>TARA_B110000977_G_C11091604_1_pt1 | contig 19871 bp, 43 predicted proteins | sample TARA_B110000977 | Tara Oceans TARA_B110000977 (sample SAMEA4397798) | marine metagenome | biome: Polar Biome; feature: [SRF] surface water layer (ENVO:00010504); material: water (ENVO:00002006), including particulate matter (ENVO:01000060) such as... | depth 5 m | reverse complement strand
TTTCTAATATAGAGGATTGGGATATAGGGAAACCAGATTCTACATTTGTTTTAATTATGCCAATAATGGTTGATAACAATTCAAACGAGGCTTACTTAATATATGACTTAAATACTGAAAGCTATGAAAAAGGTGGAGGGGTTGATAAATATAAAATAGGAACAAAATACGAAAAATATATTGTTGGTTCGCCAAAATGGAATCAGTTAAATAAAAAGGCTAAATCAAAACCAAAAAGTAAATCACAAAGAATAACAGATAAATTAGCACAAAAAGAATTTGGTAAAAACTATTCTGACTTAAATGATTCAGAAAAGTATTTTATTGACGATGCGTTTATAAGCAGTCAATCTATGGCTAAAGGTGGGGAAGTTAAACAAACAATAGATGCTTTAAAAAAGGGGGATGAAATTACAATTAAATTTGGTAGTTCTGTAAGCAAAGACAATTCTGTAAATTTAAAAGTAAGAAGTAGAAATAAAGTTAGAAAAGGAACTATTGATAAAATTACTTTTGAAAATATAAAAAACCCTAAAGGAGTAAAGTTTTATGCTTATGAAAGAGGTGGAGGTCGATGGTTTTTTGCTATGGGCGATATGGCAATATCTAATATAGAAATTGTTTCTAATGTGTCTATGGCTAAAGGTGGTAAAACCAAAACTAAAAAACCTAACAGTTTTTTTGCAGTAGTTAAAAGAGAGCAAAAAGAAGGGGAATCATGGAAGGATGCTATACAAAGAGTTAAAAAAGAGAAGTCTAAAAAAAAATAGTAAATGAACCAAAAAAAAATAATTTTAGGTAGTTCTGTTTTAGTTTTAGGATATTTCCTTATGAAAAGTTTTTTAAAAAAACAATCTACTTCAAATACGGAATTAGTGTTAGAAGAAAGTGATTTTGAATGTCCTTTAAATAAAACAAATGACCCTGATTATTATGAAAAATATCAAGAAAGAAAAAAAGCCTATAATAAAGCAAATCCGTTAGCAGGTCTTAGCTTTGGTTTTTATAGAAATCCTTATTCAATGGGTAAAACTTTTGCAGAACATGAATTTGCATATAACAGTCCTTCATTTAGTATGACAGAAGATTGTAGTAAAGAGGAACAAGAACAATTCTTAAACAATACAAAAATAGCAATAAGTAATCTTGAATTAATTGGGAAAAAAGGACTTATAAAGCCAATGATGAATCCAACAGGCAGAAAATTGATGGCAAAAAAAATGGGTACTTTTGACCCAAATAAAAATTACAGTAGAGAGTGTGGCACAGAAGTTTGTTGGGTTTATAGCAATAATACAAAAATGTGGAAAAAAGAATAATATGAAAAAAGCACTATTAGGAGTAGGTGTACTTTTTGGAGGATATTTGCTAATTAAATTTATGACTAAAAAGTCTGAAAGCAAAATAGAAGAACCACAACTAAAAGTTGTCGTAAAAGATAACTGTTGGGATTTTGAAGGAATACCTATAAACGAAAGAAGCGGTATGGATTGTAGGCTGTCAAGAAAAGATAGACTATATAATTTCCAAGTCATGTATGATAAATTAAAGAGCATTTCAGACAGCCCACAGGGTATATACGGTCAATACATAGACCCAAGAGATTTTGATTTTAGTAATATCGACACATCAAAATTTCCAAAAATTAATCAAAAAGATTTCGATGATTATTTATTGCAAAAACATATTAAAGAAAATAATTTATAAAAGTTATGAAAAAAGTGTTATTAGGTATTAGTTTTTTAGCAGGGGGTTACTTTGTTATTAAACTTATGATGAAAAAGAAATCAAGTAACGTTGATGTTTCAGAAGCTGTATATGTAGATGAAAGCCTTTGTATAAAAAATCCTGAAACGGGAGAGTGTTACGAGGGTCAGGGTACAAATGCAGAAATATTAAAAAAAAGAGAGCAACAATACAAATACCTTAAAGCAGTTAGAGAAAATCCAAATAGAATTATTTTAGACCCAAGTAAGTTTGACTTTAGTAAATCTAAACTTGATTTTGGTTTAAGTGGTATAGATAAAATTGGAATACCTGATATGTCTAATTTTCAACTTGACTTTAAAGGTTTAGACTTAGGGTTTCCAAGCCCCGAAGAAATGACTGAAAGTATAGATAGAATGAAAACAGGCACACCAATTCTTCCAAGTGGGGAATATGCTGTGTAATAAAAAAAAACTAATTATTATTATTTTAAAAAATAAAAATTCTATATTTGTATCTAAACTTAAAACTTATTATAAAAAATGGACACAATTTTAACATTAGAAGGCGAAATTGGTAGGGAAAATCTTTCAACACAGGGAAAAAAAAGAATTTCAACCTATCACTCATTAAAAAAACGAGTAGCAAACTTAGAAAAAGCATATAAAGGTGCTGACGAAAATGAGAAAGATAGCTATGAGCAAGAATTAGACGAAGCATCTGAATACTTTAATAATTATTCAAAAGTTACAATGGATTTTCTGCAAGATGAATTGGATGATATAAAAGCCAAGCAAAAAGCCAAAGAAGAAAAATTAAGGCTTAAAAAAGAAAGAGAAGATAAAGAACAGTCAGTAATAGACGAAAAAGCAAAGCAAGTTGCTGATGAAAAATTAAAAGCAACAGAAATTGAAAACTTAGCAAAACCTGATGCAAAAGATGAGGAAAAAAAGAGTTCAGGAGTTACAGGTATGTTATTTGGAGGTCTTGTATTGGTAGCTACATTAGGTGCTGTAAACTACTTTAGAAATAAAGATTAAATAAATTTATATTTTAAATGCCTTATAAAATAAAAACATATACTAAAAACCAAGCTAAGAAAATTGGAGTTATTGTAAAGCCAAGTTCTTCAAAAGGTAAAAAAATAGATGTTTTTAAAAAAGGTGTTAAAGTCGCAAGTGTTGGTGCAATAGGGTATAATGATTACCCTACTTACATGGAACTTGAAAAAAATGGCAAAGTATCAAAGGGAACTGCTAAACTAAGAAGGAAGTTATATAAAATTAGGCATAAAAAAGACAGGAATATTAAAAACAGTAATGGATATTACGCAGATAAATTATTATGGTAAATATAAGTTCTGAAACCCCAAATTTAATTAAACTATGGGCTAACGCTATTAGTTTAAGAAATCCTAAATTAATGTCGTCTTTTTATTGCGATAAAGCAGTTTTAGTTGGTACATATAGCAAACCCTATGAATTGGGTATAAATGAGATTTTTGAGTATTTTAAAGGATTCCTTGATAATCGCCAAATGTCATGCAAAATTATAGAGCAAACTTGCCAACATAACAATAATGTTATAGTTTCAAGTGGAGTATATGTTTTTAATGTCAATGGAGATGAAATAAAAGCAAGGTTCACTTATGTTATAATCAACGTAAATGGAGAAAATAAAATACTAACTCACAATTCCGCAGAATATGAGGGATAGTGAAATTATTGCTCTAACTACCTTTGTTGTGTTTTCAGCAGAGGCTTACGGTCATTACCTTGTAGCAAAGAACGAGGATAAAGATGACTTTAAATTTTATGTACCAAAATTTGAAACATCTGTCAAGAATCTAATGATTGTTGGTAGTGCTTCATTATTAAGTGCATATATAGTAGGTTTAATTAAAAAATCAAGATAATGGTAATTCAAAATAAAGAAGGTCAAGATACCAAAAAAGAAAAGGCACATAAAAATCTACTAATTGTATTTACAATAGTAGGTATTGTTAGTTTCTCTTTAGGTGCATTGGTTAATTACCATACATTGAAAAAAATTAACAAATGATATTAAAAGGTCAAATAGTTGATTTCACATCTGAACCATTAATGGGTGTTAACATAGCCAATGTAAAAGGCGGTTATGGTTTTACTACTGATTATGATGGTAATTATAATTTTGAATTAGATGATGATAAGTCGAACCTGCCTCTTACTGTTTCTTATATAGGTTTTGAATCAATAACTTTAAAACCAAGTGAATTAGCTGATGCTACAATAACAATGAAAGAATCTAATGAAACGTTAGATGAAATTATTATTTATGGTACAAAGAAAAAACCTAAATCACTATCAAAAGAATCGTCATTAAAAAAAATAGCAATAATAAGTATTAGTGCAGGTGCTTTAGCATTTGTATTAATATTAGTAAAATTAAATCAAAAATAACATGGAAAATCAAGCCACAACACCCCAAGTTACAGATGGTCAAGGTGCGGAAGCATTAGCGACAACAGACACATCAAACGCAGTTGATAGCACTAACATTACCTCAACAGCAGGTAATTTTGAACAAGGTGGAGAACTATCAGGTAAAGGGGATTTTAGCCTTGTTTACTACTTGACATTTGCATTATTAATATCAGCATCAGCTTATAGTATTTATTACCATAGACAAGCATTAAATAAATTAATGAATAGTGATACTGATAAATTAAAAAAAGAAATACGAGAAGTAAAAACTAATTTAAAAAAGTTAATGGGAAACAAATATGACCTTATCACTAAATAATATAATTTACGGTAATCCAACTCAAAGACACTTAGAAATCATTTCAGAAAAATGCCTTGTAGATGACTTATATGTTGAATTAAAAAATTTTCCATTTCCAAATAACGAAAGCGATACAACAAAGCAAGAGTTAAATGAAATAGTTGAAAACATAGAGGATATGAAATCAACTGATAATGAAAAATATAAAAATAGATATATTTTTTATGACAGGAATTTGTTTCAGGCAATAAATAATAGTTTTCAAACAGATAAAATTAATGTAAAAGAATTAATAGATAGTATAGATTTAGATACATCAGCTTTAATTCTAAGACTAAAATATTTTTATCAAAGACCAAGACCTTATCAACTTGCAAACTACTTTAAACTAAAATTATTTCCTTTTGCTTCTAAATCTGCATTAAGCCCATCTTATCCAAGTGGGCATACAGTTCAGGCTTATGTTATATTAAATGTTTTAGGGAGTAAAGTTCCTGAATTTTATAATAAGGCAAAAGAAATGATTGATGACGTAGCTTACAGTAGAAACTATTTAGGAGTTCATTATACAACTGATAATGATTTTGCTTATCAAGTTGCCCAAGAGATTTTAAAAAATAATGAATTTGCAAAAAAATATGGAATATGATGAAATAGTTTTTCCTGTATGTCCTTTTCCTAAGCCAAGAATGACACAAAGGGATAAATGGAAAAAAAGACCCGTAGTGGTAAGGTATCACATATTTAAAGACAGCCTAAAGCACTATGCGAATGAATATAATTATGAAGTTCCAAGTGTTTTATCACTAACTTTCGTTATACCATTCCCTAAATCATATTCTAAAAAGAAAAAAAACGAATTAAGAGGTAATCCACATCAATTAAGACCTGATTTAGATAACCTTGTTAAAGCATTTAAAGATACGCTTTGCATTGAGGATTCGTATGTATATAAATACCAAGATATACAAAAAATTTGGGGAGATGAAGGGGTTATAATAATAAAAACTAATAAGACTAACAATGACACAACAAACACAGACCATTCCGTACAACTTTGAGGCTTTGTTTAAAGAGTTTTCTTTATTTACAAGAGATTTAGGTGCTAAAGCATTATTGGGTCATATAAAAGCACTTAATAACACAGCCTTATCAAATTCAGATAGTTTAGACCACAATTTAGTGGAACAATTTAATAACTCTATTAAGAAATACGGAGTAGATTTTATGTGTTTATTTTTTAGGACAAATCGAACAAAAATCCTTAACTTTGAGATAGTTAAAAACAAGGCATTAGAAAATAAAGTCTTTGAAATAGTATGTAATGTTTATAAGACAAACATAGATAATGTAATTAATAAACTTGAAAGGGATGGAGTTAGAATTTATGCAAGTGGAACTTTATTCAAATTACTTTTAGATACCTGTAATTATAGCGTTGATGAAGTAATGGAGATTACAAATAAACCTAGAAGTATTATAAGTCGTCATAAAAACGTAATAACCAATTTAGATTATAAGCATCCAATGGATAAAAAGATATTGGAGAAATATATAGATAGTAAAAAACAATTAATTAAATACATTTTAGATGAGTACCAAGAAAAAAACTGATGACCAAGTATTAGATGCGGAAGTGGTAGAAATTGTTGATGATAATAATTTTGATTCAACACCTGATTTTTCTCCATTTGACGAACCCGTAAAAGAAAGAGATTACACAAAATCAAAAGTTGATGCGAGTGAACTTAATTACGAATTAGAAGAACCTGTTTTTGAAGCACCAAGTTTTGCTGATTTTGAAGAAGATGAAGAAACAACCAAAGAGCCTTTTAACAAAAGTTACAACGAATTAGGTAACAAAGAAAAGAAAATGGGTGCTGATATGATTGCGGATGTAGTCATTGATGGTTATTCAAGGCTTAAAAAAGGTATGGGTTCTTTAGCTTCAATTAGTGAGGCTAAGTTAGAACGTGAATTTGCAGAAGGTAACATAAATCCAAGTATAGAATTACCAATAGATGAATTTGGAAATACAGCATCTATTAGAGATTTTGTTAAAGAGTTTAACGAAACAAGTAAAGATGCTTTTGATACAACAGATGAATTTAAAGAAAAGGTAAAAGAGCCTTTAGTAAGAGTTTTTCAAAAACGAGGCGTAGGAATGACTGACGAACAGTTATTACTATATTATTTTGGAACTGATTTTGCTACATCAGGAATCACAGCATTTGGTCTTAAAAAATCAGCAGATGGTATTTTAAAACAACTTCGTGAACAAACTAGCTTAATGACAACTCCTGTTTATAGTTCACAGCCACAGCCAAAATCAGAGCCACAACCACAAGCATCAACAGATGTTTCTGAAAGTGAAACAGTTTTTGAAGAACCCGAAGAAGTTTACGAGGTTCAAGCAGATACTATTGCACCTAAAGGCAAGTCGAACTCAAACTTTGTAAGTGATGCTGTCAAGCCTGATGGTATGCCTGAATTTGGAGATACTTCAATATTAAATGAGATTGATAAAATAGCTTCTAAAGAATCAACTTCAAAGCCAAAAGGAAAAAGAGGTCGCCCTAGAAAGAAAAAATAACACCTATGTTTAAATTTAAAGATACTTCAACTTTATCGAAAGGTCTTTTCTTTAGAACTTTTACGTTTACATATCCTGATTTTTCGGAAGAAACTATAACGCAAGATAATAAAGAATTTATTGGAGAAAAGTTGAATATAAAATACGAATAATTATGAGAGAACCAAAATTAGGTGTTGCTGTTGGAAAAAAGGGTGTTGGAAAAACATTTACAACCAATAAAGTAATTCAAGAATATGTAATGGGAAATCCTGCAAAGGGAGTGAAACCTAGACGAGCATTAATACTAGATGTAAATGATGAGTTTGAGGATATAAAAGCATTAAAGCTTAAGGATGTTATGAAGTTTTCAGCACATCCAACTGTGGAAGCAAGGCGAATAAGACCATTTATGGAAGATGGTAATAGAATGACAATTAGAGAGATTCAAGAGGCTTTATTTGAAATCCTAAGACACTTTAGAGGTGGTCTTCTACTTATAGAAGATATTAATAGATATGTAAGCGACCAATTACCAAATGATTTAGTTGGTGCTATATGTACCAATAGACATTCAGATACAGACATTATATTGCATTATCAATCTATTGGAAGGATAACAACTAAGATTTGGCAAAACCTAAATTGGTTACGTTTTCACAAAAATACAGATAGTGTAGATAGACATAAACACAAGTTTGAAGATAAATTTGAGTATTTAAAAATTGCCGAAATATTAGTTAATCATAAATACTATAACGGAGACGAAAGATATTATCTATATGTTGATATTGATGCTGAAAAAATATTAGGTAATGTTTCTAAAAAAGATTTAGACTTTGCAATAGAAGAATATATATCTAAATATTATAAAAAAATAGTAACTCCTTTGTTAAATCAAATGGGTATGGATGGTAAGAAAAAATACACCCCTGAAATTGCCATAAAAGAAATAAAAAGTAAGATTTATAAGAATTTTACACGATAAAAGCGATTAGCTTAAAAAATTGCAGATATAATTATTTTAATTAATAATTATTATTGTATAACATAATATATTTGATGCGTAGATGGTTCTGTAACTATTTACGCATTTTTTTTTTAACAATATTAACTATCATTCTGTAATGAATACTAAAATGTTATTAGACTTTGGTAAGCAAGTTTTAATTGTAGCAGTAGGTGTCGGTGTTTATAATGCTGTCATTCCTTATGTTAACAAAGCAAGAACTACTGAACCAAGCTCAAAAGAGTAAACGAACAATAAAAAAATATGGTGGTATAATCCACTAAAAACAAATTAAAATTAATTATTATGTCAAATGTACGCAGATATTTAGCGAACGCACAGAAAATGGCTAACGAGTCTTTTTCAAACGCAGACGGTTTCATTGATGATGACTTATCTTTCACAGGAGAAGACTTCTTTAGTGCTAACGGTTCAAACATAGGTGGTGGGTCAGCCCCAACATCTCAACCTTACATCGTAAACGTAACTTCTACATCAGGTTCAGCAGTAGCTAACTTTGAAGTATTAGGTTCTTACGAATTTCTAAACAACGCAGGTTTTTCAGCAGGTGGAGATTTAGTAGTAGGTTCAATCACAATTTCAAGTGGTATTTCAGGAATTACTTATCGTGAAATGTTATACCAATTTATGAACAACCCTTATAGCGTTGGATTAACTTATGTTCAATCAGCAACTGCTAATCAGATTTTAGAAACAATTTCAGTTAACACTAGAGATGCTAACGGTAACGAGGCTCAAAAAACACTCGTACCTACGATCGATCCCTACCAACAGCAATCGACTGTGTTGGCAATGAAATATGCTTACCGAATTGATGGTTTCACAAAACTAATCATTCGTCAAGTATTAGCTAACGCAACTGTTAAATTATACTTCTACCCATCTGACAACATTAACCTTGCAAGAGGACTTGCAGGACAAAATGTTTCTCGTCAGTATGGAAATCCAGGCATTGTAAAAGCACAAACTATTAAATTAAGTTAATTTATAGTTTTCTTTTATAATTAAGGATTAACAACTCAAAAGAGGGGCGTTTGGTAAATCCAAATTCCCCTTTTTTTTTAATTAAAAATACAAAACATGGATGTTTATAACTATATAGCACATACTGACCCTGCATTGGCAGGACAGATAATTAATGACTTTGGTTACAAGGTTGTTAATAAGAAAAATATGGGTGCTAATTTAAAAAATCTTGTAGCACAAGAAGGAGAACCTGCATTAAAAGTTATTTTAGAAAACCATCCTGATAAAGACGTTATTTTAGAAGTTTGTAGCACAGTTAAAAGCGGAGAGCATTATGATTGTGATTGTAACGGATGCAAGGAAGGTCGTATTGTTGAGAAATTTTTAAACGCAAGTGGTGGTGGTTCTGAAAAATCAGAGGCAAAAAAAGTAGAAAATAATTTTTCTATTGTTTTTTTGGCAGGTATTTTAGTTTTATCATTCGCAATATTATCAAAAAAATAAAAAATGGCAAGATTTGATGAATTAGGAAAAGCAATAGGTATTGCTGTCTCAAAGGATGAAAGTGGAATCCGAAATCTACTTAAAAGAAATGGTGTTAATACATCATCAATTAAAACAAAATCACAGTTATCTGATGTCTTTGTAGAATCTCTTGTTAAATCAAAGGGATTGGCAAAAGACTTCATGGATTATGTAAAATCCAAAGATACTGCAAATTACGGAGGTTCTTACAATAGCTTCGGTGGAGATAATGCAAACAATTTTGGTTTACAAGGTAGTCAAGGTGGCTCATACGTAGCAAGAGATTGGGGAGATTATTTCGACACAGAAACACCTGTTGGAGATTTAGCGTCTGCAAATGTAAATAAGGCTGATGACACATCATCTGATGCTTCAAGCGGTGGATTCTTTAGCGGTTTAAAATTAGTAGATATAATTAATTTAGGTTCATCTATAATTACTCAACAAAACGAAACAAAAATATCTAATAACGAAACAGAGCAAATAAAAATAGCTTCTCAAACTCAACTAAATAACGACTACAATCCTGCTGATTCAGGTAAATCTAATACAGGTTTATATATCGGAATAGCAGTAGTGGGTGTAGCCCTTTTAGGTACAGCTATATACTTTGTAGTAAAAAAGAAATAATATGGCAAACGCAGAAAATTTAGTAAATGACTTAGGAAGAATAATAGGTGCTTTAACTATCGCAGATAGTAGAGGATTGTCTAATCTTCTTACAGAAAGTGGATATGTTGTAACAAGCACAACACCTGATGCTTTGGGTAAACAAAGTGTAGAGGCATTGTCGAACCCAAGATTCGTTAGCGGATTGCAAGGTTTAATTACAGAAAACGCAGAATCAAGCATAAGCGGTTATAACGCAAGTGATGGCTCAAAAGACGAATCTTTTTCAAACGCTGATGGTGGTTTTTGGGGTGGATTTAATTTTGGTAGTGTTACAAATCTACTTGGAACAGGTGCAGGTGTTTATGGAAGCATAAAGGCAAGTGAAACAGAGCAAAAGAAAATTGATGCTCAAATCAAGTTAGGACAGCAACAAACAGAATTAGCAATAACAAATGGTACATTAACCTTAGAAGCTGAAAAATTAAGACTTGCACAAATTCAAGCACAAAACAATGCACCAAAAAACAATACATTATTGTATGCAGGTTTGGGTATTGCAGGTGTTTTAATGGTAGGATTAATTATTCTTGCTGTAATTAAAAAGAAATAATATGGCTGAAATTAAAAGTCCTAAAGAGATTGTTGAAGATACTACATCATTAACTAACGCAAAAAAAACCGAAGCATTAAAATTAAGAACTGAAAGTACAGTTCAAGGTGCTTTTTGGGGTGGTGCAATAGGTGTTTTATTTGCATTTTATAAAGGTCAAAATAAATACGCAAGTGCTTTAATAGGTGCAGGTGTAGGTGCTTTAGTTTCAAATATGTTAACGGTAAAAAAATAAATTATTAACTTTTAAATTTAAAATTATGAAAATGAAAGGTGGATTAGTACAAACAGTAGTAGGAGTTGCATTATCAGTAGCAGTTCTTTATGTAACGGTTTTTTACGGAGGTCAAGCGTGGAAGCGTAGCCAATCAGGAGAAAAACTCTTGTAATATGATTACTAAAAAATCAATTTTTGGTGCGGTAATGATTATCTTAGGAATCGGAGGTTTTATGTATGTTTATAACGGATATATTAAAGACGAAGATACTAAAGATTAACGTTATATAATAAACAATTACAAAAACTATAATTCGTCACTAAACAGTGTTTGCTGACAAAACATAGTATATTGCGTAAAAATTAATTAAAATCATATAATGGAGAAATCAGCAAATCAATTATGGCGAGATAGTGGAACGTCTTTATCTTTCAAAGATTGGATTCAAAGAGAGAAAAATAAAGGGATTGAAATTAAAAATAAACTTCTCGAAGATGTGATTAGCAAAGCTAAAGAAACTAATCAACAAGACACAATTACAGATAGCAATAAGAGATTATTAGGTATGCCTAAATGGGTTTTATATTCAGGTGCATCGGTATTAACTTTTGCTATTATTTATAAACTATATAATAGTAAAAAATGAATTTAGGAGTATCAACTAGATACGAGGAACTTTCTTTGGCTATTCACGTTCAGACATTAACTCCTTGCAAAATTAGGATTAAAGTTTATGATGAAGAAAAGCCAAAAACTGTTTTTACGGATAGATATAAAACTGTAAGAGGTAATGAAGTATTTTATGTTCGTATGCCTTTAAGTTCAAATAAAGTTATTGTAAGCGTTTATAATGAGGCTAATGGTAATAGAAGAAAAGGACAGGATAATACTTTTGTAGTTACAGAGGTAAAAAAACTACCTTTAGAAAAAAGGACTGACGTAGGAGACATTAAAGATTACACAGTTTCAGCATTTGTGGACTTTGCACAAAGATTTTCATTTAACGCATCATATTTAGATGCAGGTAAATCTTATCAAAGTTCAAATGGGGAATTTCTAATTGAATATATGGAAACTATTGAAAGTTCTAAAACAGGTAAAACATTAAAAACTCCTGCAAGAATTTCAAAAGTAAATGGAAGGATTCAGGTTTCAAAAGATGCTTTTGAAAATTATACCGTACCTATGCGTATGGCTATACTTTTACACGAGTTTTCTCATTTTTACTTGAATGATAATATGGATGATGAAATTGAAGCTGACTTAAATGGATTGCTTATATATCTTGGTCTTGGCTACCCTCGAATAGAAGGTTATCAAGCATTTTTAGAGGTATTTCAAGACAGCCCATCGCAACAGAATAAGAATAGATATGACATCATTAATAAGTTTATAAGAGATTTTGAAAACAAAAAAATAGTAATGTAAAAAATAAAAATTATGGCAAACGCAAACAAATATCCTAGTGGTCGTACAGGAGGTTGGAATTTAAAAAATCCAATAAATAAACTCGATGCTACAAGAAGGGGAGACCCTACTATAAGGAAACAGGTAGAACCTGTGGAAGAAAACTCAATAGGAGATACAGATATGCAACCAATGGTTAAACATGGTTTAATTGATAATATTAAAGGAAAAAAATGGATTGTTTTAGGACTCGTAGCAGTAGCAGGGTTTTTTGCTTACAAAAAATTTAAAAAATAAATTATGGCAAACGCATATATGACAGCTTTGAATAAAGCACGAAAAAGTAAAGCAAAAAGTTTTGTTTATAACGGTAAAACATACGTTCAAAGCAAGACTAAAACAGGTATGATAATCTATAAAGGAAAATAACATGAAAAATAACAAAACATTATTGTACGGGGCATTACTTGGAACGGGGCTTTACCTGTATCTTAGAATGAAAAAAAATAAAGTAGATGGTGCAGGAGGTAGTACAACATCAGCAACAACAAATGAAACGGTTGTTGAAGAATCGGTTGGTCTTTCAGAAAAAGATAAAAACAACATTTTTATCGCAACTTTAGGTTATCAAGGAGGTGCAAGACCATCAAGAGAAATGGAAGAAAGGTTTTGGAGAGCAAGTTTAGAAGCAAAAGCCAAAATAGAAGAATTGGGCTTAACAGAAGAATTTAAGTCTTGGAAAATTAAAAGAAAGAAAGAAAGACAAGGCGGTGGTTATCAATTTCCAAGTGGTATGAATCCACAGAAAGGATTTCCAACAGGTATGGGTAAGTATAGTGGAGGTGGGATAAGAGTTCCTATGTCAGTTCCTATGTCAGCTATTCCGCTTACACGAACATAATGGGTAAAAAACAAGTAATTGGTGTTTCAATAACAATTCTATTAGGAGTTGGTTTCTTAGTTTATTGGAAAATGAAATCTAAAAAACCAAAAGAGGATGCTAAAACTGTTATACCTGAACCAACTGTTACACCAAAGCCTAAAAAGAGGAGAGATGTTGTTCCTTTTAAAAGGGATAAAGACATGACAAGACGAGAGTATATAGACAAATATTATTAATAATTTAAAACTAAAAATTATGTTTACAGGTCAATTAGATAAGTTCACTTATCCATTAGTATTATTAAATACAGCTTTATTAGGGTATTTAGTATATAAACAAATAAAAAAATAATTATGAATAAAAACACACTACTAACATTAGCAGGGGCAGTTGCTTTATTCTTTGTGTATAAAAACTATAAGAAAAAAAACAAACCTTGTTCTTGTTCAAAAAAAACAGAATCAACAGATACTGATGAAGTGTCAAGTGATGACGAATGTGAGGAAGCTGTTGAAATGATTATAAATGAAAGACTTAAAAATATCAGAATGGCTAAAGAAGATGTCGAAAAAATGAGACAACAGGAATTAGATAAATGTAGAAACTCTTAAATAAAATTTTATGTCGTATCAATCAATAAAGTTATTACCACAAAATTCAAGTTTAGACAATGAATGGATTTCTTGGTATAAAGACTTACGTTCAACTTTAGGAAAAACAAAAGCTAATAGAATTTTTGGTTTACAATGGGATGCACAAAACGGTTATGATTCTGATGCAAACACTTCTTTACTTCGTGAAGAAATGGAAGGTTTTGGAGTTCAGATTGGTAGTAATGCAATAGGTAGCGTTGTTGATTTTGGTTCAGATGTGAAGTCTTATTTTGGAGACTTATTCACAACAGGTAAGTGGGTTACTATCGCTATGGCAGGTATTTTAGTGGTTTCAGTAGGTGGATTATTGATACAAATTGCCTTTAAGTCTAAGGTAAGAAAAGAAGCAGTCGGAATAGGAACTACCATTGCAAGTAGAGGATTAATAAAAGCGTAATTATGACAAGACAAAATAAAATAATAATATATAGTGGCTTGGCATTTACAGGTGCTTTATACTTCTCGTTTCGTTCTTTAAAAAGAACACAGTCATTTGATGATTTATTAATAATTATTAATAAAAGAGGAGGTACTGCTTCAACTAATAAAATTAAAACAGCATTATTGGGTCAGTATCATACTGACGTAAAACAATCTAATCCAAATAAAGGATTCGTAATGTTAAGTGATTCAAAGGTAAGGGAAGTTGCTGAAAAATTAGAAGATGCGTTAGTCGGTGCAGGAACAAACGAATCTTTAGCGTCATCCGCTTTGAGCAGTTTGAAAGATAAGGTTGCTGTATCACAAGTGGGTTATTACTATAAAAATGCTTATGGTCGGACATTATTTGATGACTTGAAAGATGATTTGTCAGATTCCGATTATAGAGCAATAGCTACTCAAAGGTTAATATCAATACCTGACGTTAGATGGGTTTAAATAAAAAACGAAATGGAACAAAATAGTAAAAATTTATTATATGTATTTGGAGGTTTAGCGGTAACTATATCCGCTTATTTTGGTTACAGTTTATTATCTAAAAATAAAAATCCTAGTTTTGGAGTAAATGATAATTCTGATAAAAAAGACGATTCAACAAATAATACTAAAATAGGTATTAATGAATATGTAAGTGGTACAGCGAAACCTTCTAATGAAAAATATGATTTAGAAATTGGAATGTCGGGTCAAAAAATATATGTATTACAAAGTGCATTAAAAAATCTCGGATGTTATGATGGTGTTTTAGATGGGGAGTTTGGAGAAAAAACTTACCAAGCGATTTCATCATGTAGTGAATGGGGGTGGGTTACACTTGGTTCATGTAGTGTTGTAGGTAATTATATTTGTAATGTAGATTATGGAATGTGGCAAACAATTACAAATAGAGCCAAACAAAAAGGTTGGAATATAAATACAGCTTGGACAGAAGCAAAAAAACTTTGGAAATAATACATGAGTAATTCGGATTATTATAGAGGCAGGAGAGAGGCAGAGGTGGTTTTAAGAGATTTCAGACCTACTAAACTATGTCCAACAGCCAAAAAAAATAAAGAAACATTAATGCTACTTGTAAATGAAGCAAGTAAAAAAGCTATAAATAATTCTTATTGGAAGGGTTATTACTATATACTAAATAAGGGTTACGGAGAAGTTCTTGCATATTATAATTTTGGAGATTGTGGTAATTATTTTGAAAGGCGAAACACAGAAAATCTTAATACAATAATAAGTAAAGAAAGTGCTGATTATGAGAAAATAGTTACAGCACAAACGCAAAAGCAAAATAAAATAGTTTTGTTTATTGGTGCATCTATTATGTTAGTCGGGTTTATAATAATAATTAAGAAATAATGAAAGTAAATATTAATGATAAAAGAACATTTGTAATCGGATTGGTAGCATCGCTATCAGCAGTAGTATTATGGGATTTAATCAAAAATAGATTTAAAATTCTTAATTACGAAAAAAGATAAATTATGGGTTTGTTAGATATTATTAGAGATATGCAAAAACAAAAAGAAATTGCTAAAACAAATCTTGAAAACGTGAGTCGAACCCAAAAAGGTTTAACAGGGGATGAATCAATTTGCATAAATAACGATACTGAAATAAGAAAACTTGATGTATTAATTGCCGATATTACTAAAAGAAATATCAAAAATAATCGTTATGGTAGTATTGTAAGAGACTACACAAATAAAAGAACAGCTTTAAAAAAGGAGTTTATAAATAAAAGTTGTGCAGATGTTTTAGAAAAGAAAAAATTATTAGAAAGTGCAAATGTATTAGGTACTAATTTTTCAAGGTCAGAAGATGACATTCTTGAAAAGTCAAGAAAAGAACAAAACAAACTATATGCTTTAGGGGGCGGTATTCTTCTTTTAGGTTTAATTTTAATAGTAAGAAAATAATGGCATATAAATATAGAGGTACTTACGATAGTGGAGAACTTGGTAGAATTAACGATTTAGTGGATTCACAAAGACAAAACTTTTTAGATGAAGAAAAAAAACAAAGTCCAATGGAAGATAAAGTTAAGAAATACTTTTTTATTTTCATGGGTCTTGGTGCAATAGTATTAATAACAAAATTAGCAACAAAATGGAAGAAGTAAATAACATTTTAAACCCACCTGTAAACAATCAATGGGATGAAGCAGAAAATTTTGCAACTGAAACAGCAGAAGGGGTTGTAACAGAAGGCAAAGGCATTATTAAAGAAGTTTATGAAGGTGCTAAAGAAACTCTTGACATGGTTGTAGATGAATCAAAAACCATTGCACCTGATGTTGTGGAGGTTTTTAAAGAATCTTCTGAAAGAGTAAATTCAAAGCCAAGAGTTATTTCTCCTATACCTAATAATATATTAGTTTATGGGTTAATTGGTATTACGTCTTATATAATAATTAAAAAATTCTTGTAATTGAAAAAGATATTATTAATTGGTGGATTATCTTCGATAGGATATGCTTTTTATTATTTTTTTAAAAAGCAACTAGACCTTGCTTTATCTTTTACATATAACATTAAGAATTTTCAAGTAAAAGAGATTACTTCCAAAGATGCTAAAGTAAAAGCAACAATTCAAGTAAAAAATAATTCAAGTTTTGAGATTGAAGTAATTAATTATGATTTAGATTTTATATATAAAAACGCTAAATTAATTAACGCTAAAAGCACTCGACCTATAATGGTAAATGCTGATAGTAACTTTGACATTGAAGCAGATGGATTAGTTAACTTCAAAGCGTTAGGAAGTATAGCATTTGACTTGGTTAAAGATGCTTTTGCAAATAAACCAATAAACATTAAGGTTAATGGTAGTGTTAAAGTTAAATTTATAGGTTTTGTGCAAACAGTTGAAATTCAAGGAGATGAATTTATTGTATCACAGAATTTGTTAGAAGATTTGTCTTTAGATGACGATGTAGATAAAGGCAAAGCAAAAGTTAACAAAATAATAGGTTTTTTAGGTTTAAAAATCTAATTTTACAAAAAGAAACTATTACACAACATGATACAGAATATTACAAGTAAAATAATGCTTGGAGGTATTTGTAAATACGCAAAAATCTTTAACGCATCAGAAAAAGAAGTGCAGATTAGGATAACAAATGGAGAAGGCGAAAGCGTTATCTATGAAATTTGCGAAAATTGGCAACCAAAGGAAGGGGTGTCGTTTAAAGATATATTAAATAAAAAAATTGACATACTTGGTTACGAGCAGTTAGCAACACCATTTTTAAAAAAATCTTTAAAACTTTACAATGAGCAGTTTGAAGTTGATTTTGAAAATTTAAGTTTATTTCTATTTAACAGAAATGATAAAGTAGGAGTTGCGGTTTTTGACCAAAAAAAGAATTTAAAATTATTAACATTATCAAATCATTTTGAGCAATTAGGTTTATAAAACATGGCAGGTGCAAGACGAAATACAAGTATAACAGTAAGCAATGAAGATATTACATGGATTAAAGACCAATTAATTCAACAGCATACTGTTCTAACAAAAATAAATCAGACTATTATTGGCGATAAAGAATACGGTCAAAAAGGTTTAGTCGAGCAAGTCAATGAGCATAGAAAATACATACACTCTGACCAAAAGTTAAAAGCAAAATTCGTTGGGGGAACAACTGTTGTTGGCGTGGTTTGGACTTTATTACTCAAATTTTGGGATAAGATATTTTAACAAAAGGTAATATATGAGTGTTCAAAAGAGTACCCCAAATGATATTCGGATTACAGAAGGGAATAGGTTAGCGGTCTATATTGACAACATAACCAATAGACTTTCCGTAAAAGATAGTAACGGTGTTATACAGACTGTTGACGACTTAGTTCTTCAAGAGGGTATTACGCAAATTATCGCAGGTACTTGTATTACAGGTGGTGGAACTACACCTACCGTTACAATTAATCACGCATCTACATCTACACTAAATGGAGATTACGGACAAACAGGCGTTCAAAACGGTTGTTATATTAAGTCTGTTACTGTTGACGAATTAGGTCATTTAACAGGAATTACATCTGATAATTTTGATACACGATATTTAGGTATAAATGATTGTGCTGTTGATTCAGCATTATTAAATACTTACAATGGTTCTTATTATTTAGACTTTTGTAATTTTACAAATGTTCCACCATTAGGAGATATAACAAGTGTTTGTGCAGGAGATGGTCTTGGTGGAGGTGGAGATTCGGGAGTAGTAACCTTATTTAATACAGATAAAGGTTCAAGTCAAAGCATTATAAAAAATGTTTCAGCTAACACAGGTGGTTTTACAGCATCAACAAATAATGATTCTTTAGTTATATTAGGTAGTGGAGATTTAACCACTTCTATAACAGGTAACACACTAACAATATCATCCTCAACTCCATTAGCAAGTAACTGTCAAATACAAGTTTCAGCTTCTGATGGTTTAAATGGTAATGCAGTTTTTACTTTAAATCAAAATTTCGACAGTTCTTTTAACTTTACTAATAGTGATAAAGGTTCATCTCAAAATATATTTAAAAACATATCTGTAAGCGGTCAGAATACTCTTACAGCATCATGCAATAATGATGGATTTTCATTAGTAGAGGGTGCTAACATTGAAATAACAACAAATCAATCTACTAATCAAGTAACGATTAGTAATACCAATCAGTCAGCAAGTGATTGTGAGATTCAAATTACTGCATCAGATGGATTAACAGGTAATGCTACATTTACTTTAAATCAAACTACTGATGGTAGTTTTAATATTACCAATACAGATAAGGGGTCAACTCAATGTTTTTTCCAAACAATATTAGTAACAGGTCAATGTAATATTGTTGCAGATAGTAATAATGATTCCGTTTCTTTTGTTGCAGGTTCAAATATTACCATTACAACAGATGAAAATTCTGATTCCATAACTTTTGGAACTACATCTACTGATTGCACAGGAACTGTAACATCTATTGGTGCTACAACTACTGAATCAGGGAATGATTTTACTATTGATAATAGCCCAATAACAACAAATGGAAATTTAGTTTTTAATTTACCTGTTGCAAGTGCAACAAACACAGGTAAACTAACATCTACTGATTGGAGTACGTTTGATTCAAAAACAGATTGTACGGGAACTGTAACGAGTATAGCAGTTAATTCAACAGAGACAGGCTCTGATGTTTCAGTTACAGGAAGCCCTATTACAACAAATGGAACTATTGATATAAACATACCTATTGCAAGTGCAACAGCAACGGGTAAATTATCATCTACTGATTGGTCAGACTTTAATAATAAAGTTGATAATGTAACAGCAGGTACAGGAATTAGTGTAAGTGGAACTGATACAATAGAGGTTACAAATACTGACTTAGGTTCTTCGCAATGTATTTTTAAGAATTTTGCAGTAACAGGTCAAGATACAATAGTTGCAGAAAGCAATAACGATACTTTAACTTTCGTAGGTTCAGGTATAGCAATAACAAC
>TARA_B110000977_G_scaffold94092_1_pt1 | contig 19878 bp, 20 predicted proteins | sample TARA_B110000977 | Tara Oceans TARA_B110000977 (sample SAMEA4397798) | marine metagenome | biome: Polar Biome; feature: [SRF] surface water layer (ENVO:00010504); material: water (ENVO:00002006), including particulate matter (ENVO:01000060) such as... | depth 5 m | reverse complement strand
ATCCTTTTTGTAAACGTGGCTTCTAAATGTGGGTTCACCCCTCAGTACGAAGACTTAGAAAAAATGAGCGCCTTGTACCAGGACAAATTGGTCGTGATTGGGCTGCCTTGCAACCAATTTATGTCTCAGGAGCCTGGTACCAACGAAGACATTAAGGAATTTTGTTCGGCCACTTATGGCGTGACCTTTCCTATGACAGACAAAATAGAAGTGAAAGGCCCAGGCCAACACCCGCTGTACAAATGGCTTACCAACAAAGCCCTTAATGGCAAAGTGAGCTCTTCTGTAAAATGGAACTTCCAAAAATATTTGGTAGACGAAAACGGACAGCTGGTAGACTACTTCTATTCTACCACCAAGCCAATGAGTGACAAGATTACCAAGTATTTGTAAGTCAATAAAATCTCAAAGCAATGGACAACAATTATTACGACCCAGCAGACCTTAGAAAATTTGGTAAAATCTCAGAATGGGCGCCCGAATTGGGAGAGAAATTCTTTGATTACTACAACAGTGTTTTTGAAGAAGGGGCCCTTTCTGCCCGTGAAAAATCGCTCATTGCCCTAGCGGTAGCTCATGTAGTAAAATGTCCTTATTGTATTGACGCCTACACCAAAGACGGACTCCAAAAGGGCATTACCAAAGAAGAGATGATGGAAGCCGTTCACGCTGGAGCCGCCATTGAAAGTGGCGCCACCCTAGTACACGGTGTGCAAATGATGAATAAATACAACAAACTCTCTATGTAATAAAGGCCCACAGCCTTTAATAAAACCCTATGGCAACCAAATCTCTAAAAGCGGCAGGCCACCAATTGGCGCAAACCCAAAAACAATTAGACCTCCTTCAATCGGGGCCTTTTAAAGATGGGGACCTTCCTTTGTTTAAAGACAAAATAGCGCAAAGTGGACAATTCCCGCTAAAAGCTAAAAAATTAGAGATCCTTCAGATAAATTTGGGTTATATGTGTAACCAAGTCTGTGCGCACTGCCATGTAGACGCAGGTCCGGACCGAAAGGAAATCATGACCAGGGAAACCATGCAGCAATGCTTGGACGTCATTGGCCAAACAGGGGCCCATACCTTAGACCTGACAGGTGGCGCCCCAGAAATGAATCCCGATTTTAGGTGGTTTGTAGCAGCGGCATCGGCCGCAGGTATTAAAGACTTTATTGTCCGTTCCAACCTCACTATCATTAGGGCCAACAAAAAATACCACGACCTCCCGGAGTTTTTTGCTAAATACGGCATTCACGTGGTGTCTTCCATGCCGCATTATACCCAAGGAAAAACAGACAAACAGAGGGGAGATGGGGTGTTTAACGCCTCCATTGAAGCCTTGAAAATGCTCAATAAGACAGGTTACGGCATGCCCGGAAACGCCTTGAAATTAGATTTGGTGTACAATCCTTCTGGCGCTTATTTGCCAGGAGACCAAGCGGCATTAGAAAAAGACTTTAAAAAAGCCTTAGATACGGATTTTGGGATTCAATTTAACGCCTTATTTGCCATTACCAACCTGCCCATTTCGCGCTTTTTAGACTACCTGGTGGCCTCTGGAAATTACGAGGACTATATGTATGCTTTGGTAGACGCTTACAACCCAGCGGCTGTCGCTGGCGTCATGTGTACCAATACCCTTTCTGTGAGTTGGGATGGCTACTTATACGACTGTGATTTTAACCAGATGTTGGGGCTTAAAGTGGCTTCTAAAGCCCGACACATAAAGGATTACGACACTTCCTTATTGGAGGGGCGTGAGGTAGTGATTTCTCAGCATTGTTACGGCTGTACGGCTGGTGCGGGAAGTAGTTGTCAGGGTGCTGTGGCCTAAACCTTTTTGGCCTAATCGGCCGACGCCGCATTTAATAAATCCTTCATTTTATTGGCAACCGTCTTGGGATCTATGCTTTCCATGACCTTTTCATATCCCTTGGGTACTTCTTTTCCAAAGACAGACGTAGGGAGTCCTGGGTAGGTGATACGGTCGGATAAGAGGCGGTTTTTTTCTGTTTGAAAAACAGGGGCAAAACCTGCATAAGGGTGGGTGTTTCCCCAAAGCGTGAGGGTGGGCACACCGTACATGGCCGCTAAATGAGCATTCCCGGAATCCATAGCTACCATTAAATCTACATGCGCAATCACTTGAAGCTCTTCCTCAAAAGAAAGTGACAAACCATGACTGCTGTAGGGAAATTGTTGGCAAAGGGCTTTAATTTTTGAGGTTTCTATAGGGCCACCTCCAAAAAATATAAAACGAATGCTTTTTTGGTCTTTGCCCGCCAAACGGCTAAAAATTTCTAAGGCCTGAATCATAAGGTCTAGCGGATACTGCTTTCCCTTGTGGGCAGCAAAAGGAGCTATGCCAATGGTTTTGTGTGGTAATACGGGGGTGCTTTCTTGTTTGTTATGCGGCATGGGCAATACGGCCGTAGCATCTAGAGTAACGAGATATCCTAATCTTTCAAACACCTCCGCATAGCGAACACTGCTGTGTTTAAGAGGCTTGAATATTTTATTTTGAAAGCGTACCAAAGCTTTTTTCTCTGCCTTTCCCTTGTCTATATGTGCAAATTTGTGCCCTCTTAGCGACAAGAAAAAACACAAGAGACGGGAGCGCAAGACATAATGAAGGTCTACTACAGCGGTAAAACGTTCTTTTTTTAGCGATTGACTCAGTCTCCAAATTCCTTTAAGGCCTTTGTGAATTCCTTTGGTCTGTACTGGAACCGTTTTTAATCGAGGAATGGAGGCAAACATGGGTGCCCACTTCTCCAGGGTGAGTAAGGTGACGGTTAATTGGGGGTGTTGTTTGAGTAGCACGTTTAAGACGGGTGCCATAATAGCCACGTCGCCCATAGCGGAAAGCCTAATGACCAACAGATGGTTGGTGGTGGGTATAGGGGCTTTCTCTTGACTAGACAATGGGCTTGAATGTTTAAATAAAGGGGCTATTTTTTGGCTCTGAGCACTGGGTTAAGGGCTGCGTCGTTGTACATTTTCATCTGCTTATACACTTTCATGTATTTATTTCCAGCTTCAAAATCTGCTAGTAACTGGTCTATAGCCAAACAAAGGTCTTCTTTTTGGGTGAGCAACACTTCTAATTTCTCTTGACACCGTGTGATATGCGATGAACTGGCATCTTCTCTGAGCACCTCTTCCCTCATATGATATACTTTAAGGGCCAAAATAGAGAGTCTATCTACCGCCCACGCAGGACTTTCTGTGTTTATTGTAGCCAATGCTGTGGCGGCAATCTCCTTGTATTTCTCATAGAAATAGCTGTCTATATATTCTACTAAATCGGTGCGTTCTTGGTTGCTGGCATCAATTTTCCTTTTTAATTCCAGCGCGCCTACTGGGGCAATGGCCGGGTCACGAATCAGGTCTTCAAAATGCCATTGAACAGTGTCTATCCAATTTTTTTTATACAGCAAATGGGTAATATCTTTGGTGTCGTGTGGGTTGTGAAATTCCTGATCTACACGATCTATAAGGTGGTATTTTTCTATGCTTTCGTTGAAAATTTTCCAGGCAGTTGCAGCAAACATATTCTTGTGATTTTAGGCAAAGGTACCCATTTAATTTTGAACCAAATAAGCGATCAATCCCCAAAGTGGTGCGCTTAAAAAACCCCATAGCAACAACTCTTTTTGCCAAATTTTAGAAAGTAATTCAGTGGTAGTACTCCACAAAAAGGCCATAGGGAAAAAACCAAACAACAAGGCGCTGTAATCGTCAAAAGGAGAAAAAAGATAAAGTAACCCCCCTAAAAATACGGTCAAAGTCAGAATAGCCAAGCTATTTTTACGACCCAAAGAAGCCGCTTTTGAGCTGGCTTTCCTGCTGTAATTCCACAACAATACCAAAGCGCCACTGCCGTAAAACACCATGATTAATGGGCTTATTTTAGCAGAAAACCCCTGGGGCTGAAAATTAAAAAGGTAATGGGTATTTAAAAAGGATTCGGGATTGCTTCTAATAACAAAGCCCCAAAGCAATGCAGCATACACCAAAATTGCCCATAAAATTAATGACCAATACCTCGGATTGTTTTTGTCGTATATAAATATAGATATCGGCAATAACAGGAAATAAAGCAAGGTCCAATCGTAAAAATAACTGGCCACTAAAAACCACAAACAAGCTTCAAATACTTTTTTCCTAGAGCGTTGCTTGGTCTTTAAACTCAACAACCTCCTAAGGCCTAAGAGCACAAAAAAATGGGCCAATAAAACCGCTGTATTCGTGAAAACAGTGGAGAAAAAACCACAAAAAATTACAAAAAAGAATAGGGTATAGCTATGGGTGAGTACTAATTTGTTTCTCTTAAGAATAAAGTCAATTAAAAAGAGTACTGGAACCAAAATCCCTAGGGCTTTTAAGAAAAAACCTAGGTTTTTCATAAAATATGCCCCTATTCCTTGGCTGTCTTGAAGGCCAATGCCAACAATGCCTTCAAACGAAAGGATATAAACAGCCAATAAAAAAGAAAGCAATAAAAAATTTACAGGCTTTGTTTTGCTAAAAATGTGGCTTATCATGCGAAGATTTTATACTTTTGTAGTGCAAGAAGGTTTATGAAATACTTCTCAAGCATAAAGTTACGCTAAATATTAAAAATGATGGGTTTGTTTTTAAGGCCCGCAATAAAATAAAAAATGATGATGGTCTCTATTTATAAAGCTATTGAAAGCCTTTTTTTAGATTATTTATTTTTGCCTTTTGACGCATTACGCAGTATGGATAACTGGTGGGCTTCTAACGCTTTAAACTGGTTCTTCATGAGCATTGGCGCTGCAGCTATGATCTATTGGATGCTTCAACTAAAAAGCTTCAATGATTCAGGAGAAGAAAATAAAGACGTTTCTGCTCACTCTTATATTTAACCATCAGGACTTGGTCCTAAAATCATATTCCTTATTTGGCGCTTAATCCAAATCAAAACCTAAGTCTTCTCTGTAATATATGCCTTTAAATGAAATGCCTTTTAATCGCTGGTAAGACATTGATAAGGCTTCTTTATAATCTTTTCCAAAACTAGTTACAGCTAAGACCCTTCCTCCATTGGTTACAACACTGCCGTTTTGAATTATCGTTCCTGCATGGAAAACCAAGGAATCGCTAGGGGTTTCCAAGCCTGAGATTTCATGGCCTTTTTCATAGGCTTCAGGATAACCTCCTGCTACACCCATAACCGTTGTGGCTGTTCTTGGGTCCATCTCTAAATGAATCTGATCCAATGTTTGGTTGGCTACTGCATTAAATACAGCCACTAAGTCTGCTTTTAATCTAGGCAATACCACTTCTGTTTCAGGATCTCCCAAACGCACGTTATATTCTATGACAAATGGGTCTTCTCCTACTTTGATCAAACCAATAAAAATAAAGCCTTTATAGGGAAGGTTGTCCTTTTCCAGGCCTTGAACAGTAGGTACTATCACTCTTTTATGGATCTTATCCATAAAGGCAGCGTCTGCAAATGGGACGGGAGAAATAGCGCCCATTCCACCCGTATTGAGTCCGGTATCTCCGGCGCCAATTCGTTTGTAATCCTTGGCTGTTGGAAGTACTTTATAATTTTTTCCATCCGTCAGGACAAAGCAAGACAATTCAATACCATCCAGGAACTCTTCTATCACCACCGTGGTACTCGCTGCACCAAACTTAGCGTCTAGGAGCATGCTTCTTAATTCTTTTTTAGCAGTCGTTAGGTCTTCTAGTATGAGCACCCCTTTTCCTGCGGCCAAACCATCCGCTTTTAAAACATAGGGAGGGTTCAGTGTTTCTAAAAAACCATAGCCCTCTTCCAAGTTTTCTGCTGTAAAGGCTTGGTAGGCTGCAGTTGGAATGCCGTGTCTCATCAGAAATTGCTTGGCAAAATCCTTGCTGCCTTCTAGGGCTGCTGCTGCTTTCTGAGGGCCTATTACTGGTACATTTGCCAGGGCTGAATCTGCTAGGAAAAAGTCGTGTACCCCCAATACCAGCGGGTCTTCTGGTCCTACTACAACCATTTGAATGCCATGGGCCAAGACCGCTTGTTTAATCCCGTGAAAATCGGTTACACCAATGGCTAAATTGGTGGCTATAGATGCCGTTCCGGCATTTCCAGGAGCCACAAACAGCTGGGTTGGTGTATTGCTTTCTTTAAGCTTCCATGCGATGGTGTGTTCACGCCCTCCGGCGCCTAGAATAAGAATGTTCATGGGGGTAAAAAATTTTTGTAAAAATACACTTTGTAAAAGAAACCCTTTGTATCTCCTACAATTTATTTAAAGTCTCTGTGTGCCTTAGCGTTTAATTCTTCCGCAGGTAAAGATTTAAAATAGTCAAAAACCGCAGCGAGTCCTTCCGTTCTAGATACCTTTGGCGTCCAGCCCAATACTTCCTTAGCCAGAGAAATATCCGGTTTTCGCTGAAGGGGGTCATCTTGAGGTAGGGGCTTAAAAATAATTTTCTGTGCCGTTCCACTCAGTCTTTGGATTTCCTGAGCAAATTCTAGAATAGTGGTTTCATTGGGGTTTCCAATATTGACAGGCTCAGCATGATCAGACATGAGCAAGCTGTAAATACCTGCTACCTGATCTGAAATATAGCAAAAAGACCTGGTCTGACTGCCGTCACCAAACACAGTGAGGTCTTCTCCCCTGAGCACCTGTCCCATAAAAGCGGGGACTACCCTGCCGTCATTGAGTCTCATTCTAGGCCCGTAAGTATTAAAAATTCTCACAATACGGGTCTCTAATCCGTGAAAACGGTGGTAGGCCATGGTAATAGATTCCATGAAGCGTTTGGCCTCGTCATAGACGCCCCTAGGCCCTACAGGACTCACATTTCCGTTGTAATCTTCCTTTTGAGGGTGCACCAAAGGGTCTCCGTACACTTCAGAGGTAGAGGCTACCAAAATCCTGGCGTTTTTCTCTTTGGCCAATCCCAATAAATTGTGGGTGCCTAAGGCGCCCACCTTAAGGGTTTCTATGGGAATTTTCAAGTAGTCAATAGGACTTGCTGGGGAAGCGAAATGTAAGATATAATCCAAAGCGCCTGGAACATGCACAAATGTAGTGACGTCGTGGTGGTGAAACTCAAAATGAGGCAAAGAGAAAAGGTGGGAGATGTTTTTTAAATCTCCTGTAATCAAGTTATCCATTCCAATGACGTGAAAGTCCTTTTCTATAAAAAAATCGCAGAGGTGGGAGCCTAAAAAGCCGGCAGCTCCTGTGATTAAAATTCTCTTTTGTGTGGGAGCGGTGTGTATCATTTTATATAGATGCTATTTTTAAAATTGCCAACACCTCAGCCAACGATTCTTTCCAATGTCTCGCCTTTGGGTCTAGGGTGTTTTCTAATACGCTGTATGCAGGGCGAGACGCTGCTGCTGCAAAATCTTCACTGCTAATGGGTTTTACTGTGATGGGCAAGTTGCGCTGTTCAAAAACAGCGCCAGCCAACTGAGCCCAATGAGCGGGTCCAGCATTGCTGTAATGGTGTATACCATAGGCGGGTTCTTGTAGGCTAACAAGCAATATAAGAATTCTGGCCAAATCTAGGGCAGAGGTAGGGCAGCCAAATTGGTCAGCGACCACCGGAATAGGCTGGTTTACCCTGTCTGAAGTTTGCTGATTTGGTTCCGAAGAAAACTGCAGTCTCTCCTTCGCTAGACGCAGCATGGTTTTTACAAAATTCTTTCCAAAGGGACTAAAAACCCATGAAGTTCTCACAATATAGTGAGGTCCTCCATGAAATTGTACCGCCTTTTCTCCTGCAGCCTTAGACTGGGCATAAACCCCTATTGGGTGTATGGGGTCTGAAGGCAAAAAAGGCTTTTGATCAGCGCTTTTTCCGGCAAAAACAAAATCTGTAGAGAGGTACACAAAAAGGATGTTTCTCTTGGCGCAAGCTGCTGCTAAAATCCTTGTGGCTGTTTCATTAATGGTAAATGCCACTTCTTTTTGGGTCTCTGCAGCATCTACTGCTGTAAAAGCAGCCGCGTGAATAAAAGCCTTGGGAGCGTGTTTGTCTAAGAGCCCGTCTATAACGCTAGAAAGATTGTCTGTTTGGCTTAAATCTAAGCTGCTGCGGTCTAAAAAACCCCATGAGTTTTTAGAAAAAAGAGGCGTCTCTTCAGTGTCTAGGACGTGCCTTATAGACTGTCCCACTTGTCCAGAAGCACCGCTAACTAAAACCGAGTACAAAGGACTTTGTGTGCTCATCATAAAACATCTTTTAATAACGGAAGTGCTTGGTCTTTTTCTGATAATAGGGGCCTGCGTTCTCCAAGACCCCAATCAATATTTAATGAAGGGTCTGCAAAATAAATACCGCCTTCTTGGTCCTTTTGGTAAGGCGCGTCACAGGCGTACACCACCGTAGCAGTATTGGTCAACACAGAAAAACCATGGGCAAAACCTTTGGGTATATAGAGCTGTTTGAGGTTCAATGCGCTTAATTTAGTGCGGTGGTGCATGCGGTAGGTAGGGGAGCCCGGTCTTAGATCTACCACCACGTCTATGATTTCCCCTTCTAATACCCGAACTAATTTTGCCTGAGCATAGTCGCTTTTTTGATAGTGTAGCGCCCTAATCGTACCTTTCACAGAAGTGGACTGATTCTCTTGGGCTACTTCAAAAGACAGCCCAGTAGCCGCACGAAAATGGGCTTTGTTAAAAGCCTCAAAAAAAGAGCCGCGGGCGTCTTTAAATAGGTTTGGAGTTATTTCAAAACAACCTTTTAAAGGGGTTTCTATATAGGCCATGCCAGGAAGGGTTTTACCATTAACGTCACTTTGGTATTGCTTTTATACATGATGCTATTGGAGGTTTCTCAATAAGTTTTTTCCGTATCCGCTTTTTTCAAGTGGTTTTGCTAAAGCAATAAAAGTGTCTTTGCTTATATAGCCCATCTCGTAAGCGGCCAGTTCAATAGCCCCTACACTTAAGCCTTGTCTGGTTTCTATCACTTCTACAAATTGTGCTGCGTGTCTCAAAGACTCAAAAGTACCGGTGTCTAACCAGGCTATTCCAGTGTCTAGCTTTTGCACATTGAGTGTTCCCTGCTTTAAATAAGCTGCGTTAATATCTGTTATTTCTAATTCTCCCCGCTGACTGGGTTGAATGGATTTTGCAATAGCCACTACCGAGGCGTCGTAAAAATAAATACCTGGAACGGCATAGTTAGAAGCTGGATTTAGCGGTTTTTCTTCTATGGAAAGGGCTTTTTGTTGGTCGTCAAAAGTGACCACGCCATAACGCTGTGGATCTTGAACTGGGTAGGCAAAAATAGTCCCCCCCTGAGGGTTTTTAGCGTTTTGTAAGATTTGAGACAAACCACTTCCATAAAAAATATTGTCTCCTAAAATTAAGGCAACATCTGAATTTCCAATGAAGGATTCCCCAATAATAAAGGCCTCTGCCAATCCATTTGGCGCTTCTTGAACTGCATAAGAAAACTGACAGCCCAAAGCTGTTCCGTCTCCCAATAACTGTTTAAAAAGCGGTGCATCTGTAGGGGTGGTAATGATTAAAATTTCCCTTATTCCTGCATACATAAGGGTAGAAATAGGGTAGTAAATCATGGGTTTATTGTACACAGGCATGAGTTGTTTACTCACCGCCAAAGTAATGGGGTGTAACCTGCTTCCACTTCCGCCTGCTAAAATAATACCTTTCATTTTCTTGTTTTTAAACGGGTTTTAGGCCGCTGTCTGTCGCCTCAAACCCTGAAGCTAAAATAACACTTTCTATTCCGATTTGTATTGGTTTTCATAATAGGATTGATAAGCGCCAGAAGTGACCTGGCTTAACCAATCTGGATTTTCTAAGTACCATGCAATAGTAGCTGACAGTCCCGCTTCAAAAGTATGCGCGGGGGTCCAGCCCAAGGTTCGCTCAATTTTACTAGCGTCTATAGCATAACGAAGGTCGTGTCCCGGGCGGTCTTTTACAAAAGTAATGCGCTTTTGTGAACTCCCTTGAGGGTTTCCAATGGCTGCGTCCATTTGGTCGCACAAGAGGCGAATAAGGTCTATGTTTTTGTATTCATTGTGCCCGCCAATGAGGTAGGTTGCTGCATTTTCTCCATTGTGATACACCTGATCAATAGCCAAGGCGTGGTCTTTTACATACAGCCAATCTCTGGTGTAAAGACCATTTCCATAAATAGGCAGGTCTTTGCCTTCTAGGATATTGTGAATACAAAGCGGTATGAGTTTTTCCGGGAAATGATTGGGTCCGTAATTGTTGGAACAATTAGAAATCACATAGGGCAAACCATAGGTTTCTCCATAGGCCCGCACCAAATGGTCTGCGCTGGCTTTTGAAGCAGAATATGGGGAATTAGGGGCATAAGGACGCTCTTCTGTGAAATAGCCCTCATTTCCTAAGGCGCCAAACACCTCATCGGTGCTGATCTGATAAAAACGCCTGGCGCTATAGTCTTTCCAATGGGTCTTGCAGGCGTTTAAAAGCGCTGCTGTGCCTTTAATGTTTGTGTCTATAAAAGCCATAGGATCTTTGATGGATCGGTCTACATGGCTTTCTGCTGCGAGGTGAATAACCCCTTTTATGTCGTATTGTGTAAAAAGGTGATCTAAAAGCGAGGTGTCTGTTATGCTGCCTTTTACAAAGGTATAATTTGGCAACTGCTCTATGTCTGTGAGGTTTTCTAAATTACCTGCATAGGTCAGTGCGTCTAAATTAATAATATGGTAGTTAGGATACTTTTGGACAAACAAACGCACCACATGGGATCCAATAAAACCAGCACCACCTGTAATGAGTAATGACATGACTAAGTGTTTAAGATTTGGGTGAGTATTTTTTCTGTAATGAGGTAAGTAGGTTTTACCCCCGTAGTACCAAGCCCTCCTGAAGCTAGCGTACTACCCGTTTCCAATGGGTTGTCTGAGGCGTAATAAGCGTAGTTTACTTCTACGTCTTCACGAATACTCCTACGTACCTTAGAAGCAGATTGTATGGCTTTTTGATAATGCACCCCTTCCATCTCTAAGCCAATCACATTCCAAGTAGATTCATGGAAGTAAGTAAGGATATCTTTGTTCTGAAGCGAGGTCCCTAATACAGAGATCATAGCGCCTTCTAGTACCCGCAAATCGTGGCCTTCAAAATCTACCGCACAAAGCTGGTTGGTAAAAGGATAGTTGTCTGCAGATCCTTCAAAAATATGGGCATTGGGAATCATTAAATCCCCTTTCCCGCCTTCTAAAATTCCTGCTTTTCCCATGATGGAGATAGAGTGAACATCTAGAAACAAAGGTGTTTTTCTATTGACTTTGTAAGGCTTTAACAGCTCGTCCATGGTCTCGTAGGCCTGCTCTCCAAAGGCGTAATCCATCACAAAAATAACGGGTGCTTTTGCTGGGTCTGTAAATTTAGGCACAAAGAGACTCTGCCCTGCTGCTTTGGCTAGATCAAATATTTGTATGTCTATATTTGTCCCAGATTGGTCTGGAATAGAGGTCATTCCATGGGCTGCTGCAAATTCGGTCACTTGCCCTCTAAGGGCCTCGTTTTCAGAAGCACTTAGGGCTTCGTATATGTCTAGATCAGTGCTTTTTTCAAAGGCTTTACCCAAGGCTTTCCTCGCGAACAAAGCATTCATTACCGAGTGCATATTTGCACTGACAATATGCAAAGGACGGCCTATAAGATCTTGTTTAATCAGTGATTCTTTAATGGCGTTGGCCCATCTTTCTCCATGGATGTGGTGCCCCAAACGCTCTCTGAGTAATGGGCTAAAAGTAATGGTGCGTTTTTCTCCTGTGGTCTCTTCTTCTATGGCCAATTTACCCAACCAGTAAATCACTTTTAGGAAGCGCTCTGGCTGTGTTTTAGTGGCTAATTTTTTATGCATGTCTGATACTTCTAGAAAAGAACGTCCTAGAAAATTAGACATGTGTATTAGGGCGGTTTCGCGTTCTGCAACAGTGAGTTTTCCTTTGGCAATGGCCTCTGAAAACTTGGTCCAATCTCTGGTTGTTTTCTGACTATCTTCTAGGTAAACACGCTTTAAAATCTTGTGTGATTCTATAAACAAGAAAGTCAAGTGGGTGAGAATATCGTAAATATCAGAACGCCCTCTAGTAATTTCTACATTCATTTGCTCGTGGTCTATCCTAAAGCAATTTCTTCTTCTTTTTGGGGGCACAATGGCTTTAAAATGAGCCGCCCCATAGCCTTCATCTGAGGTGAGGTTTATAAAACGACACTCCTCAATCCCTTCCGGCAAACGCTCCAACACATAAATGAGCCCGTTGAGCTCTGCTTTTTCCTCTGCTATACTCCCATAAATTTCAGGTCTGAGCTGTAACAAAGCGTTTTTTAGGGTTTCCCCGGAAACCCCCATCGGCTTGTAAAAACCTCTATTAAATAGGTGCCTCATGGTAATATAAATCCGCTCAATCGCGTTGGTGGACTCTCTGGCCCTAGTGTTTTTATTAGACATATTCTTTTATTTTTAATAAGGCGTCTGCAATATCTCGGTCGTTGGCCAAGCGCTGCACTTTGTTTTGTCCTCCTAGTTTTCCTTTGGTTTTCATAAACTGGGTAAAGGCATCTGTAGGGAGGGAAGTGATTTTTAAGGCTTGCAATACCTTCCCTACAATAAGGTCTTTGTAATAGGTGTTTTGGTCTTGTAGCGCCTGGTCTAAGATACTAGAAAAAAGATTGAGATCTGAGGGAACTTTTTCAAAAGCCACCAACCACTCGTGATAGGGCAATCCACTGCTAGGCGCTATCTGAGGCGCTACAGTAAATTCCAAAATCCTAGCGTTTGTCTTTTCTATGGCCTCCTTCATGGCGTATTCCACCTCTTTGCCAATCACGTGTTCTCCAAAAGCAGAAATAAAATGTTTAATCCGCCCTGAAACAATGACCCTGTATGGTTTTAAAGAAGTGAATTGAACGGTGTCTCCAATATTGTACCCCCATAAACCTGCATTGGTAGAGAGGATTAATACATAATTTATCCCCATAGATATTTCCCCAATAGTCAATCTTGGCGGGTCCTTTTCAAAGAATTGATCTGAAGGAATAAATTCATAAAAAATACCACTATTTAATAGCAGTAACATGCCTTTCTCTTCTCTGAGGTCTTGGTAAGCAAAAAATCCTTCGCTGGCAGGAAACAATTCAATGGTGTCTACTCTTCTTCCTATGAGATTTTCAAAATTGGCCCTATAAGGCTCGTAATTAACTCCGCCGTAAATAAATAGATTAAAGTTTTTAAACAGCTCTCCTACGGGTTTTCCGCTTTCCGCTTTCAAGCGTTCAAAATACATTTGAACCCAAGAGGGGATTCCAGCAATCACACCCATGTCTTCAGCAATGGTTTCTTTGACTACGGCGGCTACTTTAGTCTCCCAATCTTCTATGCAATTGGTCTCCCAACTGGGCAGTCTATTGCGCTGTAGGTAGGCTGGAACATAATGGGCAGAAATTCCAGAAAGTCTTCCTGTTGGAATGTATCCAGAGGTGTCTAAAATAGGGCTCCCTTGTAAAAAAATCATTTTTCTGGTCACAAAATCACTATTCCCGCTCTGGTGTATATAATGTAAAATAGCGTCTCTAGAAGCCTTCACTTGCTCTTGAATAGAGGCTTTGGTAATGGGGATGTATTTGGCGCCAGAAGTAGTTCCTGAGGTCTTAGCGAAATAAGCAGGCTGCCCAGGCCAAAGCACGTCTTTTTCTCCAGCAACCACTTTTTTAACATAATTCTTTAAGCCTTCATAGTCCCTTACAGGCACTTTTCTAATAAAATCTTTGTGGTTTTGGATCTGATCAAAGCCGTGGTCTTTACCAAACTGCGTTTGGCTGGCCTTCGCAATAAGAGCGGAAAATACGGCCTCTTGGGTCGCTATAGGATCATTGGCCCATTGGGCGGTTTGTTGTACGATGTATTTAGCAAATATCTTTGCTGCAAATTGTTTTAGGCCCATAGGTTAATTAAAGTCTATATAATTTAGGGGGTTTACCGGTCGGTCTTTCTCCCACAATTCAAAGTGTAAATGTGCGCCTGTAGAAAACTCTCCAGTATTCCCTACAGCGGCCACCACCTCTCCTGCCAATACTTGGTCGCCTTGGTTTTTTAATAACGCACCATTGTGTTTATACACAGACAGCATGCCGTTTCTGTGCTGAATCATGATCACATAACCCGTATCTGAAGTCCATTCAGAAAATACCACAGTACCTGAAGTAATGGCTTTTACGGGGGCGTCTTCTACCGCAGTAATATCTATGGCATAATGCTTTATTTCGGGGTCAAACCCTTGCGTAATTAAACCGCTTACCGGTGGAAACAATGCGGTTTCCAAGGCGTTGGTGTTGCTTTCAAATAAATTGTATCGGTCTTCTAAAGCTACCCTGGCGCGTAAAACAGAGTCTTCGCGAATAGGGGTAAGCGCTACGGTAGTGGTGTCTAAATTAAAAGGGAGGTCCAAAGAATCGTTCTCAATCTGGCTAGGCGCGTAATCTCCTTTAAGCACCATGCGAATGCGCTCAATATAGCGTTCGTTGTACGAGATAATCTGGCTGAGAGAATCGGTGACTTCTACTAGAGAAACTGCTTGTCTCCTAAGGTCTGTTGAGGCATAACCTGGAATATATTCTCTTAAAGAAGTAAAGGCCACAAGCACAATAGTGGCGGCAATTAAGGCAACAGCTGAAAGGGTGCCTACCACAAAAACATTAAACCTAGAGAGCTTAAAGGACACCTTCTCTTCAAAGGTTTCTTCGTTTAAGACCACTAGCCTGTATTTGTAACGCCATTTGTTTTGGGAGCGCTCCTTTTTTGCTGCTTTCTTAGCCATACACTACAAAGATACATTTAGTATCACGATTTGCGAGGGAAAAATACAATCTTAGAACTTTTTTAGTACTTTTGTAAGACATAAAATTATTGATTATGACAAGTTTAGTTCCTTTTTTAGTCTTTGGTCCCATGCAAATTGTACTCGTTGTACTCGCAATATTATTGCTTTTTGGAGGGAAAAAAATTCCAGAATTAATGCGTGGATTGGGAAGCGGCATAAAAGAATTTAAAGACGCTTCAAAAGAGGACTCAAAAGAGGACAACAAGGATGTAGATCCTAAGATTGAAGATAAAAAATAAGGGCGCCAATAACTATTTGATCCCGTAAAAAACTCTTTCAAAATTGGAAGGGTTTTTTTATACCTATTAATCTGTGGCTATTTATTTACCGCGTGCAGTGTTTTAATAATAGCCTCTAATTCAAAGAGCGGTATTCTCTTTTCTTTATTGGGCGCAAACACAAATCCCTCCAAAACTATTTTTCTTTCCTGGTCTGGGTCATTTAAAATATAGGCCACAAAAGGACCGGCCATAGGGTAATTGTGTATGTCCCAAATTCCCCTGAGCTCCACGCCTTTATATCCGGCAATCTCCACAGGAGTCACATAGGGCATAAAAACTGTTTCCGTTTTCATATAGGTTGTTTTTCCAGGTACATCTGGCCCTGGAATATGGATTTTTACCACAGAATCTCTGGCAGCAACAATGTCCTGTATAAAAGTTTCAGGCACATTAAAGTTGTTATAGGGTAGGGCATAAGCAATAATATTACTGCTCCCTGAAGGAATGGCGCGATCTATCCACGCAAAGCTTTCCGTATGCATCCCCAGCCTATAGGCAGAGGGAATGTCTAGCCCAACACCTAACAAATTTTCAATGCCTTTTTCCTGGTTTAATGAGCGCTTAAAACGCTGCTGTGTTTGTGCTATTTCAAGGGCTTTAAAAGCCGTTATAAAATCTGCTTTCTTTGTTTGAAACTGATGCATCAGATCTGCTTGATCCATCCCTTTTACCACACCAATCAATTGCGGTCTAGCGTAAACATCCCTTTTGATGTGCGCGAGAGACAAACTGTCTAATCCCACCGCTAAAACTGTTCTGTTTTGCTTTACCGTTCCCTTAAAAACAGACGGGGGTATATACTGAATATGGTGGGCTGGCTCCGCCACGGCCAGCCCTTTAATAGGACTCGTGAAAGCCTTTCTAACTGAATCTCCCACAGCACTCTCCCACAAATCTTCCTCCATGACCACCAAAATAGACTGCACCTGACCAATAGATTCAGGCAGGTATTTGTAATTGGACTTTTCCTTGCAAGAAGACACTATAAAAAGAAGGACAAAGAATAGGGCTACATTTTTCATGCGGTTTGTTTTATGGGGAACAAGAACACAATTTCAAGGTCGTTCCAGGTTTTAGTTGATTGTTCCAAATATCGTTCCATTTTTTAAGATCGTCTACACTGACTCCTTTTACCTTTTGGGCAATACGCCAAAGCGAGTCTCCCGCAGCCACTGTATAGGTCTTTTGATCCGCAGCAATTGAAGGGGTCTTGGGGGTGCTTTTTTGGCCTCCGGCCGATGCCGAGTTAGGTGCTCCAATCGGAAATTTTTTTGGATAAAGCGTCAACCGTTGTCCTACAGACAAGTTGTTTCCGCTCAGTCTATTCCATTTTTTAATGTCAGACACCCTCAGTCCGTATCGCTGGGAAATTTTGCCTAAATAATCTCCAGATTGGACCCTGTATCTAAGTGGTGCTCCTACGGTTTGAAGGACAGGAAAAGGTTTTTTTAAAAGAGCCATTTCTGCAGCTACTGCAGCATAAATACTGTCTTGTTGGTCTATAAAAAGTGTGGTAGAGGCGCTTGGGAGTCTCAGCGCCTGAGGCTTCCCTTCGATCTGAGGAATAATACCTAATTTATAGACCGGATTCAATTGTTCAATGGTTTGCTCTGGTAAAGACAAAGCCTTAGAAAGTTGTGAAAAACTGATGGCTTTTTTGAGGTGTATGGTGTCTGTAGCGTAAGAAGCTGTGGCTATTTTAGGCAACTCAAAGCCGTGATTTTCTGCGTATTCAAACAAGTACATTGTAGTAAGCAAAGCAGGAACATAGCCTGCTGTTTCCCTTGGCAAAAAACTTCTAATGGCCCAAAAATCTTTTACCCCTCCCGCGCGCCTAATCGCTTTCCTCACGTTTCCTGGTCCAGAATTATAAGCCGCTAAAGCCAAATTCCAGTCACCAAACATCCCGTGTAATTTTTTTAAATATTTAACGGCTGCTTGGGTAGATTTTAAAGGATCTTGACGCTCATCAATATAATTATTGACTTCTAATCCCATCATTTTGCCTGTGCCATACATAAATTGCCAAAGCCCTGTAGCGCCCACCCTGGATCTTGCCTTGGGGTTTAAAGCAGACTCCACAATGGCTAGATACTTTATTTCCATGGGCATGGAAAGTGCGTCTAATTCCCTTTCGAAAAGCGGGAAATAATAGGTGCTTCTATGAAGCATTTTCTGAATGAGCACCCTTTTAGACCTTAAATACAGCTTAATAACGCCCTCCAAAGAAGGATTATAACGGCTGTCTAGTATGGTCTTCTGGTCTAAAAGCGCTAAACGGTTCAACAAGCTGTCTTTGGGTGGGTTAAAAAAAGCCACACTGTCTTGAGCAGAATAGCTTGTTTCAGGGTCTGGAACCACATGAGAAGCCAGTAAAATAGAGTCTAAAACTGCTGCAAAAGCAAGCGCTTCTAAGGAGGGTTTTGCAATAGAAACTTTTTTAGGCACAGAAGCTTCTTGGGCCATTAAAGGCCCAAGAAGTGTCCATAAAAATATCGCTAGATGGGTTTTTTTCATATGAATACAAATGGATCGGGATTAGGCCATTGCCAAAATAGCGGCAATCCCAGGAAGCGTTTTACCTTCTAAGCTTTCCAACATAGCGCCTCCTCCTGTGGACACATAACTCACTTTGTCTTCAAACCCAAACTCCTTTACTGCGGCAACAGAATCTCCCCCTCCTACAAGTGAGAAAGCACCTCCAGCAGTTGCCTTGGCAATGGCTTCTCCAATAGCAATGGTTCCTTTTGCAAATGTTTCTATTTCAAAAACACCTACGGGACCATTCCATAAAATGGTCTTAGACTGCGCAATGATTTCTGCAAATTGGGTCAGGGTTTTTGGTCCTGCATCTAGGCCTTCCCATCCGTCAGGAATAGCGAAAACGTCTGACACTTTAGTATTGGCGTCTTTATTAAAATCGTCAGCAGCCAATACATCTATAGGCAAATGAACCTGAACGCTTTTAGCTGCTGCTTTTTCTAAAATTTCTAAGGCAAGGGCCATTTTGTCGTCTTCACAGATAGAATTTCCAACGCTTCCCCCTTGTGCTTTAATAAAGGTATAGGTCATTCCTCCTCCAATAATCAAATGGTCTACCTTATCTAGAATATTCTCTATAATGGTGATTTTAGAAGATACTTTAGACCCTCCCAAAATGGCAGTTACTGGTTTTTCTCCACTGCTCATGACCTTATCAATGGCTAAAATTTCCTTAGCCAATAGCGCACCAAAACAGCAGGCGCCTTTAAAATATTGTGCTATAATAGTCGTGGAAGCGTGCGCCCTATGGGCAGTACCAAATGCGTCATTCACATAAATATCTCCCAAGCTAGCCAGTTGTTTGGCAAAAGCTTCGTCTCCAGCCTCTTCTTCCGAGTGAAATCTCAAATTCTCCAAAAGCAACACCCCGCCAGGCGCCAAAGCTGCTATGGCAGCCTGGGCTTTGTCTCCCACACAGTCTTCACTAAAAGCGACAGGCACGCCCAATACTTCAGATACCGCGTCTACGATCAAAGAAAGAGACATCCTTGGATTTACTTGCCCCTTAGGACGCCCAAAATGACTCATCAAGACCGCTTTTCCTCCTTGAGCCAAAACGGCATCTATAGTTGGTTTTGCTGCTGTAATTCTATTGGTATCTGTGACTTGTTGCGCCTCGTTCATTGGAACGTTAAAGTCTACGCGGATCAGGGCCACTTGGTCCTTAAAATTAAAATCTGAAAGTGTTTTCATGGGGTTTTTTAAAAATTGTACAAAAACAAATATACCTAAAATAAGCCCTTTAAATAGGGCTAAAAGATAAAAATTGAACTACAAGGTTTTCGTTTAACTAAAAAATAAGTTGTATAACTATTTTTTTAGTTGTAAGTTTGATTAGAATATAAAACAACCAAATATGAAACCACTCACCAACAAAGAAGAAGAAGTAATGAAAATACTTTGGTCTATAAAGAAGGGCTTTGTAAAAGACATTTTGGCTGCATATCAGGGTGGGGAAGAGCAGCCCCACTACAACACCTTGTCTACTATGGTGCGAAATCTAGAAGAAAAGGGTTATGTGAACCACAATGCTTATGGAAAAACACATGAATATTTTCCGCTAATTAGCAAAGAATCTTACCGGGCGGTTTATATGGACAAAGCCATTTCTGATTTTTTTAGCGACTCCTATTCGCGTCTGGTGTCACAATTTGCTCAGGAAGAAAAAATTTCTGTTAGTGAATTAAAAGAGATCATTAAACTCATAGAAAAAAACAAATAATCATGGATGCTTTCTTAGACTTTGCTTGGAAAAACACTGCCGTTTTAGGCCTGTTCTTTGTGGTGTATCGTTTTTGGTTGTATCCTAGAAAACAATTCTCCTTTAACAGGCATTTTCTGCTCTCAGGTTTATTGATTTCTGTTGTGCTTCCATTTGTTTCTATTAAAAGAATTGTACAAATTACTTGGGACCCACTCATGGCTCAAGGTCCTTTTGAGCCAGTGGCTCAAACTACGCTAGAGAAACCGTCATTTGAACAAATTTTAATGGTGCTTATTGGCGCAGGAAGTGCCTGTGTTTTATTGTGGATTTTATTCAAACTAGCTGTCCTTATTAAACTGCTTATTCAAGCCAAAACCATTCAGAAAAAGCGTCCAAAATTGTTGCTCTCCAATGCGGTAAGGGGTCCGTTTTCATTTATAAACGCCATAGTGTTTCCC
>TARA_B110000977_G_scaffold15653_3_pt1 | contig 20027 bp, 27 predicted proteins | sample TARA_B110000977 | Tara Oceans TARA_B110000977 (sample SAMEA4397798) | marine metagenome | biome: Polar Biome; feature: [SRF] surface water layer (ENVO:00010504); material: water (ENVO:00002006), including particulate matter (ENVO:01000060) such as... | depth 5 m | reverse complement strand
AATTTTTTGCACTTTTGAGTATATCAAAAAGATTATTTCATAAAAAACTTAGTGTATGAGATAGCTTGTAAGTAACAATCGGCAAGATCGTCTTTTTTCTTATGCTTTTCAAAAAATTCTCGATGTGTATTTATCCTTTCTCGTGTATGTGCTATGCCTAGTTTTTTATTTTGAAGATATTTACTTTTAGTTTTATGTTCAATTTTTGTATTAGAACACATTAATTTGTATTTAGCGGGGTAGAATATAATTTTGCAATCATTATTTTTCTCGTGTTGAATTCTTAAAGTAAAATATACATATAAAGCAGTTGATATATTTCTCATTTTAGGATTAAAAGAAGGTTGTTTTTCTAAAAGAACTATATCAGCTTCTAAAATGTAATCGTATTCGTCCAAAGTTTTAATAACTGATAATGTTTCGTTTGATCCTGAGCAATCGAGTATATTCCAATCAAGAATGTCGCTTGTCTCGGTATCTATGATACAATAAGCTAAATTTTTGATACCAATGTCAAAAGAAAGTATAATCATTTGTTGTGTATCAATTTTATTTTTTAAATGAATTTAATCTCCATAGAAGTATAAATGTGATTTGATATCTTCATCTGAGATCTCTTGAAAATAGAAATCTACCTTAGGAACATATTGAATTTCATCAGTGGTCTTATCTATATTTATATCTATTTTTGGAAGAGTTAATAAACACCCCATTCTATATTCTTTTATCTATATTAATTAAATGTTTTATATCTTTTATTTCTACCTTTTTTTTAATTTTAGACTTTTTAAGAATGTTAATGTCATTAATGTCCCATGATGCAAAAATTTTATCGTCAGATAAAAGAACTACGCAGAAACCTTCGTTTTTTAAAACTGTAAACAAAAAAGTGGTAATTTCTGCTACATTATACGCCGGAAAACCAAATGTATAACTTGGTACTGTATATACACATCTTAATTCCCCGTGTTTTGAAAGATGTCTAATTTTATCTGACATTTTTTTAAGTATATCATTTCTTAAAGCGTTGTACCTTGAATGCTGTCTCTTTTGAAGTTCTAAAATGTCTCGAAGACCCGACATACATATACATTAGTATACATTACAATTTACTTAAAAAAGCGTATTTTCTTTATTTTCAGTTTCTTCGTCTTCAGATTCTTCATCTTCAGATTCTTCTTCGTCTGATATTTCATATTTTTTATTCACATTTATTTCAGCCTCTTTGTCTATATTTTTTAAATCATTTAAATCTTTTATAGAATCTTCTTGGGGTTTATTTTCTTGTTCTGTTTCTTCCTTAACAGAATCATTATTTTTAATTATTTGTTCTAAAGTGTTTGCGTGTAAAGGTTTTGATATAGGTATTATAGGTATCTCTTTTTCCTCGGGTTCAAATTCTTCTTCAGCGTCGGAAGTTTCTTCTTCATAATCATCATTCTCTATTATATCGTTATTTTCTGGATACTTAGTATCTTGTTCATCGAATGCTCCCGAAAGATATTCATTTAGAATGTATTCTATTGGTATTTGATTTGCAACGGTATCATTTATACAGTCACTTATTAATTTAAGCATTTTACCCTTTTCATCGTGTATACAGCGCGGGGAATAGTAAATCTGTTCAGAACAAGCGACTATAATTTTATGTAAAAATGAGTTTAAACTTGGAACTTTAATCTTAACGGATTTATCGTCTGTCTTCAGCCTGACACACGCTAAAATTTTTACATGACTCACGAAAATAGCTGTAATCAAATCCATTAAATATGGAAATTTTTTATTTATAAAATTTATTTTTTCATCTAATTTAAAGTCTGTCCAATTTGGCACGGATTTTAATTCTTTTTGAAAATTGGAATATGAAAGACTAAGTCTTACATTATTTTTCTGCGAATCATTAAATATACTCAATAGTACGTCATAAATACCCGTTTGGATACAATTTATGAGTTGTTTTGAGTATTCTTCTTTCGCAGCCACTAAAACATTGACGTTCAGAGTTTCAGACATATTATAAGTAGTAATCAGATTTAAAATCGCATTTTTAAACTTTTAAAAATAAAAACATTTATATATTTATATATTTATATACGCATGTCTGCTGAGTGTAAAATTAACAGTAAAACAGTTAAATGGACATTAGATTCAAAATTCGTGAATGAAATTGAACGTAATATTTCCGAGGGGGAAAGAGAAATAGCCGGTGATATAATATTCAAAGATACGGATATTTGTTCAAGAGGTGTATGTGATAAAAAAGGTACAACTAACTACAGTATATATAATGGAAAAAGTGATTCTGTTATGACCCCAACCGGTCTAATCAATTTTCATACCCACCCAAAGAGTATTTATACATCTGAAGGAACAAAGTATGGCTGGCCATCTGGGGAAGACATGGCGCAAGTTATTCAATTCGCAAAAATGAACACCATAAGACATATAGTTTTCACTGTCGAAGGTGCTTACATCATAAAAGTAAATAAAAAGGTTACTAAAGGACAAGCCAAAGTTATAGAGAATGTACTGAGATTTACACACATCTATAGATCTTTGAATCAAACAGTACAGAGGGCTAATTTTAGAAAAAACTTCAAAGTTTCAGGAATAACAACCGTTAATATGTGGTTAAATCTTGTCAATAATTTGTCATTAAATAAGTTATATAAATACTACAACTCGTTTAATCCAACTAAAATAAAAATACCCATGGATAAAGAAGCGCATAAAAATATATTTACAGTTGAACTTAAAAAACTAACTAATAAATTCACGTTTAAGGCCAGTCATATCCACGAAGATTGCCACTTCACACTTTATGGCTTGTCTCCTGTGTAACTATATATATTTCTAATGTTTCGAAAAAATTTATAAGTATACCAGAATCACAATGTAAATTCTTAAGATATTTTCTGAGTTGAATAATTTCTTTAGCGGTTATTCTTGAATTTTGAGATTTAAGTTCAAGAATATTAGTTATTTTACCATCTGTGTTATACACTACAATGTCCGCTCTTTCAAAACCTAAATAATAGCCTTTATAAATTATAGGAACAACCACTTCAGTCTGTGCGATATATCCCGTTAAATTTAATTCAAGGTACATAGCAGATTGATATATATTTTCTTTGTAATGACCTCCCAATTCATTTGAAACTTTTTTAATACATTCTATAATATTTTCCATGATACATTCGTATATTATCATTTTTTAAATCTTTTTTTCACCATTATCTGAATTAATAGTTTGTTTTAACGTATCTAAATGTTCACAATGATAAGTTGTATCAAGGTTTCCATCTAATATAATTTTATTCTTTTCTTTTTGAAGCCAATTTTCATGATATTTTTCACAAGATTGTAGATACTCTTTTGAAATAATTTCTCCTTCCCTAGATCTTTTTAGAACACGTGAATAACAGTTTTCTTTACTTGTTTTGAGATAAACAAATAAAATAGCTGGAATTTCATTTAGAAACTCGTCGAACCATTTATTATAACAAGCGAACTCTATTTTATTTATTTTTCCAGCATCGTGTAGCATCTTTGCGAATACGTTATAATCAGAAAAAACACAACGTTCTGTTATAATTATATCATTTTCTTTAGCTGTTTTAAGAATATTCCTGAGTTTTGCAAGTCTAGAAATATAAGCAGCCATTTGAAAACAAAAAGAATACTTATCTTGATTTCTATAAAAATGTTCTATTAGATTACCTTCTTCGTCTTTAATATTTTCCCAAACATCAACAGGCTCTTCTACGAAATATATACACTTACCGTTTATTGTATTATCGCATAGTGAAAATTGTTCCTTAATGTAATTATAAAGTGTTGACTTACCAGAACCAATATTTCCTTCCAGTGAAATAATCATATTAGTAATAATATACATTATTTCTTTAGATTTATTTAAAAAAAACTTACTTCCTTGATTTTTTTAGCTATTTTACATGTATCCGAAAGAAAATCATCCTCGTCCAAGTCTATAATAGAATATCCTGATAATTTAGTTTCGGTCGAATTTTTTTCTTTTTTAATTTTCATTTGTTCGACTTCCCAGCGAATGTAAAATGCGGTTTTAGTATAAACTACGACATCACCCTTTAAAAGAACAATACCTTTTATTTCATCATCGATGTCTGAAATATCAACCTGGGTTTTATTACTAAAGAAGCACGTATCTTCGCTATAAAAACAATTCAGCAAATCCCCTTCGCTAATAGCATTTCTATATAATCCAGAACAAGCGTCTACGTCTAGTTTTTTTCCAAAAAAATCTTTACTTTTTTCAGCCGTAATCTTAATTACTTCTTTAGAAATAGTTTCTATATTAGAAATAGTGTCTTTATCTAGTAGAATCTTACATTTTTCTTTATCTTTATCAAAATATATTTTAGTTTTCGGTATTTGAAATATAATTTCAGAGGAACCGTCCATTATTTTAGAAAAGAAAACGTTTTCATCAACTTTATTTGGATGATATATCAAAATACTTTCTTTAATGTTCACCATGTTATACTAAAGTAACTATTTTAAATGTTATTTTTTAACGTAACTAACCTATTAGTAAACACTGGGAAATTAAAAAGCAACCATCTTTGCACATGAAAGAACAAATAACTTTTTGTTTATCTCTTAATGTTAAAAATGATATATTATTTTTATTTTCATCAAAAAATTTCGAATTATCTGTCTTTTTAAGCACTACCGTATTATTTATTATTATATCTGTCTTTATTTTATTTATATTATATATTGTATTGATATAACCACAAACGTTCATGAATGTATCGTGAATAGCAGAATCTGTGTTAATTTTTAAAATGAGACTGTCTTTATATTTTTCAGCTATTATAATCGGACTTTTAATGGTTAATATATCTTTAGATGTATCGTATCTTATTTCTTTATCGTGGATATATACATCCATTAATTTTATTTGTTTATATGATATCATACGTACATTATATAATTATAAGATTATTTTAATTCAGATTATCCAACGTGTTAATTGTACATACCAAATGGAGGTAAATCTGGTATCTTTTTAGTAGAAATAAATGTATCGAGAGCTTCTTTGAACTCTGAAAAGTTAATGTTATATAGATTTGCTCTACCGAAGTTATTTCTCATGTTTATTATCATTGCTTTTTCTATTATATTGTTTATGTCTCCACCATTTCCCGTGAACAAACTAACGTGTTTTGCAATTAAATTATTTACTTCTGACATTTCACAAGATGTTTCCCATTCTTTTTCTTGAACTAGTTTAAAATAAATTTGTGATAATTCATAAGATGTGTAATTTTCTATAGTAAATGTCCAAGGAAATCTTCTACGAAGTCCAGGATTTATAGAAAAAAAACAAGAATCTAATTCAGATTTGTAACCGGCTATTATACATATGATTTTGTCTACGTTCTCGGTAAGATATTGATTTATAGTATCTATACATTCTTTAGCATAAGAGTCTTCATTAGTTGATTTTGATCCAATTGAATATGCTTCGTCTATTAACATCACGCCTTTTTTACATCTTTCAAGGGTCTCCAAAGTTTTAATAGTTGTCCCTCCGAGATATTCAGAAATTAAATCTGCCCTTCTAACTATATTAAACTTTGGTTTTTTGAATATACCCAGTTTTGAATAAATTTTTGCTAATATATTAGAAACTGTAGTTTTCCCTGTACCAGGCGGACCTTCTAAAACGGTATGAAGCATAATATTATTTTCACACGACTGGATAAAAAAAATAATTTTATCTACTATCTGTTTTTTAAATTTATGAAGACCGATAATATCATTTAACTCATTTAATTCTGGAAGTAAATCAGGTAAAAGATACATTTTACTAGGATAATTAATCCTGTGTCTTTTACTAGGCAACTTCATGGATTTATAATCTATTATGAGTTGTATTAGATTTTCCAAGCAATCTAAGCTGTATTTTGTTATATCGAATACATCATCCGATAAACTAGTTAAAGATAAGGTACGTTTCATATACAATATATATATATTATTTTTTTATATACCTAACCGAGATTATGAGAAATTCTATTAAAATTTTGATAGATGAAATAGATGTTCATGAGAACATAAATTCAAAACATATTGTATCAAAATTTGAGAAAAAAATTAAAAAAGAGATAAATAAATTTATCGTTTTATATGGAGACAGCGGTGGCTTAGATGATTATACTCTGAAAGACATTGATTTTATCATTTTGCACCACATCTGGAAAAATATATCTATGGATGTTAATTTAGAAGAAATCTTAATTATAATGTATTCTTTTTATAAATTAGAAGAGTTTTATTTTTATCCATCTGTATTTGACACTTGCAGAACATTAGATATAATTAATAATTCGAATATTAATTTTTTGATTAAAAAATATATTTTTTAATATAATAAATCATAGAACATACAGCATGTATGAACTAGATTATGAAAATGGTGAAAAGAGAATAGAATTCATGACCAGAACACCTTGGTTAAAAAATAAAATAACTGGTAAAATCGAAAAGGCCGCAGAAGGTTATCCAATAGGAGACAATGCTAGAGATCCTAGATGGACAGGATATTCAATGTCTCTACATTTTAACAGAGCCGTCATTAACAACTTACCTCTCACAGTTGGTCCGACTGAATTTTATATGTCGGACGGGAATTATGCCCAATATGTACCAAGCTCTCCTTTTGATGACCCCAATGCGATAACTTATGCTAAACTTTTAAGAGAAAGATACGAAGAATACCTCCAAAAGTTACAAATAGAAGACAACGCCGCGCGTGTAAAGATGCTGAAAGAGGTAGAAACTACTAAAAGAGAGATGAACATGGAACTTAAAAAAGAATATGCAAAGCTAAACCAATTGGAAATCCGTTCTGAAAGGGAAGAAGCTGCAAAGAAAAGAAGATCAAGGGCCGCGGTGCGAGGTAATAAAGTAGCCCCAAATGATGGAAGTGTAAAAGAAACTTATGATTCTAAGTTAGCAGAAATTACTATTATAGAAAAAAATTTAAATAATGTTAAAAAATTAATAAAACAACTTAAACTTAATACAAAATTGTAATTATGTATGAGGTATAAACTAATTGTACCCGAACATTTGAAAAGTATTTATTCAACGTGGGAACAAGCAAACGAAATTAATAAAATACTTAAAATATATATTTCTAAATTAGACATAGTTACCGATGCTACCGCATGTATAGGAGGCAATTCTATTTTTTTACTCAGAGATTTTAAATCAGTAAATGTCGTAGAAAAAGATACGGCTGCGTTTAGCATATTAATGAAGAATACAAAATTTTTAAACTGTAAACATTACAACTGTTCGTACTTACACATTATGTACGCATTAAGGCAAGATCTTATATTTTTAGACCCACCCTGGGGCGGAACAGATTATAAAAAAACCAACTGTATTGATTTGTTTCTTGACAATGTAAATATATTAAATATTATTAATAATTTGTATCATTATACGAGATATATCGCGATGAAAATTCCAAATAATTACAATCTAAACATTGTGGATAAAAATTTCTGGAAGTGGAAAATATATCCAATACATTCAAACAAAAAAAATACATTTAATTTGATTGTATTCTATAAAAAAATTTAATGTAAAAATAACTTAAAGAAATAATAGATATTTATTTATGTAAGTAAAATACATGTATGGTTGCCCGAGTGGTCTAAGGGGACAGACTTAAGATCTGTTGGCGTAAGCCTCGTGGGTTCGAACCCCACACCATACAATATATTTTACATCATTTAAATAGACTTTTTAAGTATGTCTGAGTAAAACTTAGCAAATTTAAGCATTTTAGAGAAAATCTCTAAGGGAGAACCTTCTAACATTTTATCAACTATTGTTTCAGGCGTTTTACCCGGATTTAATATTCGTAACACAGTAAACATGAGAGACCATGTTACACAATATCCAGATCTGTCGAATCTTTCCGCTTTCAACTGAACACCTAAATTTGGACAAGCTACTGAAAGATCTATGAATTTATATTCTGGTAATATTTTTTTGATTTCTTTTTTAATAATAGAGTCAATTTTAGCATGATCAAAAACTGGACAATATCCATCGTAACAGTGATTTCCATGAGGATCATATCTATCTACCGTTTTTAAAATGGTATCAAATATGAGCACATTGGCATGACCTCCTTTATAATATTTATCACCAGCAGCACCCACTGACAATCCTAAGGCCGATGCGAAATATCTTTCCTTACAAGTCCTGATGTTTTTTACAAAATTTGGATGTATAAAAAAAGAAGACTTCGCATGCTTCTTGGAGAACAGGTCAATGATGTGGGTATTGCGGGAATCATTTGTTATTGGTGCATTAAATAATTGAGCATAATTGAAACCATAATTTATCAAATAAGAATCAGAGAATATATTAGAAAACACTGTACTAGTTGTAATCTTGGGTAAGCCGGTCATTTTCGGTGATGTATATACATAGTATTGTTGATCAAACCAGCATAAATTCTTTTTAAACACTGGGTCATTTTGTCTCATTAATTTTAAAAATTTCGCAATATTTGTATTGGTTCTTAAAAATAGAAAATCTCCTTTTTTCTGTTCTTCTTCCAATGGAGTAATTTCCACAGAACTTAGATATTCGTTAATACTCACGATACCGTTTTTGTCTAAATCCATGTCTTTTTTTAATGTATCCAAATCAATATCGCCTTTGGGTTTAATAATAATAGGCGTTACACTTGGGATGTTAAAGGCTATTGTCCACCCCTGTGACATTAATTTTTTAGCAATAGGACTTGTTTGTAATATACACCTATTAGTCAATGGATTCACTAATTTATTTGTATCCGTTGGACAAACTCTAAAAATTTTAATATCGTCGTTCTCTGGTGAAGGATCCGGCTGGTTTACATTAGGTGTAACAATAATAGTGTACCCATCTTGTAACAATTTTTTAATTATAGGACTAGATTCCATAACACATCTACCCGTTTTTGGATTAACGAGTTTCTTTACGTCTTTAGGACATCGTTCTATATCTTTACTCATTTTAATATATATAGAGATTTTAAAATATTGTAATTATGAATATTACAAAAAATAATTTTACTTAAACCTATATTTTAAGGTTCAAGTATCTGTACAATATGAATATATTCTTCTTGTCTATTTGCCCTAAGACATGCGCGGTGATGCACTGCGACGCCCACGTTAGAAAAATGATAATAGAATACGCACAAATGTTATGTTCGGCACATCACGTTTGTGGTAGACACAAAAGTCCGAAGTTGTACAAAATCGCATTCAAAAATAATCCATGTACAGTTTGGGCGAGAGCATCTGTTGGAAATTACTTGTATCTGTACACTTTATTTATAAATTTGTGCAAAGAATTTACACACCGTTTTGGAAAGGTACACAGTTCTCAAAAGCAGCTTGAAAAGTGTTTGTCTTTCATCCCTGTTGGTATTCCAAACGGAAATATTACCCGTTTGCATCAGGCTATGCCCGAAAGATGTAAATTGCCTAAGGACACTGCTGCTTATCACAATTATTACAATATGGAAAAGACTTATTTTGCAAAATGGACTAAAAGAGATATTCCTTATTGGTACACCCCTAAATTAAATTTATAAATAAAATAAATCTTTTACATTAAATGAGTAGGTCTTTTATTAGTTTTTTGAAACAGAAAATTACAATGTCCGTTTTAATAACAGTAGTTGTTTTTAATATTTTCAATCCTCTCGCAGATGATATATTCGGTCCTTTAGTAGGATATATCATCGATCCGTTAGGATATTTGGACGAGTCTAAACTTAGTTTAAATGAAAAATATGAAATTAAATATGGTTATTTGGTGAAACAAATTATCGTAAGTGTGGTAATCCTCGGACTAATTTATTATTCTGAACGATTTTTTTTAAGTTCAATAAAGTAATCGTATCCGTTTTTGTACATAGATTTTACGTAAATATTTTGCGCGTTGTAATACATATAAGTACGTTTTTTAATATCAACAAATTTCTTATCTAAGAATGTACTTTTTAGAAATTTATACTCATAATTCTCATCTAAATTAATTATATCACTATCTCCTTGACAATTAATGTAATATAAAAATGTACAATTTTCGTCAGATTGAAAGAGATCGTTTGGATTTGGAATGCAGATTTCTTCCATTAGTTTCTGATAAGCAGATGAATACATTTTTTTATAAATTTCTTGATTTTTTTCACGGTAAAAATTGTTTTTATCAGTAGGATCTAATATAAAAAATTCCCAGCCTTCTTGTGGCATATTTTATATTAGATTAATTTATTTTTTTTCTATATAGTTTTAATCTTCGGAACTTTCATCGGTTTCTTCATCAGTCTCTTCGTCGGACTCGTCCGAAGAATCGTCGTCAAAATCAAGATATTCAAGATCTGTATCAGTAACCATTTCGAACTCTTTTTCTAATAGTTCTTCTTCTGTAACATCAGGTTTTGATTCGAGAGGGGGGAATATATTTTTTAATTGTTCAAGTATTTCCGGAGTTATCTTAGTTTTATTAATACATGTAAATTTAATGAAAAGGTCTCCGTAGACTCCAGGTTCTCCCAAAACAGGCATACCAAATCCATTTACCTTCTTAAGTAGTACATTTTCTTCGTCAAAAATATCGAACGGATCTCCCTTAATAACTAGTGTTTTACCGTTTAGATGCTTTACATAAATTTTAGGATCGAATGTTTCGTAAAAAGAAATTTCTTTTTCAACAATTAAATTATTACCGTCTCGCGTAAAATAAGGGTGATCTTCAACATCTAAACAAACAACTACATCACCCGTTTCATAACCCTGTTTCTCATCTGCCATGTGATTAAATCTGATAGTCTGTTCATCGATCATTCCAGGTTCAATCTTAACGCTTAATTTCTTTTTCTCCTCTTCATATGAACCATCTGATTCAATCTTTTGCCTACGCAAAGCAATCTTCTTTTTACCACCGGAGTATAAGTCGTCTAATGTTACAGAAACTGTAAATGTCATGTCTTTTGTACGCGGAGCAATCGGGTCGTCATCTTCGGATGAATCCGTTTCTATTTCTACAACTTTCTTTTTCTTTATCTTATGAGGGCTACTTGGACCGGGGTCACTAACATCTAATTGAATTTTTGAATCCTCTGTTTTAATAGGCATCTTTTGCTTACCTTGTTTTTTTGTTATCTTTCTTGTTTCAAACATTTCAGGTTTAACTATATCAGTAACCGATTTAGTAATTTTACCTATAACTTTAGTCATATCTACTTCAGACAAATCTTTGCCATTTTTTAACTCAGAAGGAGGCTCAATCTGCGAAGCTACTTGCTGAGCGAGTCGCATAATCTGAGCCATATCAGGCATTTGTTGAGACATAATAGTATTATACAAATATAATACATTTAAATAAATGTATCCAAACGAGTTATTTATCTCTTATCAAGATCTATACGTTCTTTTTTATCATCTTTTTGTTCTGAAAATACTACATTTACACCGTATTTCATAGAACTGGGTTTCTTATTATTTGGTAAAGCCACTTCATTCTGTAAAGTTTCTATAATTTCAAATGCTTTTTTCCCTCTGTAAACTTTATTAGGATCGTCATCTATTATAAGTAAGGGTACCACATCCACATCGATTTGGCTACTTTCTATTTTGTCCTCTTTTAAATTAATAAATTCTTTATCATAGCCCTGTATTTCAGAAACTTTTATGATAAAATCAGTAGATGCTTTACACATCGGATGGTATACTATAGTAAGATTTTTATTACCCATTTAATATAATACAATAGAAAAAGTAAAGCAAAATATAACGTGATTATCTTCTTCGTTTATTTGTATATATGTTTGTTTTCGGCAAGGCCACGGGTTCTGGCCCCGGTCTGGGTTGAGGTTCTGGCTCTGAAATTTCTTCCTTACTACGTAAAATTTTTAACGCTTCTTTTAATAAATTGGATTCTACCCCTGCGTTTTTCGCCTTTGTAATATATTTAAAAATGATTTCTTTATTTTTATCTCTTACAGCATCTTGTATCTTTTTAATTAACTGATCCAGCGTTAATATTTCAAACTTTGGAGTATTTTTTTCTATTTCAGTAAGAACATGCTCTATATTTACTGTACCTATAACTGTCTTGAATAAATTATTAATGTCTATATTATTAATTAATGCGAAACTAATAGCGTCCGTGTTAGCGTTAACTTTATTAGTACAAATGTAATAATTATCGCCGCTTTCTTCAAACGTAGAGAAAGCAGTAAGTTCCATAGCTTCTAAAATATTCTCCTTCGATATTAATGGAAAACCGTTAAGAATTTGATTTTGTTCAGTTAATTTAATAAAGCTCCCATGTAAACTTGTCATTTTAACCGTTTTTTCTGTTTTTACTACTTCTCCGGGTTTTTGAGTATATTCATATACAGTATTATACCAGTAATATCCCCTGTAATTATTTAACATGGAATGATTTTCGTTAGATACGTAACAATGTATAGGTTCAACTGTAGTAACAATTTCTTTAGAAGTCTTTCTAAATTCTCCTTGTTCTAGAAAAAGTATTTCTTCCGAGTCGACTACTTCGCACATATATTTATTATCACGCGTTATCTCGCGTGGGATTACAGTTTTTCCATCAATATTATATTCATTATTTAATAAAATTCTACCAATGGGTAATTTTCGTCTACCTACGCGCGTAATATATACTGTAAAAGTTTTATATCCTTCTAGAATATCCTCTTTGGGTAATACTTTATTTGGTTTTTTAGCTAAAATCTTCACGAGTTCTGGGTCTAATTGAAAATAATTTCTATTTTCAGACTTTTCCTCGGTGATAGTTTTGAGTTTAGTTTTAGAATTTGAAACGAGGGTGTTGTAGTAATTATATAATTTTTGTTTTTGATTTTTTCCTAAAAGTCTAATTTCTTCCGGAGTCAATTCTTTTATTTTAGAGAGATTTTCTATATATTTCAACGCTTTTTCTTTAGCATTAGACCATAATTTATTCTTTTCGTAATCTTTAAAAGATACGTTTAAATTGAAATTGTCTATAACTTCAGACAACCAAGGAACACCTTTACATTTAGTTTTGAACCATTTGCATTTATATTTAATATCATTTACGTCGAGAGAAAAAGAATTAAAATCGTCACACGAAACTTTATCTGTAAATCTGCCACAAGTATCTAATTCTTCAATCTTCCTTTTGATTATTTTCTTTTCTGAAACTCCTTCTCTTGTCTTAACAATTTTACCCCGTGAATCAGTATATTCAAGTATTATATAATTAGAACTGGTAACCGCATTATTAATGTCGTTTCCTCTGAACGTACACGGACCTTCTATTATTACAAAACCGTTGTCTACGCGTTCCTTAATGTTGGTATCATATATCGGAAGGGTATTTTCATCGAAAGCATAAGGGACGCCAAATGTTCTTATTTCATCTTTAGAAACTGGATAAGCATACCCTGGTTCTTTAACACCTAATCTTGGCCTTACGGTATAATGTATAGTTCTTGAAGGAATTTTTAAGTATTCATAATTATTATAGTCAATTGGTGTGTAGTCTACTATTTCAACAGTCGTTTCTTTTTTATCGTAATTTTCTATGAAATTCATTATATTTTTCCAAAGTTCAAAAGAATTGTCTACCAAATCTATCTGAAATACATTAGCAAGACGTTCAAGATCAGACCTTGTATAATTTTCTTTTATTACATTACCAGAATCGTCGTACATATTAAACATTGGATAATGTCCACCATAAACATAATATCCAGAAATGTACATATATTTCTTATAAACTATTCCGTATTTATTCGGTTTTGGCTTAATTTCTGATATCACGGGTGGTTTATATATGTTAGCTGCTATATTTTTTAATTTTTCTATTTTAGCTTGTCTGGCAGCGGATTTAATAATTTTAATAGCTTTAACGTAATCAACGTTAACAGGTTTCCCCCTATTTTGTTGTTCAGATAGAAAATTATCCCATGCGTTTATTTCATCGCCGCGTAAAGACATGATATATGAATTGAATTCTGAAACATTAAATTTTTCCGAGAATAGTTTAAGGCGTGAAATATCTACAATTGAAAACTCACCTTGTGTTACTACAAATTCGGTTATCATACTATTTAATACAGCCGGTTCTAACCGAGGACATTCTTCACTGATAGTAGCCGTACCACACCGAAGAGACATTATAAATGAACATAATTTTTTATACTCCTCGTTTACTATTTTATTATAATAAAGATATTCCTGGTTCGATTTTGAAAATTCATACAATATATTCTCTGTTGTAATAGCGTATTCTTTCGGATCACTTGAATCACAATTGATAAATGTTTTCTCCAATAATTTTTGGGCGGCCATTCTTTCGGCTACCGTGGCTATTCTATACATTCTTCTAGAAGGTAATCTGTTTCTTTCTTTTAATAGATATCTAAGTCTATAATTTAGTTCTATGTATCCTTCAGGTACATCTAGATTATTATATTTTTTTATAGACTTAGCCCAAAGGAACTTTTCTGAATATTCCATCATAATTTCTTCAATTTCTAAATTAGACAATTCAGTGTGCGTCTCTTTAAACTGTCTAAAATTATGCTGCGTAGTTTCTAACTCGAATTCATAATTATTGTACCTATCAGTATTTGGTTTCCAAGCAAGAAGTGTATTTATATTCGCTTGTTTATCACCTGCGATGTCTACATCATTCTCTGGAAGAATGTACGGTGTCTCATAAGTAAGTAAATTAATTATACTTTCGTTGCCTAAAATCAAGTCTTGGAGTTTAGTTTGATGATTATTTATTAAAAAAAAGATTTTAGAAATATTTTTATCGTAATTAACGCTTGAGTAATCAAATATATCAGTTTCTATTTTTTCAACGATATTTTCAGAACCTGGATAATACTGAGTAAAATATTCTATAAGTCTATATAACCCAGCTTTTCTCGTATTATAAATTTCTGAACGATCTTCAAAAAGTTTTGATACAGATGTATGTCCAGATAAGTTAAACGCCTCGATGTCTTCCCCGTATGAAAGATAGTAATTTATCTTACGTATCTTATTTAATATTGTATCTCTAGATTTACCCTTGGTTTTTTTAGAATTTTCAATAAGTATTTCTTTTAAATCTTTCAAATAATCCTCAAATGAAATATATCTTTTAGCAATATTTTTAACAACACTGCCAGGCAATGAACCTCTTAATTCCCAAACATCTGAAACATTTGTTTCATTACCTATTGTATTTTTGAGCGTCTTATACATAGGATCTTCCATAGGCAAAACTGTCACAAAATCAGTTAAATCTAAGCTCAAATTTTTTATATCAGCGCCTTCTTTAATAGCTAGATATCCGATGTTTCCTTTTTCTACATATATTTCATTTCCATCAGTATATATATTAGGCATTGAGTATGTATACTGTTTAAAAAGATTATCGGACGGTATTTTGTAATAGTCTGCGTTTTCTTTAGTTAGTATTTGTTTTAACATTTCGTAATTTTTAGGATGTTCTCTGAATTTAAAGACTTTCTGTTTATTAGATTTAAGTCTCTCTATATAACTCATAAATTTAGTTGTAGAGGATTCGACACATTTTAAAAGATCTTCAATTGGCATCATTCTAAGCCTCGTTTTAAGTATATTAAGACGTTCAGAATACAATTGTTCATCAGGGGATAATAAGTTACCTCTTTTTTCCAACAGCCTAAATTCTCCTATTTTAGTACTTAGACTAGGAACGCGTTTAAACTCATAGTTGGACTTTCCAGTCTCGGAATTATAGAAAATTTTAGAAACTTCAAATGAAGACAGATAAAAACCAATCTTTAACATGAACACATTCCATATTTTAATGTATTCATCTATGTTCTGATTTGTTCCGAAATTTCCGGTATTATAATAATTATTTACATCAGCCTGAGTAAGCCCAAGTGGTAACTTTGGTATATCTATACCAACGGAATTAGCAATACTATTGATATATCTTGTTTCGGCCTGTTGAAGTTTATCTAGTTTATCCTGAAGTGGTAGATCAATTTCTAAATTTACACTTTCAGGATCCTTTTTGTCTTGTATTTCAGCTCTTTTAAGAATTTCATATTCTTTTCTTAAATAAAATACATATGATACATTGAACTGATTTTCTGTAATCTCACCAATTCTATATTCATTTGATAAATTACTTTTCAAATCTCTAATTTTTTGTAGGAATTCATTATCTTCATCTGATAACACAAACGTTTTAGTTTTAATGTCGATGTAATATCTTGTTTTAAACATTTCTATTTCAAAATCCTCATGTGTTACATTTCCAGAAGATAACATATCTGCTAAAGTTTCTTGCCACCTTTCTAGATTACCTATTTCATCATATAAATCCGATTCTACTTGTTCAGGGTCAATCCCCGGATCTTCCATTATTATAATACATTACATATTAAAAAGTTCAAAAAAAATATAAAAAGATAATTGTAAATGTAAATGCAAACTGTATACATTTTAAAAGATTCTAATAAAAGTTACAGAGCTTTGTTACAGTTATACAAAACAGCAGAACTATCAACCAATATAATAATAGTGAATAAGTTCTACGCTAAAATATTATTATTGGATAAACGTGTCAAAACTTTTCCTTTTATAATAAACACTTTACCAACTAATATAGGGTTAGTACCAAAGTTTGCTAAAGTATTACCATTAGAACTGTTTTTAAAAATCCGAAGAAGTAAAAAGAATAAACCGTTTAAGGAAAATAAACATAAAAGTTTAAAAGTTCCTTCTTATGAAAAACCCCCAAGAAGTTTATACACAAATTTTGTTATACCAAAAAATTTACGAGCTAATTCTATTACACCAAGCGTTAATTCTAGTAAATTTCATAAACACAGTAATTTACTTAAGCACGTTAGTAAACATTACAATAAAGTTAGAAAACCTCTTATCAAAACCGTTAAGGAAAGCGACGGTAGTGTGAATATAATTATGAAATAAAAAAATAACATAATTACATAATATGACAGAATTCTGGGATTTTGATGAAAACGTTAATTTTTCACCAATTAATGGTTATAAAGTATTAAATGTATATCCCGACGCTGCGGCGGCAGCTAAAATATTAAATGAACTAAAATTTATAACCTATAGAGCTTTTATGAGTATACGTAATACTGAAAATATAACCCCCGAAATAGTTCTTTTGTTAAATACACCGTTTAGACTACAAGAAATGCAACTAGAGGCATTTCAAGGTCGTGTTTTATTTGAAGGTCTTAATAAACCAAGAGATGTATACACCAAACAGAATGTTATACCTATAGGTAAAGACGGAAATCTCAGAGCTAAATATAGAGTTATATTTCTTACAATTAGATACAAAAATAAAAATCTTAAGAAAATTAAAAATATATTACCCCTTTTATCTCACGAACTTACACATACAGCTTTAAACCATGTAAAATGGAGAGACGACGATCATGGAAAACATTTTAATGAAATAGATAAAATGATATTAAAACATCTGAGATTAAAGCGTATTAATGACAATTATATATTTCAAAAATTTTTCAGAGGCTATTATAGAAATAACTTATAGTAAAGGTTATTCTAGACCTTCCAGAAGTTTATTAACACCCGAGCTTTACAATATGTTTAAATGTATCAAGGATACTAATATTTTACCGAATTTATCTAGGGAGAATTTAATCCAAGAATGTATAAATTACATATATGATACACACACATTATTTGAAGAGAATTTACTTATATCTGACACATATTTTAAACTTATATATTATCATACATTTACCGATATAATAAAAGAAATAAAAGGTAATAATAGAAAAAATATTGCCATAATTTTCACTGATATATACAATTATCCTAAAATACAGTTTATGTATATTCTAAATAAATATTTCTCTAACGTAATTTTATCACTGTCGCAATTTTATAATTTTGGCATTTTATTTTGTGAGAATATAGTATCCGATAATTTTTTAACTATAAATGAAGATGGAAATGTCAAGGACTTTAACGTTAAAATTCCAAAAGATATACTCACAAGTATTAAAAAATACAATGATTACATATTTAAAAGAATAATAGACATCAATGAAAAATTAAACGATATGTGTTATTCTATACATTCAGTTCAAATATTAAATACTGAGATAGAATTACTCAACAAGTATTACAAAATGTATATATCAAAACAAACATTTACTATCTGTAATAATTGTAAATTGATTTATTCTAACTTCATAGATGCTTGTATATGTGAAAAATGTTATACCTTATTCACCTGATTTTTCCCACCATAACGAGATGCTGCAAGTCTGAACCTTTCTCTGTGCGGTATTTCTGGGTGTGTACTTTTTATTTTTTCCAATTCCGTTTTCATAAATTCATTATACGCACTTGGTGCTCTAGCTTTCTTTTCTTTTTTTCCTACATTATTATTCTCTGTAGTTTTTACCTTTTTTAACTCCGCGATTTCTCTTTCGAGAGCTTCTACGCGTTCTTCCATTTAAGATATGATATACATCTTATTAAATACATTTTAAACGTGGAATGGACCGAGTCTATTTTACTTTTTTGAGAATGTGTTTATCACATAGGGGGTATTTTCCATAATAATTTTTATTATAAAAAGTAGACCCACATTTTTTACACTTGAATTCAGTCGTTTCTGTTTTATTAATCATACCTTTAATGATTTCCCAATCGACCTCTACTTGATCTCCCGATATCTTAACAGGATCCATTTGTATATATATATTCACACTTCACATTAAAATTTCCGAGGAAATTAATACCAGAATCGTCTTTATATTTGCTTGAATATACAACACGTTTTATACCGCTTTGTATTATTAATTTTGTACATTCTTTGCATGGTGCCATGGTTATATATAAAGTAGCTCCAATAGATGAAGAACCACGTTTAGCAAGTTTAGTTATAGCATTAGCTTCAGCGTGTAATACATACCAATATGTATTACCATTTTCATCTTCACAATCATTATAGTAGCCGGCTGGTGTACCATTATATCCATCGGCTATTATAGAATTGTCCTTTACTATCAATGCTCCCACTTTTTTCTTGTTAGCATAAGATAATTTAGATAAACTATTGGCAAGTTCTAGAAAAACGATATCATATTTGTTAGACATTTATAGTAATGTAATGTATGTTACTTTTAAATAATGTAAGCATAATTTTCTTTAAAAACATTTGAATTATTTATGAATATAATGTTGTTTTTGTGATTTGGGTATTTCATTTTAAATTTTTGATAAGGAGTAAGTTCCCATGGCCATAAAAACAATACCTTACTGTTAGAAATTCTATATTCGAGTTTATCAAACTTTGAAACATGCAAAACTTTATACAACAATTTATTCCAGTTTCTAATACATCTTGGCGAAGAAGCCGAGGTTTTTTCTTTAATTTCTATTGTTGGCGGAAACGATAAGTAATTATTTACAAACGAACTTTTATCGTACATTACACATTTTTTAGTGATTTCTGGAGTATCAAACGTTTTTTCAAACGAATGAACCCATTTAATGGACGAATTTTTATTACGAGCATGACATATAGAGCAATAGTATCCTGGTTTAGCATCTGTGAATTGTATAAATTTGACATTTTGATTCTGTTCTCCATTTAAATTTTTGATATTCTTTTTACCTTTCCAGATATGTATATGATTCCCCCGAGGATCATAATAAGGTCCAGGATCTGTTGAAGTATGTGTATAAATAGGTTTTTCAGGACCGTTACCTCTTTTTTTAATTATAATAGAATCTAGTGCTTCAATAGAACATCTTTTTCCGTTAAAATGAGATTCCCATTCTTCTTTTTCCGTCATTTTAATGTCGCAAAACTCTTCAGTTGACATTTATAATGAATTACAATATGTTATACAATATAATACATTGTAATTCTTT
>TARA_B110000977_G_scaffold198471_1_pt1 | contig 20075 bp, 8 predicted proteins | sample TARA_B110000977 | Tara Oceans TARA_B110000977 (sample SAMEA4397798) | marine metagenome | biome: Polar Biome; feature: [SRF] surface water layer (ENVO:00010504); material: water (ENVO:00002006), including particulate matter (ENVO:01000060) such as... | depth 5 m | reverse complement strand
GGAAGCCACCAGCGCATCAGCGAAAGGCAGGGTTGAGGTAGACGTAACAGTTTCGTCCATTGTACTCGTAAGTTTCCCAGTTATATCCTTTGTTTTCTCCACCAGCGCGTTGGCGATTCGGTTGGACATGTCGATTTCTGTTTGGTACGGCAAACACGCGGCTTCGTGTTCCGCCACTGACCTTGTCAATTGTCGGTGCAGTCGGCGGAGCGCGTCGCCTTCCGGGTCTCCTGAACTCGTATCGCTGACGTAGACGTTGATGTTCCGATCTAAACAGTTCTGTTCCAATAAGTGTAACGCCCGTCTTGCCTGGCACTTTTCGTCCTCGTTCTCGTACAGAAGCTCTTGGTGCTCTAACCGCTCCTCGGTGTTTTCCCCGAACGAGTAGAGCAAATCGTCCAGTTGCTTTTTTGTGGACACAGTTTGTTGTTCCAGGGTCTTTCCTGAATTAAACGACTTGGTGCTGGGTGTCCAGGTCAGTTTCTGAGGGTCAAGGGGCTTCGGCACGGGAGGAGGATTACCATGTGTGTACGACCTGTCAGAACCACTTTGATTCCTAGTGCTTTCTTCTATTTCCCGAACCTGTTCCTTCAGTTTCAAGTTCTCCCCGTTCAGAGTGTCGATCAACCGTCGGTACTCACCGATGTGCGTCTCGACAGTCTGTAAGTTCTGCACCACGTGCGTTTTGATTTACTTGGCTCGGTCGGCGTACTTCAGCGTGTTGATCGTGTGCGCGTACTGGTCGGAGCCGCAGCTCACGTTGGCGACCATACACGTCCGAGAGTTGCCCGACAAACTCTCTTTCAACAGTCGAGTCAGCTTACTGTTCCGAAAGGGGACGTACACCTTCCTTGAGCTACTGTGGCTCTCTGAAGCACTCTCAGAAGTTTTTGAATTCCTATACCCGTCACTAGTCGGTTGCTTCCCCAACGCGTTGATGCAGGTGGCTAAGGCGAGTAATGACCTGTTGATATTAGCCCCGTCGCGTAACTTGCTCCCGGTGTTCAAAGTCTCGCTCGCGTGTTCACTCCCCGCTAAATCAACCAAACTCAATTTACCTGTCACTAACGTAGAGGAGGTACCTTGTCGCTCAAATCTCTCCACCTGAATCTCAAGCACAGCGTGCGACCGTGAACTCACCGCGTTCGTCTCGGTGGGTTCCGTTTTCCGTAGCTCGTTGTACTCCTCTAAATAACTGCAAGTCACGGTGAAGTTGAATTGAGTAGATTCCATCCTGACGCCGTCAAAAACATCCGTCGAGCTCAACACCATCATCCCCGGATCTTTCGTGTCGCCTACCATGGTGTAGGTTTTGCCACTGCCAGTCGCGCCGTACGCAAACACGGTTCCGTTCAGTCCTGACAACACTCCTGGAATCAACTTCTTAGCAGTCTGTGTATACACGTGTGCGTTGCTGTTGTTCTTACCGAACACGCGGTCGAACGTGTACCGCCGTTCCTTGGTTCAGTTTCCTCGGCGGTCTAAATACAACTTCTCATCGTCTGGATCTAGGACGACCACAGTTCGTTCGTCCATCACGCGCAAAACATCCTTCCGTATGCCACGCAACTGTTCCTTTAACAACAAAGGTCTCGTGCGCACCGCCACGGTCAACGTCGCGACGCCGTTGGGGTTGGCGTGTGACGACGACGATGACTCGCGCATTGTTGATGACTTACTGTCTCGCGAGTCGTCTCGCATAGTCGTCGTTTCTTTTTTATCCAACCCAAACGAAACATGTTCGGAGGTTTGTGGGATGTCACGACCCGCAGCGTCATAAACTCCGTCACCCACGCGCACCGCGGAGAGCCTTGCCTCAAAGGGGCGGGTGAACATGCCCATGGCGAGCAACGCGGAAACAAACTGCTTTTTGCTTTTTTCGTGTACTTTTCGTACCTTCAGTCTGATGAGGCCCCAATCTCACGCAAGGTCTGGCAGGGGCGGGGTCGGGGCTCACTGGGGCGCGCTTTAAGTGCGTTGCTTGGTGTTGAAGTAGCTTCAGTGAGTTACACACGACGTTTCACGTGTTATGACGCGCCCCACTATGAGCCCACGATGAGACCTCACGAACGCCCGCGGCTCGCGATTTTGATGTCCGCTGACAAGGAGTGTTGAAGCGTCGGAAAAGTACTGTGTTTGACCGACGACCACCACCACGACGCCGCTTCGTTTCGCGACGAGTCGTGGCACCGGCGCGTATCACTTCCAAGCCCTACGCGTTCGGTGACTCAGACACGAACGCCCGTATTTGTGTGACCGTGTGTCCGTCAGCCACACCCTGACACCATCCATTGTTGAACTAATTCGATCTTTGGTGAGAAAACGTTGAGACGGAACTTCCGTAACAAAAATCACTTTTGTTGACTCGCGTTTCGATCTCTCGTCAGTCACTCCACACCCCACCCCTCACCATGGGCGTTACCGTGGAAACCCAGTCACCCGGCGACGGGGTCACGTTCCCAAAACCAGGACAGACCGTCACCGCGCACTACACAGGTACGATTAGGGTTTGTTGTGTGACGTGAACCCGGCTGATGGCATCGTGATTTTCGCGACATCGACTCGTCGTTTCCTTCCCCTGAGATTAGGATCGACGGTGTCAAAGGTGTTGAGCGTTGAGTGTGTTACCTCGAACCAACTGTATCTGCCACTTCCAAACCCTAACCATAACCCTAACAGGCACTCTCTCCGACGGCAGTAAGTTCGACAGCTCGCACGACCGAGGAAGGCCTTTCCAGTTCGTGATAGGCACCGGCCAGGTGATTCAAGCATGGGACGAAGGCATGGCAAAAATGAGCGTCGGCGAAAAGGCGCGACTCACCTGCACGCCCGATTACGGCTATGGATTGCGAGGGTTTCCCCCCGTGATTCCCCCGAACAGCAACCTCGCTTTTGAAGTGGAGCTGCTTGGGGTGGAATGAGTTGGTTGTGTTTCTATGAGTCAATAAGCTTACTATTGGATCCGTAACTATTTGATGCGTACTACGAAGGTAACATAATCAGCGAACGTCTTCTTCGATGTCAACTTTCAATCAGTGAACTAAATAATCTCATCGTATTCACAAATACCCTTGCTAGTCATCCTACGTGCAGTCCACTATCGTCGCTCCATGCGCCCCTTTCAGAAGGTCAGACAACGCGATGCCGAGCTTCAAGTCGTACTCCCCGCCTCCGAGCCATATTGTTTGGTTTGGCAACGATGCGACTCTGTGCGAAATCCCGAGATTGCCAAAATAAAAAGTTTCCCGAAAACGACTTGTAATAATCAGATCAGGAGTGCTCAAAATGAGATTCTTGACGTCATCATCAGAACCGCGACACTTTTCTGCGCGCTCCCGACTGTTCCCGCCTGTGTCGGTGCCTGCGCAGTCACCATCAGTCTACGTGCCAACACCGCGTTCGGCGTCTTCGCTCGAGCGACCGCCTTTGCGTCCATCCCCGGGGATCTCATCCCACGATCGTTTTCGTTTCGCCAAATTCAATCCCGAACGATGGCATCCTGGGCCCCTCAGATGTTCGGCGACGTGCTCATCGCCGCGGACGGCACCGAGCACGACACTACTACAAAACTCGCCGGCAAAACAACTGGCATCTACTTCTCCGCGCACTGGTGCCCTCCTTGTAGGCAGTTCACCCCCATTTTCGCGGAGACGTACGGTAAGTTGCGAGATGAACTCGGAAAAGATTTCGAGGTTGTTTTCGTGTCCAGCGACCGGGACGAGAAATCGTTCGACGAGTATTTAGGCGAGATGCCCTGGCTCGCTTTGCCGTACGCCGCGAGAGACTTGAAGGCCAAGTTATCACAGAAGTTCAAGGTGAATGGGATACCTGCGCTGATCATTGTCGACGAGAACGGCGAGCTTATCACAAAGGATGGCCGCAAAGACATTGTGGCGACGCCGGAGAAATTCCCGTGGACGCCGCCGAGTATTTCGGAGGTTTTAGGGGATACGTTCATCCGTAACAAAGCAGACGGCACCACTGAATCCGTGACTTTAGAGTCTCTCAAATCCGCCAATAAAAACATAGGCGTTTACTTCTCCGCGCACTGGTGCGGTCCGTGCCGGCAGTTCACGCCCAAGCTGAAGGAGCTGTACGAACAGTTACAGAAAGAGGGTAAGCCATTTGAGGTAATTTTCGTGAGTTCCGATCGAAGCCAAGCCGAGTTTGATGAGTACAGGTCTGAGAGTATGCCTGAGTGGTTGACTGTACCATACGACGACACCGCTCGACGCCAACAGCTATCGGAGCACTTCCAAGTCCAGGGCATTCCCCACTTCGCGATGCTGGGTTCCGATTTGAAGATAATTAATAAAAGCGCTCGCGGATCAGTCACGGGCGACCCGACCGGCGCGAAGTTCCCCTGGTCCCCGCCGCTAGTAGTGGACGTGGACTCAGAGGAAATGGGCGGCGGAATAAACGACACCCCCACGGTGGTGGTGCTGATGGAGGAGTGCGGTGAGGTGTGGGATGAGATGAATGTATCGCTGGAAGTTGTGGCGAAAAAAACGCGCGCCAAGGAAATTGAAAGCGGACAAGAAAATCGAAACGTGCTCTTCGTCACCGTCACGGAAACGGGTGGCGGCGTCGGGGGTCAGTTGCGGAAACTCGCGAAGTTAGGCAGGGCGGGTGCGGAGCCGCAAATGATTTTGTTAGATTTGGCCGAGGGGGGGTACGTTTTGAGTGAAGACAAAGTCACAACGGAATCCATCGAGCAGTTGGTGAACAATTTCACAGCGGGGAAGCTGGCGCTGACGAAGGCGTAATTGTTTTGTTTTTTTGTGCGAGAGTAGTGTAAAGGTGTACGTATTACATACTTCTTCTATGTATCAAATCAACGACCCTCCCCCTCCGCCGTTCATGGGAGCGCTGGCGCCGCCCGAGTTTCCAAACAAATCAGCCGTCAATCCGTTCAAAGTGTCGGCGCCGCCGGAGACGCCCCTGTTGTATCCCATTTTCGACTGGCCCGAAGGGCTGAGACCTGAGCTAGGAAATCCCATAGGGTTGCCTGTAGGTGCTCTTTGCATTTGAGGAACGTTCATGCCCATCTGAGGACCGCCAAACATTTGACCGCCCATTTGAGGAGCCATTTGATTCCCTCCCATCGTTCCATATTGGGCACCCATTTGCATCCCAGGCATTCCTTGCATGCCTTGCATGCCCTGCTGCACCATCATGTGCTGCTGCTGCATCATCATCTGTTGTTGTTGAAGCTGCGGGTATATTCCCGGCTGTTGTGCGAACATTCCCGGCATTTGTTGTCCTCCCATCATCATACCGCCAATCGCACCGCCCATCGGCGGTTGCGGCATCGCACCCATTTGCGGTCCAAGCCCGGAAAGCCCGCCACCAAGACCTCCACGGCCCCCCATCGCGGGCGGAGCCGCAGGTGCAGGCACATCCAGCGAGAACAAGTCGACCGAAGTAGAGGATGTGGTAGCAGGGGCAGCAGGGGCGACGGGCGCGGCGGTCAAGTCCCCGAAGGGATCCGAAACGGGCGCTTGTGCTGGTTGAGCAACGGGCGCTGATTGAGTAGACATCCCCGCAAACAGAGCATCTAATCCTCCTCCTGAAGGTGCGGGTTGTTGCGCTGACACACCCGCGTCAGGCGGTGGTGCCAGAGGCACGACCCGTCCCACCGGCGCAACGGCAGGCGCGGGTGACATCACCACCTTCGGCACGTACCCCCCTTGTTGCGTCGCAGCAGTGTCGTCTTCAAAATCCCCAAAGTTGGCGAACTGTTGTTGTTGCGGCTGCAGAGGCACCGGGACTTGGCGCACCGGTTGTGGAGGCGCCTGCGGTGCGTTGGAGAACGACCGGAACTCGTGATCCCCTTGATTGCTATTTTCAGCGGTCTTCTGTTCGAACCGGTCGCGGGAGGAGTAGTCGTCTGTGTCCCGAGAACTGTAGGTATCTCGGGAACTGTGGTTGTCTCGGGAAGAATAGGTGTCCCGCGAACTGTAACTATCCCCTTGTCCACCCCGGTAGCTGCCACTCCTGACATCCTCCGCGGATATCCCCCCGTACTTCCCTTTGTTCGCCCTGGCTTTCTCTCTGCGTTCCGTGATTTGTTCGTCGTCCTTTAGAATCAACACCAACGCGGCAGACTTTTGCCGAACATTGACGCCTTGGTCCCGGCCACTGCTATCTTTGAACCGGAACGTGTCTAAATACTCTATGTAGCGGATGTTCTGTTTCAGTTCTTTCAACACAGACTCGTGACCGTGCGCGATGAGGTACTCAATAACGTTCAAAGCCTTGTAACAGTGTCTCCACTTCTCCTCGCGCTCCTCAAGGCGCTGCCACAGCATTTTCATGATTAGATACATGTCTTCCCTGTGATTGGTGGCTCGCGCTAACACGGCTAAATCCTTCCCGTGCGCCCCCCACGGGTCACTGTTCGTGCACTCCCGCGTTTTGATTTCAATCTCGCTCAAACCCTCCATCTGGTACTTCGCGGTTTTGTACGCCCCCTTTGCAGCCTTGATGCCGGACTGGAGGTATTCCATGATGATCGGGGAGGCAAATTACGATAACGCGACACACGCCGATTGAATTGCAGTTGCACGCGTGTGTGACGTGTGCAGTGTGCGAACGGGTCAAGCACTACTACTACTACTCCGTGTCCTCGCGGTATGATCTGCGAGTCTAAGCGCGTCCGGACGGAACCCGGAGCGAACGCGTTGGGGTGCGCGTTCCAGAGTGAGTCGTCAGGAGACGTGGCGCCGACATCGTTTTCTGTCTCCAACTCACGCGGCCTCGAATTTCCAAAACCAAAATCGAGTCCACAACGAACTCCGGTTCACTGCGTGGGTGCCTAACGGCAGTGCACGTGGGGTTTGTGGTGCGATGCCAGCCGAAGCGTGTTCCACACGGATGGACGGTACCTTACCGGATCCACCGAGGGATGCCCACGAGCTCGTCACGGCTGCGGCGAAGCTTCGCGAAGTGACTGGCGTGGGAGCTTCAGTGGTAGGCACGCTGAATGAGATCTTAAATCTGCTGCGTTTGCCTGTCGCTTCAGTTGGTACGGATCGCGTGAACACAACGCCGTGCCGCTTGCGCCAGCGGTGCGGCTGGGCACTTGATTTCGGGGTGGCGGATACGCTAGTGGAAGTGATGCACGCGTACCCGGACTGCGTTGAGGTACAAAGCGCGGCAGTGGAGTGCCTGGCTGATGTCGCAGAGGCATTTGTGGAAAAGACATCGGAAGGATTCCAAGCGAATGGGAATGACGATGCCATCTCGTCATCACCGTTCGACGTCTCGGGAGTAATAACTAACGCGCATACGTGTGCACAGATTTTGGAGACGAGCGTATCAGGCAGTCACTCAAAAGAAAACACAACCTTCCTCGACACACATTTAAAACACGCTTCAGTTTTCAGGGAACTCGATCCGGCAACCCGACGCCAAGCGCTGAAGGCGTCGAAGGTTAAAAAATATAAAAAAGGGGAGGAAATTTTGTGGTCTTGTTTCGATCGCGATGATAGCTCTGAAAATGATTCCTCTGACCCCTCCAACGTGTTCACCGATCGAACCGTGGTGCTGACAGGAACCGTAAGGGTAGGGTTGATAGGGGATACCAGTACCAGAACAAGTCAGGCAAATAATGTGAAAACCAACGGGAACTCGTTTTCGCAAAAGTGCGATGCCGTGGTTGTCGCGATCGACGAGTTTTCGAATTCTTTAGATTCGCCTTTGTTGGTGGAGGCTAAAAGGTCATACGAGGATCACAATGCTACTCTGAGTACTGAGGATCTAGCAAACCTTCCACACCGACTGCTCACTGGAGATGAAATCGGGGTACAAGCAATGACAAGTCGTTTGCGTCAAGGGCATCCGGATGAGACGAACTCGATGAGCGAAGATTTTCTCATCGCATCCTCAAAGTATGTTCAAAAAAATGTTTCGCTCGCGGCAGGCGATGACGGGTGTTGCCTGTTAATCGTCCCCGGGTGCGTGCTGGAATCCGCCGCGCTTGGAGACGCGATCAGCGAGGGCCTAATGCGGTTCTCGTTCTTCGAAGACGAGGACGAGGATACGGGGGATGCGGATGATACGAATAAGGACGATCGCAACGCGCAAACAGTCTCAGAAATGTTATCGGCGGAAGACGCTCTTTTTTCGCCCCATGAAAAACTAGCCCGCCGCGGCGCTGCCGACGCCGTGCTCCACGTAGGGCTTCGATGCGCGGGGGTTTGTATGAGTAAACAGTCTAGTGACAATTTTCGCAAACAGTCTGAAGGAGAAATCGGTTCTGAACAAAATTTACGAGTACAGCTGGCATTGTCCTGTTTTCGGTTCATAGAAAGCGTCGCGTGCGATTCGACGAACCGCAAGTTGGGCGCCGACGGCGCGATGGACCGCATCGCGGCGACGTGCGAGGTTTTTCGCGACGATGAAAAAATCGCACCCGCCGCCGGTAGCGCAATGCGCGCGTTGACCAACGGAAACGAACAGAACATGCGACTGGCATTTGGGTTGGGGCAAGGCGGCGTCGTGTGGTAGGACGTGAGGTGAGCCTGTTCAATCATTACTGTTGAATATCAATGCGTAGCAATTCACAAGGTGCTATTTGTCACCCGCAATTTATTTATTTTCTAGTCTATCATATTTTCCATGTCACTCCAACTCACAAAAACCCCGCCGGCGCGACTTCCCTCAACCTCGCCGCGAGTTCCACTGAAAACGGCAACACGTTATTCGCTCTGTTGTGAAGAAAGCCATGCGCCTCTTGAAGTAACAGCTTTCCTATCTTCTTGTCGAACGCGCCTACTCTGCATGCGCGCGACGCGGTTTCACCAGCCGCGAGCGCCGCCGCGGGAAGAAGAAAGTGCGAAGGCGCTTGCAGCGACGGGAGCTGGTCAAGCAAAATCTGCTCGAGCAACACAACCGCCTCTTGCCTTTCGCCGCTGCTCCAAAGCGCCTGCGCCGCGAACGCCCTGCAGCACACGTACGCGGGGTAGTCCCTACTGTCCATGGTTTTTTGTGGAGATGAGGTGTTCTTTCGGGGAGTGGATGACGTGTTTCCGTCTTTTGTGTCGGCCTGTCGTTTCTTGGCGACGCGGCTCGCTTCGGCGTAGTTACCGGCGCCTAGGGGCGAGTCTTTGAACGGCTCGCGTTTCAAAGAATCCCGCCACAGCCGCACCGCGTCTGTGTACTCGCAACTCGCGGTTTTCGCGGCTAACCGAAGCGCCAACACAACAGGGCCGATCTCGCCGTGGCCCTCTCGGTCGTGCGCCAACGCGAACACGCACGCGTTTGCCGATTCCCACCGGCCTAAATGGACCTCCGCGGCGGCGCCCAAGCAGCGCGCGACGTCGCATAGGCGCAAGTCGCTTTCACCTGGTCTTTCTAATAAAGCAGCACTGGATGCTGCCGCGGCCCTAGCAGATACCCAGTCCCCTCTAGCACAACAAGCCATCGCGCGCGCACACAAAGCAGGCCCACTCCTCGGACTCGGCGGCGTCTCCGCGAACCGCACCCTCTTGCCGCTCAGCGCGCGCTTCATCGTCGTCGACAAGTTGCGTTGCAATGTGGCGTGCTTCGAAGGAATTTGAGGTTGCTTTGCGTGTGGATCTTGTTCGACATCCACGCCTTCCCCCACGCGTCGCAGCTCCACCGCCTCTGCGTCCAAGATCTCTTCGGCTCTGCGCAGGGCGAAGACTCGAGATGACGATTCGGGCATCACCGCGGCGATGAGGTTGAGGAGTAGAGCGCAATCAGTCGGCGTTGGCGCCGGGGCGTCGATGAACGCCTTTGCGTGTCTCACCACCGCGGCGGCGGCGACACCGGGCCTCCCTGAGAAAACAGCGGCCAGGCTCACATCCGCACAAGCTGCTAACGCAATCTCGTTCTGCGCGAACCGCCGCGCGTCTCGTGACGACCTCGGTTTTATCTGCGTCGCGTACCGAAGAATATCCCCGACCCCCGGGCGTCCCTCACCCAGCGGAGCAATTTCCAACCGGTTGTACAGACTTTCCTTTTCGGTTTTGTCGTTCGAGTTAACGGAACGGTGCACGTGGTGGACGCTGCCGTCCATATTTTGGTGACCACCTGGGTCGCGTAACGCCCCTCGCCCCGTGTCACCGACCCAAGTTCTAGGCCGATCATCTCTTCTTTCACAACTCGCGAAGAGCGAAGACAAAGCTCTTCGCATCGCGGCGTCCAGGCCGGGGAGGCCGGGCGCGCCGCTCGCGTTTTTCGATCCCACGCCGCTCGGTTTGAAACACGCGTTGAACGGCGACGCGCTTTGGATTGCGTGCTTAACCTTGAATGGTTTGGAGCCTCCCAACTCTGATCTACCAGTCAAAACCTCATCCACGCTCCCGTCGCTCAGTTTCATTGACAAAAAGGTCATGGGAAGGATCGCGAAATTTTCTGAAGCCGAGGTGAGCTCAGCGGCGATACCTCCGCCGCTGGAGTTTAAGAACTTGTCGAAAGGCCACTTCAGGTCCAGGGAAAGGAAACACCGCCGGGCGTGGTGCAGCGGCGAGTTTTGGTCCTCGGCGCTCAAAAACTCAGCGTTAAAAAACGGAGGCGAGCCGGCGCCTAGCTCGAGCACCAACCGCGCAATCGTAAGGCTCCACGCCGCGTTCCGCACTAAAAGCGCCTTGCCGTCTTCGTTGCTTAACGAAACGCTCTCCACCAATCGGGGGTATCGCTTGCCAAACGCGCGGTGCATGTCTTTTGAAACCTCCGCCCAGGTTGCCGCGGCTAGGGATAACGCCGACGCACTTAAGATAGCCGCTCGTATCGTCCCCCGCGTCATATGCGCCGCGCATATGTCCTCGTGGAACCGCACGCGTTGCCACAACCCGGACGCTGCTAGCAGAATCTCCCGCGCCGTGATGTTCGCGTCGCTCCAGTTGTTCGCGTTTTGCGTCTTGTTGGGGGTATTTATTGAAAACCCTCCGGCGCCTCCGGTAAACCCTCCCACGCGCTCCGCCGCGACCACTGCGGCGGTGTGCGAGCTTGGCCCGTCGAAGGAAACACGGCAGTTGCGGTCGGAACCCGGCCGTTGCGTGGGTCGTGCGTCACCGCCACCGCCGCCGATGGTTTGCCGCGACATGTAGTTCACCACGAGCGCCTTGTCCACCATCTGCGCCTGCGCCAGGTGTCGGGCTGCTAACTCAGCGATGAGCGCCACGGCGACGACGTCTCCCCGGATGCAGTACTGCGCCTCGTCCCGCAGGACTCGCGTGGCGTCCAAGTGCGCCGCACGTCGCCTCCAGTTAGCCTGCGACTCGTACGAGTAGCGCCGCACGTCGTCGTTGGCGAACGTGAGCCACGGAACCCTGGAGCTCGCTCTTCGGAATCCGTACGAGTTGGTGTGGTGTCTGTTGTTTGAGGTACTAGGCGCGATGTCGGACCCGTTGCTGGAGTGCCTGGAACGCCGCGACGAGCTCTGCGAGTGTTTCTTCACAGAATGCCTCGAGTTGTGTTTCAGCCAGTCGGTGACGGAATGCGCTGAGTGCCCGAGATCCATGCTCGTGCGTCTCGAGGACGCGTTTTCGTCAATAGAATCCCCTAATGGGAAGGGAACGTCCGCCACGGCGAATGCGACGGCGGCTTCCGCACGTGCGTTTTGCGACGCGTCTCGCGCGTCCGACAGTGACCCCCAGTCCAGTTGAAGCACACCCGCTCGTACAAGCTCCGTGATTGCATCGGATGCTCGGCCGGCTGATCGAACAGCGCCGTACACAAGCGCGATCGCCCGCGGGTCCGCGACTCCCGATTCCTTCGAGTGGCCGTCTTTCGAGTCGTACCCGAGAATTGGATTCGTCAACGCCTTGTCGCCGTCCACCACGCCGACGGCGAGGTTGGACACAAACTCTCGCCGGAACACAGACGCGATGGACTCTCGTGATTCCATGGTCTCCTTGTCCCGGATGGCTAGCCGTCTTGCAACCAATTCATGCGCCTGCGAGGTTCGTATCCTACCACCAGAAGCAGCCAACGTTTTCAGCGCACTCAGCGCATCCTTGGAAAGTCTCTTTTCGAGAGAGAAAATCGTCGCGTCTCTTGCAGGCATCGTACTCACCTCCACCACGTCCTCGTTTGTCTTGATGATCACCTCTGGTACACCCGTCTGCGCGCTTTTCTGAAGACTCACCGCGCCGCAGCTCACCAACAAGTTAGCAAGAGACGCGGCGTGCAGCGGGTCGCCCTTGGTGTGCTTGTAGATCTCGGCGTGGATGGCGCTTGGTAACCCGACGCTCCGCGCGCCGCCGCCCGCCCGACGGTGCTGCCGCGACTTCGCCGTCGACGAAGACGGCTGGTGTCTCGAGTTACCAAATGGACTTCTCGTTCGGTCGTTGGAGTTCGCAGAGTCGTGAGTGATCTTGTGACTCGATTTCCCAAAAGTCTCACCGTCCCCGTCGCCCCAGTCTCCCGTGGTGTCCGTGGTGCTCCGCTCCGAGGAATCGAGCTCGGAGGAGGATGAGTTGTTAAATCTGTCAACGCCGTCGTCGAGGTTTTCGGAGACGCTCAGCGCTCGCGATGCGCACTCTTCCACGAACACTCGCAAATCGCTCCTGGACAACGGCGCCACATCCACAACAGTGGTGCTGTACAACTCAAGCATCCAGTCCAGGTCTTTCCGTAACCACCGCTGCGCGTCCGAGTCCTGGCTCCGGTTTGCGGACACGCCCCCCCTGGTGCCCCACACGTCGTCGTCACCCGAGGAGAACCCACCAATATTTCCGGCGTTTTGACCCGCCGTGTTCTGGTCGCCGCCCCGGATGCTCTCGTCCACCGTGCTCAGGCGCGCCGGGCGGGAAATGTCGGTTGCATGCTGTGTAGAGTTTATGGAAGTGCTAACTGTCATTCGCCGGTTCACAATGCTCGCACCAACCGGGTTGTGTTGCTGGCTCGACTTTGATGCGTGTTGCGACTGAATCTCGTTCTGCGCATCCTCAACCTTGCACGTGTGCGTCATCATTATCACCAACGGAATCGACGCTCTTTCTAAAAGTGCGCGAATCAGACCCATGGAAAGCGGGTCGAGCCACTGCGCGTCCTCCACGAGAAGCATCCACCCGGGTAAAGACGGCTGAGCTGGCGCGGCTTGCACGGATCGACCCAGGAGTAACCTTTCCAGCATCAACGCCAGCGTGGAACACAGTTGCGAAATGCCATCGGTGCTCACTAACAAACTGGCGAGCGTGTTTTTCCTTCTGTGCAACACCGCTCGGAACCGCTTGTTGTAATCCCGTCTCTGCACGCCGTTGCGCTGACGCGTGAACGCTACAGTGCCAGTCAACTTGCCCATAATAACCGCGCGCGCGCTGTGCTGAGGTTGGTCAGAGTCAGAGATTTTGTCGTCGTCACTGTGTCCATGTTCGAGTTCGTCGTCGGCGTCCGAGTCGGATGCGTGGCGTCCGTGGTGTTTGCCTCCATGCTCGTGTTCGCCGTCTTCGTGGTCGTGTCCGTCGCACCCGTCGTGGTTGAACTCGTGGTCATTGTGTTCAAGCGCCTGGCCTAGGCCGTCGCCGACGAGCAGGTCCATGACATCGCGGCACAAAAACCGACTCGCGTCGTCCATCGCGGCTTGTGACACGGAATCGAGAAACCCGCCGAGACGGTGCGCGTTTGAATTTTGGGAAGGCGCATCAAGGGACTCGCCCCCGACGCTCTTCTCGCGGCCAAGCCTCGACGCTTGAAGCTTGGGCTTGCTGTCTTGCTTCGAAACATCCAGACCCTCCTTTTCGGATTTTTCCGTATCAGAATCAGAAAGCGCTTCCTTCAGTAGCTCTTCCGGCTTTTGTAACGATAGCCCCCCCTTGATGCCCCGACCCAGCGTGGTCTTCTCGCCCCGCAAGCTTTTGGAGGTTTTCGACGAGTGCCGGGTATCGCTAGTGTTCATGCGGTAGGATCCAGTGTCATGTTCGTTGCTCCTCAAAGACCCGCGGTGAACCACATCATCATCCTCGTCATCATCCAGTTGGAGGCCGTCCGCTTTTTCTATGCCTAAAATTTCTAAAATGGGCTTGGCGTACCGACCAAGGCGTTCCTTTTCCGAGCCGCAGCCTTCCAGCAATTCAACCACCGCGGCTTTGCGCTCGCGGCTCGTGGCTTGCGTGGAGAACCCTAGCAGTTGGTGGAAAAGGTTCGTGAACGAGGCGAGGGCGAAGGAGCCTGACGACGTAAGCGCGGCACCTCCTCCAGCTCCATTCTTAACTACTTCATCAACAGCATGAGCCCCCCTTGTTCGTAACAGCCAGAGTCGACGTACTTCTGGAAGGTCAAGCACCGCGTTCGCCGCTCGGCTCTTACCCGCCCTCGCCGGCCCTTCAAGGAAAAACAACCTCGGCGCCATGGCTTCCTGCGCCTCTGCGATGACCCGCTTCGCCGCGAGAAGCGTAGTTTCGTGTGCCACCAACGCGGGTGGCGCGGGTGTGTTTTTCGGACATGGCTTATTCATTAAGTTTTCCAAAGTTGTCACCGTCGCCGCCGACGCCGACGCCAGCGACAACGCCGCCAGCGCCGAGTACGACAACTTTTCCGCAGCTTCTTTTGCTTCCAGCTCATCAGTGCGCTTCGTGATGAGCTCGTCGTCGGTAATTTTTGACATGATAGGGTTTAGGTTGTCATTTGAATCGTCACCGTCGACTTTTTCATCCTCATCAGCGTCAGTCTTTGACTTTTGCGCCGTGTCCTTCGCGCCGCTTTCCTTTTCAGAATGCGACGGAACGTTTTTCGTATCCTTGCTGGTATCCCCAAACGCCTCGCGTGTGCCGTGCGGCATCAGGACGCACGGACCCGGGGCTAACCCGTCGCCTGACACGGTACTCCGCTCCGTGAGCTCCGACCGTCCTAACAGCGAAGACCCGGAAAACACGCTCCCTGAATTGTCGCCGTACATTCTGGAAAAATCGTACCCATGAGACCTGTCTCGTCCCGACGCGCCGGCGATGCCTATGATCCGGTCTAAATGCCCCGCTGAGAGGTTCCTGGCGCGTGCCACGTCGTCCCCCGCGGCGTGCGGTACGGGGTCGAAGTCGATTATCCCGGACCCGGCGCACTGCTTGACGACTCGCAGGTCGCACAGAACTTCGGCATCCGCAAACGCGGCGAGTCGCTCGGCTCGCGAAACGACGTCGCCGGTGGTCGTCCACTCGCACCTCAAGTCCACGGAGCCGGCGGCCATGGTGACGGCTCTGCCGGAGGCGACGCCTGCTGCGGAGGAGACGTGGCCTAGGTGTACCATGGCTGCTCTCGCTGCTAACGCGAACGCCGTCGCCGCAGCAGTAGCAGCCGCTCTCCGCTCGGAAACGGAAGTTTGGTCACCGTTGTCCCCGACGTCGTCGTTTCCTTTCGGCAACGGAGGGGCGAAATCGCAGTACAAAACCATGCCGTCGCCCCCGCCGCCGCCTCCGCCTGTTTTCTTGTCCACGTCTCGGCCGAATAAAACGTCGTTGCACACTCGGGTGAGAGAGCCTCCTGGAAATCTGAGTAATAGACCCATCACCGCCGCTGTTGCAGAGGTTAACGTGTTTTGAAATTGACTTGTTTGCTTCGCCACGCGGCTGTTCGCGCCAGAACTAGGCCCGGGCAAATACACCACCGCCGTGACTACTTCCACCGCTCTGGGTTTCACGCTAGGCATGGGCAGCTTTCTTAATTCATCAGCGTGTTTCTCCGGCGTCTCGGTATCCGCGCCGTCATCTCCACTCTCGTCTTCACTCTCCGAAATTCCTGCGTCGTGGCGGTCGAGCTTTCTTTGGATAGATAAAGCCGCTGCCTTTGCTCTATCCGCTAACGCTTGGCGAACAGGTCTTGGCACCAACGACGCCAACGCATGCAAAGCTTTCGTTGGATCGGGCGAGGTCGGGACTAACAACGCTAGCTGATGCGGCGCTAGCGCGTGGTTCGTGAGTGGAGGGACAACTTCGTGTACTCTGATGCGGTTCAACCGTGCGCCGCCGCGCAAAACTGGGGGGGTGTCGCCGTCGCAGTTCTCCCTCACAAGGCGCCACGCCGCCGGTGACAGCGTCACGTCGCCAGCGGTGGCCATCCGGATCAACGTGGCGGTTTGCTGGAAAGGACCACCTTCTGACGGACCTCGTGACGCGGCAGCTGCTGTCGCTACTGCCGCTGACGTGCGTGAGCTTGACGGCAACACCGCGTCGCACGCCACGACGACGTCTCGGTCAGCGGAAAGCATCGCGCGTTTAACCACGGAGTCCTTCTCGTTTGATGACTTTTCGGGGTTTTCGTTTCTATCACTCTCCAGCACCCCCACGCAGCTCGTACCTATTCGCATATCTGACACCCGTCCGAACCCCACCGCCGCAGTGACTGAAATGGCAACCGGCAGCGGATTCTCCACGTTCAGTTCGAAATCGTTCATCTCGAAATCGTCATCTGAAAGGTCGTCGCCATTGGATTCATCGCCCTCAATCGTGTCGAAAACGCCCGACTGTTGCGGTGACGCATTTGGCCCATTGATTTTCTCAGTACTCCCCGATCGAGCTAACCCGCCCTTGGTGGACTTGTACCTGGCTAACGTAGCGCCCGCTTTGGCGAACCCAGAAGCAGACGCACGATCAACTGACCCAGACCCGTCATCGACGCTTCGTCGTCCGGACTCTGTATCGGAAGTATTCGACGTCGAGCTTGCCCTTTTACCCGACGCGAGAAAAGCACTCCGCTCATGAATCGCCAAGCGTTCTTCCCGTGTTCGCGAATCGTCGTCGTACCCGCATAGCGCGCGCAGGAACCGGCCAAAGGTTCCGCTGATTTTCTTCTTCGGATCAGTAGACGTGAAGATTGCGTTGTCGTCAAGAGATCTAATCGGAAAATGGTTGGATGATCCGAACGTATCGCCGATGATCGAGTCACGAACAGCGACCCGCCCTGCGCTCATCAACATATCAGCGAATTTCGGTAAGTGCACCGGAATCGCGTTGTCGTTGCCGTTGTGCCGTCCAGTGCCACCACTAGTGCCGTTATGCATTAGCCTGTTGCTGTGATGGGGGCCGAGCGCTCCGGTGAAGGTCAGTGAAACGTCGTTTAAGGCGGTTCCGGTAAGGTCGTCCAAGGACTGGTCGTCCACGTTGCGCGACAAGGTCGATTGCTTCTGCGACCGGTTTACGTTCACTCGCTTCACCCGCATCCTTCCTCCCCCGAGCGAGTACGGATTCTGAACAACCTCGAGCTCTTCTTTGACCGATTGGCGGTCAACCGAGTTGAAGCGGGTCGAACCCGAGTTCGAGGTTTGCGAGCCCTTGTTTCCGTCGAACGAGCTGGAAAACGAGTGCGAGCGCATGGCGTCCTGTTTGCGCATCTCTCTGGCACGTTGTTTCGCGCGACGGAACATGTTCCTCAAAGTTTGCATCGTCGCCGGTTTCACGATGACTTCGTTCATCCCCGACCCTAGACATTGGTCTAGCAGCTCGGGCTGCTGGACATATGTCACCGCCGCTATGTACGCCCTGCCGTTGACAGGGCCTCCGTGCGCGCGTATGTGCCGCGCCAACTCATACCCATTGTTTCCGTGTAACAAGACGTTCATCAAGATGACGTCGAACTCCATGTTCGCGCACGCCGCCGCCGCCTGGCTGGCGTTCTCCGCGAAGTGTGTCATGCAGCCGAAGTGGTCCAGCAAGCGGCCCATGGCCATGCGTGACAGCTGTAACGACTCAACCACCATGACTCGCGTTCCTTTGCTGAACCTGCGTAATCCAGGCCAGTTGTGGGCGTCGCCTACTCCCGCGATTTCAGGAGCGACGCTCGAGAGCTGGCTCACTAACGTGAACGCGCACCTCGTGGCTCGCAGAGCGGCGCCAGCGCAGTCACTGGTTTCAGTGTCAGTAGTAGTGTCTGGGGCGTTCTTTATCGGTGACTTGGTCATATCGGCTCCAGTACTACTCGGTTTATTGGTACTCGCGCCTGATAGGGGAAAAACGCACACCAAACCGTCGTGGCCCATGTGCACGACGTCGCCTCCGCACGCGTGCACCGAGTCCACGGCTTTCGCCAGCACCGAACTCAACGCATTCCCGAACGCGTTCGCGCACCGCTCCCGTATCTTCGCCACCATCTCCTTGGCTGTTTTTTTCGATCTGGTGAGTAATTTCACTTCCGCTTCAGCTTCGTCAGACGCGCGGCGCTCCAGCTCCAGAAATCCGTCGAAAGTAGCCACAACCACGGCGGCGTCAAACTCTGATCTGCTGCTTAACTTGCCGTAAAAGTTTGGAGACATAGCTTTGGAATTATCTGAAGTGACGCTCAACTCACTTCCAGACGTACTGGTTTCTAAGATTCCGTTGCGAGCTAGCCGGGCGAGTTCGCTCCTCTGCACGAAGGGCATCAAAAATCGAACCGCGGCAGCGGCCTCGTCCGAAGCGCCGTAACTCTCATCAAGCCTAAAATGCAAACCCTTCATCTCCATCGCGTTCGCGGTGAGCATCGTGAGGTTCGAGTGCTTCACCGTCTGCACCCAGCCCATGGTTGATTGCCGGGTCAATTTGGACACTTTCGAGTTCCGTTTTGAGTCGGAAGTGCTTTTTGCAGACTCGTCGTTTGTCTTTTTGTCACCTTCGCCTTCTTCATTTTTCTTCTTGCGCGGGCGGTTTTCGTTCTCGCGCCGCATCCACGCGTTGCCGTTCTCCGCGGCGGAGCCAATCACGGCTTCTCGGGTGTCAAAGTCAACCAACGTGGTGAACACATCGAACAACGGCCGGACGACGTTAACTAAAAACCCGCTTTGATGCCGCGCGAATATGTAGTCAAAGTTTTTTCGGTTCGGAAACGTGGTCAATGGCAAACCAAGCGTCAACTCCTTCTCGCCCTGCTGGTAAAACTCCTCCATGATGCGTTTGCCCCACGTGTCCGCGATTTCCAGCGGGCGTACTACGTTGCCAAGATCAGCGCACTTCAACAGTAGCTGCATCACTAGCATCCTTTGCCCCTTATCCGCGCCGTCGATTGCGGGGCGGACCCAGGGTTCGTGCGACGAGGATGAGGTTTCAGGGTTTACGTTTTCGCTGTCCCGTCTGTTGGCCTGTGCGTTGTAGCTCGTCCTGGGTGTACCAGCGGGACTAGTATCAGCACTGTCTCCATCACTGTACCCCCCTCGGCTCCCTAAACTCCGCAAGCTGTCGTGCATGAACGTCATCTCGCGGTGGTCATCACGAGCTTCGGCTAAAAAAGATTGCAGCTGCTTAAACAAACCCATGTGTTTCGCCATGTCCGTGGCTAGAATCAACGTAGTTATTATATCCCGGAACCGGTCCCGGTCCTCCTCCGCCAGAAACTCAACGATCCCGACCTGGTCATCCTCCAGCAGCTCAAACAACAGCCCTAAGTGGAAATTTTCCAACACGCTCTCTTTGTACTTCTTGTACAGCGCGTGTTTGCTGTTTTTGAGAAACGCGTTGTTCAGCCTGAAGTGGCCCGCGTCGTGGCCCAACGCGCTGAGGTACAAAGCCAACACCTCCACGGGGTCGAAGATACCAGAGGGCATGCCTTTGTGAAGACAGTGCGTCGCGGCGAGGACGTCCTGTGGGAAAGGGGGGGGTTGTGTGTGGAGGGGTATTCGGAAGGTCAGTGGACGTGCTTGAAGTCAGCCCCGACTAGGGATGTCCGTCTGATTTACCGGCACCCGTTCCTAGGAAACAATTGACAAGGTCATCGACGTGCGCTGGTTTGGTTGCGTGTGAAATAGTACGCGTTCTCGAGTCTATTCCAACGTACCGCAGCGTGCAAAGCGCAGTGGTACGGGTTCTCCACCGAGTACAGCAGCTCCAGGCGTTCTAACAACCCCCGGAACCTCTGCTCGGGAACGGCGAAACCTTCAATCAACCCTTCCGCCTGGAAGATATCGAACGCGACGTGCCGTAGGGAAACACCGCCCGTCTCCGCCACGGCTAACACGTCGTACTCCCACGCCTCGGGCCCGGGGCCGTCCGGCACTGAGGACGCCATATCGACTGTCCCCAAACACGACCGATCCACCACGATCGCGCCGCGACCTATGGCCACGGTGTTGAACGCTTCTTATGGCAACTATAAAGTGACAGCGGTCGAACAGGAAAATTATTCGAGTGAGTCAGATTTTTTGCTCT
>TARA_B110000977_G_scaffold63270_1_pt1 | contig 20146 bp, 16 predicted proteins | sample TARA_B110000977 | Tara Oceans TARA_B110000977 (sample SAMEA4397798) | marine metagenome | biome: Polar Biome; feature: [SRF] surface water layer (ENVO:00010504); material: water (ENVO:00002006), including particulate matter (ENVO:01000060) such as... | depth 5 m | reverse complement strand
TAAGTGAATGGGCATTGCCCGCGCGAGTTCGAATCTCGTCGAAGTCGTAGCATACGCATTGCCGGATTCGTCCGGTCTTTCTTTTTGCTTTTAATTCGGATGACTCGGAACCTAACAACGACATGACACTCGGTGCGGCGCGGGCCCGGTCATGGCGGATGACGGGGCGGAAGGCGATGCGTCTACGTCCTCCACCGCACCAACCGATGACCCTTCCGACGTCACCGAATTACTAGCATCGGTATCTCTTTCCCAACAAACATCATCGCCACCGCCGATTTTGCTCGACAGTCTCACGGAATGCACAAAACGCATCACCGCCCTAATCTCACTCGCCAAACCCGTCGCGGTGGATTTCGAGGGCATCTCGCTTTCTCGGAAAGGCCGCTTGTGTTTAGCGCAAATCGCGTCTGTTGACGAAACCCAGCCTGTGTTGCTCGTGGACGTCGTCGCGCTCGGCCCCGAAGCATTCACCACAGGCAAGCTGGGCAAACTCTTGGAATCCGAAACCATCGTAAAGTTGATTTTCGATTGCCGCAGCGACAGGGATGCGCTGCGGCACCAGTTTGGCGTAGAGTTGAAAAACGTGTACGACATACAGGTGATATACTGCATGCGCTGCGACGAAATAGCGGGGCATCGAGTCGGAAGGCTGAAAGGACTAAAAGCCGCGCTCGGCGATTGTCCCGGGTTGGATTTCGAAGCGCGAGTTGAACTTGTGAAAAAGAAAGAATTAGGTGCCGCCGCGTTTGCTGATTCCGAAACAAACGACGCGTGGGAGAAACGACCGCTATCCCCGGAGCTCATAGCATACGCTACCGTTGATGTGCAGTACTTACACTTAATGTACATAGAATGGAAGCACTTCATGCAGCAGGGGAAGATGGAAAAAGTCGTCGCGAAACGAAAACGGAAAAAGGGGAGCATGCGTGACTTTTAAGGGAAGTTGAAGGTAGTTTTTAGGGTAGTTAGTTTTTTGTTCTGTAGTTTGATTCTTTGATGCCTAGTAGAGTGTTACCCCTACATCCTCTCCTCAAAACACTCTTCTCTCAAAAGCGTCTACGTCTATGAAATCCGCATTCACGGTTTTCCCTCCAAACTTTCGTCCGTGTAACGCGTCCCTCGCGGCGGTCGCGCCGGCGATGGAGTCGTACCGCACGAACGCTTTTCCTAGTCCCGGAACCTCTCCGTCACCCGGCCTCGGAATCGCAACCTCCACCACCACCCCAAACTTCCCGCACTCATCCCGGACGTCCTCTTGTATGTCCGCGAACTCGCCATCGTCTCTTAATTCGTCGATCTCGAACATGTCAGACAGGAACACGACGTGCGACGGCGGGTTTGAAAGCGCGGTTGGGGCTGCAGGTGGGGGCGGAGGAAGAGGAGGAAGCGAAGCCTGCTCACCGCCGCCTGGAGCAGACACGTACTGTGCTGGTGCGTGTGGCGCTGCTGTACCCCCACCACCCGCACTATTCTTCTCCCCCGTGGCTCTTTTCACCGTAAGCGTCTTCTCCCCCATTTTCATACCGTGCAGCCCCTGGCATGCGACGTCCGTGACGCTCTGGTCTTCGTACACGAAAAATCCGTACCCCTTGCTGTTCCCCGTGTCCGGGTCCGTGACTAGCTTGAACGACTTAACCGGGCCGAAGGCCTCCACCAGTTCTTTCACCATCGGATCTGTTAAAAAATAAGGCAGACCGCCGATGAACAACCGATTAGCTTGGTCTTCAGGAGGGACGGCGGTGGTCGCTGTTGCGTCTGCGCTCGAGAGGCCGGTCATACCGACGGCAGCTAAGTTGAGGGACGGGCTCGGAAGCGCAGGTCCTAACGGAGCGGCACTCGCAGCGTTATAGTCATTCGGCCGTCGCACTCGAATCGGCTGCGAATCCATCATCACCCCGGCCAACGCCAACGCGTTGCTCGTCTCTTCAATCGTCCGGAACTCCACAAACGCAAACCGCTTCTCGGTGTTAAAGTACGTGTTCAGCACGGGGTCACCGGGTTGGTCCACTGCGCCGCCGATGGCGTGCAACGCTTGGTTGAAAAACCCGCTCGTCGATAGTTCGTTCGCGCTTATCGGTAAGCTGCCGACGTATAATCTTCGCGCGTGGCGTGTGGCATGGGGAGCGGCAGGGCCAGCACCTGGAGGGCCGGGCGGCATTCCTGATGCGCCGCCTCGGCCGCCGACCCCCATCCCGGGTGGAAGCGTGGTTGTCGATCCTGGATCACCTGTCGCGGCACTGCCTCGAAAATGAGGGGGGGCGCCGATACCCCCGCCCGGCATGGGTACGCCTACCTCACCCTCAGGAGGTATGTCGAACAGCGTGGGACGCCGGCGCTGTCGTGGGGGCGGCGTGGGGGACCGCGAACGCCGCGGAATAGGAGGGCGGCGGTCACGGCTACGACTGCGGTCGCGGCGGTCATCCCGTCGGTCCCTGTGAAGTTGGAAGTTGAAGGGCGAGGGTCAGTGAAAGGTCAGTGAAAGGTCTTTGGAAGGTCGCAGTGAAGGTCGTAAGCAGTACGCGGGTGTGCTTTCAGTTCAAGCCACGAGCGTGGCATCACTCCCGGCGTGGTCGATCGTCCCAAAAGAAAGATTGCGCGCGATCGCAATGTCCGACGCCGATTTTGTCCAGCGCCCGTGCCGTGTACAGAACGGGACGTACCATTCCCGGTCGCGGCGATCGTTCCGGTACCGGTCGTCTCGGTGCCTCGCGCCGGACATGGTGAGGACGCGTGGAGGACGGCCGACCCGGTTTGCGGCGCCTCGGAGTTGTGATGATCCGGTGTAGATTTTCGGGAAGAAAGGTCTTTGTGAAGAATTTATTTTCGCTTCATTTCAGCTCTTATTCATGCTCTAACTATAACCCGAGGTCTTTCACCGTGACCGTGGACCTCTGGTCCACCCCAGTTTTCAACGAAAGGTTCTTGAAGAACCCGTTCGAGGTGCGTTCCGCGTTCGGGTGCCAGTTGAGAATCATTGTATATAAATCCTTCTCGGAGAGCTCCTCGGCGCCGTCTCGAGAGACGTCGCTCAAGTTATATTTCCCGCGAAACTGTCGCCGAAACGCACGTGAAATTTCGGAACTGTGACACCGCCCTTTCCGCTCCAGGCTCTCTTCCGCGAACAACAGAAAGTCAGCGTACTGCCCCTCAAGCACATACAGCTCCTCAGTACTGTACCGCTTCGGAGACCCAAGTTCCGCCACAAATGACAACATGGTGAACCCAATACCGGTCGACAAACCCCACGTGTCTTCCCCCGCGAACGCCCAGTCGAACGCCGCGACGACGCCGCACCCGCAAACCGTGAAAAATCCAAGCGTCGCGATTTTCGCAAAAACAGAAGCCTCTTCGAATGTACGTATATTACGAGTGTTCGTAGAGTCTGTATTAGAGGCGGTATCACCACCTTCACCCTCCCCTTCACCCTCACCTTGCGCACTGAGTTTCCGTAACATCCAGTCACTGGGTCTTTCCGTGTCTGTTCTTCCCAGGAACACGAGCAAAATTTGCAACGGAGATTTGAAAAATAATCCAAAGGACCAGATTGCTGAAGCCGTGATTGATCCGGCGCTCGCGTTCGCAAACACACCAGATAATAAATTACTACTACTCCTCCCCGTAAAGTCCTCGCCCATGTAACTGAAGTCGGATTCGAAGTTGCCTCCGAAGTACGCGGCTTCGTCGTTCGCGGCGACGGCTAGTGTGACCAGCACGGTCAAAGCGGTGGCGACGCCGCCGAGCAGCGCCCAGGTTTGCGCCTCTTCACTGAATCGGGGACTCGCGATGCGCTTTGGGGGTGGCTTGTCGAACGGCGAGCGCTTGTCGGGGTCGCCGTTTTCGTTGTTAGTGGCGCGTGTTTTGATTAGTGAAGAGCGGTCACCAACGCTCCTCTGGACGAGACGCACGCCTGCACTTCGTGTTCGCCACGAAACCGACGAATGTGCGACCGGCGACGTGTTTCGTGCCGAACCCACCACCGACCGAGACGAGCAGGTGTTTGTCAATAGACGCGGGCGCGCTGTGGCCGAGACGCACGGCGCGCGCGCCACGCACAGCATCGTAGAGACGCCACTCACCGCGGGCATAACCAACCAATCACTCTGTGCGCGGTGGGGTGTGGCGAGGGCGTCGATCGGCACCATCCCGAAAAACAACGAGGAGAGGACACGTGGTCGAGTGATTTGGTGCGAGCGGTCGACTCGTCGAGGCTGAACAAGTTGGAGGAGCCGAATTTTTTACTAGCCCCTTGACGAAGTTCCTCAGCCACTCTGGGGGCGCCCCCCTTGGTACCCGCGGACCACGGTTCCGCGGGCTCACAGGGCACTGCAGGAGCTATATGTAACAGTGGCCTAGACGCTCCCTTTCTTGTACCTCTCGGAACCCGGTGCCATCGCTCCCCGAAAATGGCATCTTTGTTCAAAATCGCGTCCTTCGCCTGTTTGGGCGGCTTTTTATTCGGGTACGATTTGGGTCTCATCGCGGGTGCTTTGTTGTACATGGACACCGATACGGACCTCCATTTAAGCACGAAAACATCTGAGGTCATCGTGGGCACCGCGAAACTGGGCGCTGTTTTCGGAACCTTCATAGGCGGCGCGTTGATGGTGGAGTTCGGCAGAAGGAAAGCAATTTCGTGGAGCGGATTGTTTTTTTTGCTAGGGCCGATTTGCATGGCGGTGAGTAACGACGCGAGCGGTTTATCCTTCGGAAGATTCATCGTCGGGCTAGGTGTCGGGGCCTCCGCGGTGTGCGTCCCCGCGTACGTCGCGGAAATGGCGCACCCTGAGAACCGAGGTGCGTTAGTCACGACCTACGAGTTGATGCTCTGCGTCGGGATGGGGAGCAGCGGATTTGTCGATTTTTTACTACGAGGCGTCGCCGAAAACTGGCGCTGGATGGTCGCCGCACCCGCCGTGCCCGCGCTTGTGATGCTGTTATCCGTTTTCGTGCTACCTGAAAGTCCACGCTGGCTCGTTGTTAAGGGCAACCTCCCAAAGGCGCTAAAAATTCTGCACAGCTTACGGGAAGGCGGTGCGGTCGTGGTGGCAGACACGTCAACCGCACGCGTAGAAGCCGAACTGATGGAGCTGTGGAGCGCGGTGGAAAAGGAAAGGGATGAGAAGGTCGGTGATGTAGGGGGTGTTGGCGCGGTGGACGAGCGACGAATCGCCTCAGGACTGTCACCGCAAACTCCTCAAAGCAGCGTTACTATCCTCGCCTCGACGTATTCCTTCCTCCAAACGTTAAAAGAAACTGTACTCGATTCCACGCAACTTTTCAGCGCAAAACACCCCGAGCACGTCCCGTTCAAAGTCGCGGTGGTGTTGGCATTCTTCAACCAAGCCGTGTGCAGCACTTCAGTGGTGAACTACGCGCCGATAGTGTTGCGGAGTGTGGGGATGACGGACTCAGATTCAGCAGTGTTGTTCGCGAGCCTAATATCGGTTGCCAAATTTTGCGGCGTTTTGGTGTCGATGTTTTGGGTGGACAAAATTGGAAGAAGGCCGTTGCTGATTTACGGAAGCGCCGGGTGCTGCGTCTTCATGTTTCTGTTAGCGATAAGTATCGCATCCAAAAGCGCTGCATTAGCCCTTCTCTCAATGTGTCTCTTCATGCTCTCCTTCTCCGCATCCTGGGCGGGTGTGTTCTGGGTGCTGCTCTCGGAGATGTTTTCTATGAGATGGAAGAGTAGCGCCATGTCCGCGGCGACTGCGATTTTATTCCTCACTGGATCAATGGTGGATTTCATTTATCTCTCCGCGTACGAGGGGTTAGGGGCAATAAGTTTTATATTTATAGCGCTTATATGTGCAGTAGCCGGGGTGTACTCGTACCTAGCGGTTCCGGAAACCAAAGGGAAAACCCTGGCGGAACTGCAGAGGGAGTTTGAAGGGTCGAGACGGTTGGGTGATGAAGGTGAATTTGCTGCTGGAAGAAGTTCCTCAATTTTCCATTCAATTTCCCAAAAGTTTTCGAGATCCGGCTCGAGTAACCGGTACGTCGCCATGACTGAACTACAGGGTGGCGGTGTGCGGGGTGTGGATGACCGCGATGATAGAAATACTGCGTAGTTCGAATTAGAATTGTTAGAAGATGATCATAGCACAGGTGTCTGATTGTAATAGTCTTTTCTTTTTTGGCAATTTACAAATTACTGCGGGCCTCCGCTCGTCGCAGTTTTGATGATTTGCAACAGCGACGATCCAATCACGACGAAGATGAAAAACCCGAGCATCACCGGGCCGACGCTGAACCCTGATTTCGCGTTGGCTTTGGCGTGGATATCCACAAGGCCGCGTTTGTGGATGTTCTTGCTGTACTTGTTGTTACTCGCGTTCATCACGCGCTTGGAAACAGCCTTTTGGGATTGGGAGGGTTGAAGGATCATGAGATGATGGAGGTGTGGGTGTGGTCAGCATTACACAAGCAAAGCGCGTGTCCGGCTGTTTACTAAGTGCATTTGTCTGTTGGTATGTATCCACGTCGATCGTGAGCAAACGCTTTGGTCACAGCGTGGCGGTGGTGGGCGAGCTGTGGTTCGAACGCGCGTTCGAATCACCAAACACCCAAATCCGCGGCCCCAATAATGTGCCGTGTTTTCTGGGAACCGTCGACACCTCCACATGTGACGTGCGAACGAAGCACACGGGGTACGGAAGCCGAATCCTAATCGTGTTGAGTCGTGGCGCGTGGACGTACCATGTTGGTCGATCGGCGGATACGGGTACGGGGGTATGCGTAGTTGGAAGTGCGATCGTTCTGTTTCGTCGCCTCGAGAAATATCGTCCGCGGCCCGCGGCTCGGCGTCGTTTTGGAGTTCCAAATATTTCGTTCGTTTTGGAGCTCTATTCTAGCTAGCCTACACGTGTCACCTCTCGTCCAGCCTTGTGCACACGACGTAGAAAGTCCTAGGGGTTTCTTCTAGTTCTTCACCCTGTGCTTTGCTAGGGATCGCCCGTGGGGGCGGTACCTCCCCTCGCCACCGCCCGTAGTTTGCGCCGCTCTCGCCCGGCTGCATTATCGTTTGCACTCGCCAGCCGTACCTCAAAAAGTCTCTCTCCGGCATATTCGACCAGCTTTTCCACGTCGCTTTCGCGCCTTTTGAACCAGGTTTCGAGGCTCTTTTGTAAGATGCGTGGTTCACCACAGAAGATACTAGTCGTGACCCCATAGGAGATAATTCGTAAGTCCCTACCAGCACGTCACGCACCACGTTTGGCGCGAGGTAGTACAGCAAGCCTTCCGTGACCCAGATTGTCTTTTTTTGTTTGTCGAAGCCAGCCTTGAGAAGCGAAGCGTGCCACCCTTTTCTGTTCAAGTTTGATTTTACTGCACAGTATTTGTTACTCAACGTTAGCGGTGCGTCTCGAAGCACCGTCTCCTTTCCGTTCAGAACCTCGGGGACGTCCACTTCGAACACCGCGGCGGCTTTTTCTGAGCCTTTGGGCGGCGCTAATCGCCACGCCCTGGTGTCCAAACCAGCCCCTAGAAGAACAACCTGTTCGGTGCCGTCCCCAAGCGCGTGTACGACGGCATCGTCGAAGAACTTGGTGCGAATTGCGATGCGGCCGTTATCACCCTTCGCGCCTCGCGCGCACACGCGAGCAAGCGCGGCTTCGCCCGCCAGTTTAGCGGCGAATGGATCGTTGAACAACGCGTCATCCTCATCTTTTTCGGATTCCAACGCTCGCAACGCGGCGATGGACCGAGACGAGTCGCTCACCGCGAAGGGAAGCTTGCGTTTACGGAGTAAAAGTACCACGCACGCGACCGCCGCCGCGACGGGAAGCGGGAGCACCTCCGCGCGGAGGGCGCGCATCACAGCGCGGCGCAAAGTGTAAGTGATTAGACGAGGTAGGCACCCTTGCTTCTCACCGTCCGAGTTTTTTATTCGTTTTCGTCGTTGTTTCTGTCGCGTCCAAGTTCAAACTGGAGGGCGCCGTGGAGACCATGTCGGGTCTCGGCGAAGGCATGGACTCGCTTGGTGGGTATCCGGGGTCGACAACGGGTGTGTTTCGTCAGGTGAGCAACCCCGGTGCGTCTTATGGACTTGGCGGACGAAGCCCCGTGGGACTCGCGACCGTGAATGCATTTCTCGAAGCCACTGCTAACGTGTCGACCACCACCGCGAGCGCATTGAATGTCACAAACGCACACGCGCGTAGTACTGGCGACGAAGCATCTGCGATCCGCGCTATCCGCGAGTCCATATTATCGTTAGCGGGCGACTCTTCCCCAGGGGCGAATGTCAGCTTCAAAGTAGATGCTTCGAGTCAATCGAACCGCAATCAATCTCGTCAATCGCCAAGTAACAAATCTCAATTCCAGCCCCCCGACGAGAGCGGCGTGCGTCTCACCACGAGCAGGGTGGAGCCCGGCGCCCCGGTGGTGTTCCGCACCAGGGAAGCACGTGAGGCGAACCCCGAACGTCTTGACTTAGATAATAGAAACCTACAGGAAATGTGTTTGCTGGAAGGCGAGCACCGGCTGCGCCTTTTGAACTACGCCAACAATTTGATTAAGAAAATGCATGTCTCTCGCCTGGAAAGCGCCAAGATCCTGGTGTTTCTTGATTTGACTGGAAACAGGCTGGAGAACCTGCAAGGCGTAGACGTATTAACTCACCTCCGAGTGCTTCTGGTGGGCAAGAACAGGATAAAACGGCTGGGCAACGCGTTAGCAAAACTTGAAAAGCTGGACGTGCTCGACGCGCGCGAGAACAAAATCGACGAAATCGAAAATTGCGAAGACGTTTTCGGATTGGCTAAAAAATCGCTACGAGTGCTGAACCTTTCCGGGAACGTGTTAACCACCACCGGGGACTTGCGTAGTTTGCGTGGGCTGCAGGAAATCGACCTCCGGAGGAACATGATTGCGGATTTAGGAGTTGCTGGCGAGACGGAAACAAAAACGTGGTTGCCTACACATTCCCTGAAGCGGTGTTGGCTTTCGGGGAACTTGTTTTCCACGCGTGAGTCGTTGGCGCCGCTCGCTTCGTTACCGAGGCTCGAAGCGGTGACGTTGGACAACACGCCGTGGTTCTTTGGGTTTAAAGGGGACAAAACTAAATACCGCACTTGTACAGTTGCAGAAATAGACAAAAGGAACGGGATTCGCGTGTTGGACGGTGAAGTCGTGACTGACGCGGAGCGCGGAGGGGAAACGATGAGCGACGAACAAGCACAGAGCAGCGGTACTGACTACTTGGCGGTTGGTACTGCTGGAGGTGCGAAACACGAACACGGTGTGCGAATCAGTAACAGTAATGTAGTGTCGGAGACAACTCAACCTGCGTTTGTTGACTGCGTTCGACTTGAAACTTCGCCTGGTCCAAAGGTTTCTTCCTCGCCTCGCAGCGCGTCGCCGCCGGCACGAACGTGCGTGACCAGCGTTCCGAAACACGGCGACTCGAAACGGTTCGAAACGCCGTTAGGGGTGCGTTTTGACGCCGACGCAAGGTCAATCACAGTAAGAGGCAAAATAGAAACCGAAGCCACGCTTCGTGACCACCCAGGGGCGTCGCTGGCGCGGAGAGTCGTGTTCGCGGAGGGCGCGTTTGCCGATTTCGCGGCGGCGCAATTAGACACTGAACCTACTCGCGGTAAACGCGACGCCGCGGCTACCGGTGCTGCGAGCCGTGTCGTGCGCTGTCTGCGGTGGGCTCGAAACGCATCACCCCGAGCCACGGCTTTGGAGTTCCAGGACCGTGGGGTGGGTACCGTAGCGCTCGTGGATGCCATTGCGTGTGCGGGGTGGGGGCCTGATGAGAGCGATGAGGACGTGGGCACCTCCAGAAACAAGGTTTCAAATACCCACCACAAATCCTCGCGCCTGGAAAGCTTACGCGTGGTGAGCACCAGCAACACCCAGCCGGTGAGTGTTTTTTTCCATCAATACGCGGTCTATAAATTTCCATCGCTTACGTTCGTGGATGACATCGCCGTTACTCCGGAGGTACGCGCAAAAGCTTCTGCAACGTTCGCGGGACTCAGCGGCGCTCGACGCGGAGCGTTTTATTCTGGAAAAAAGAAGAAAAGCGAAAAAGAGGTCGACGGAAATGGGACGGCGGCGTACGTCAACGGCGTCATAGACCACGCCACGACGATCGCGGAGAAGCTCAGGGCGCTTGATATGTGCTGGGACAAAATAGTCGCGGAGTACATCGAGGAGGGGTTGCGGGATGAGCGATAGAAGTAGTATTGAAACGAAAATCACGAAAAAACTGACTGGGAGTGCCAAGAAGCACAGGTGTGCCCACATCGAACGATTTTTGAACTGCGGTCGGCACTCATCCTCATCACTCGAAGAGCGCGCGACGTCAGCCCCACGTGGGAAGGGCCGACGGGTTGTGGACCGCGGGATCCCCACAGCGCAGCATGCGTCTCGCGGAGAAGCTCCTGCGTCACGCCGGGAAGGCACCTGCCGGTGTTGGGGCGGACCGGGACCGACCCGCTGAGACTGCTGCACGCCCGATCGCGGCCGAGGCGGATGCCGGAGGCGTGTTGACGTTCGGGGACGTGGCGAGCGCGAGGGAGGGCGCACGCGGGGCGGCGACGCCTGGGGAAACCGCCGCCGCAGCCGCGAGGTGGAGTGCTGGCGCGGTCAAAAGAGTTGGGAGCGTGAAGTTCGCCGCACCCGCGAGGGGTGCCAATCGCGGTGCCGGTGCCCAAGTCGATGAAGATGCATCCGACGATAATCTCGCTCGTCGCCGGTCTGTTCCGCGAGGAGAGAAACACAAACATTTCCCCGCGGACTACACGTTGAAGACGCACGTTAAGTTTACCTCCACTGCACCACTTCGATGGGCGGCTTTGTGTTCCGCAGGCCCGGCTGCGGCGGACGGCGGATTACGGGCGTTCGTCGGCGCGCGAACACTGGCGGACGCCGACGCCGACACCAACGCCGCTGAACACAAAAGTTTGCCTCCCCTCCCCCCAAAAGAGCGCGTGCACCGGGCTTGCGCTATGTGGCAGTACCCCTCATCGCCGATGGAACCCGAGCTCATCGCAGCGCTGAAGAAACACCCAGGCACTGCGGGGAAGCGGTGGCTCGAGAACCGGCTGGAGGACGGGTGGAGGGGGGCGTTGCTCTCGGCGTATTCATCGTTGCGAGTCGGCAAGTGTCCGCTGTTTTACGTCGTGTACGCCGAGCGCGTGATTTTGTTTGCAGAGCCTGGCGTGGGCGGGGGGACTGCTTCAGGCGTGAAGGCAGGTCAAGGTGATGGAGGCAATACTGCCGGTACTGACGAAAAACAACAGCTCGGCTTCGCGGTGGTCACCGACGCGGCGAGCGGCAAGTTCCGGGACGCTCTTGTGCGACACAAAGTCCCGCACACGTGCGTGGGCCACGACCCTCTCGCGAAAACAAAAAAAACGGGAAGGGACGGGTTCACTGGATTGAGCGGAAAGCACGGCGCAGCGGGTGACGGCCGGGGGCACGGTGGCGCGTACGGCCACGGTATACCGCTTGAAGAGTGGGCGCAGGAAGACGGGAACGAGGCATACGACGGGGAGGATGATTTCCAGGCTCTGGACCAGCACGGCAAGCCCATGTTGCGGTCGCCCGAACGATTAGCGCGCCTGAATGGTTTAAGTGCAGTGGAACGGGATTTAAAAGCGGCTGATAACGCGGTGGTGTGCATAGGCGCTGCAGCGGTGCACGCCCTCATCTGCTTGCTGACGGAATCATCCGAAACGGCGGGGGACCCAGCTGGCGCGGCGAGCGCCTCACAAGACGCACCGCTCATCGTGGCGCCCGCGCCGTTCGCAAACGCGTCGCTCAAAGCGGTGGAGCTCAAGGTGACTAGGGCGGAGACCACGTTCGAGGTGGAGAATGAGGGTGAGGATGAGGGTGAGGATGGTGAGGGTCAGGGTGAAGATGACACTACTGGCACTACAGTACCTGGCAAGCGTCGACGCGAGCACACCAACCCCAGCGGCAAACCGAAACGCGAAAAGCGAACGGTGTACGTCGCGGAGTGCGTGACCCAAAATAATTTTCCGATTCCGCCTTGGTGCGTATCGCGGTTAACGGAAGCGCTTTGCGACGAGCAGGGCGAAAACTTGGTGGGAAACTTTAGGGCGCTTCCGTCGACTGCGGCGCTTAACGCCGCGGTGGCGAGCATCTCAAGAAAAGAAAGAACTACTCAAGGGGACGACGCTGCAGACGCCGAAATAAACGAAGAGACGTTTTACACCCTTCGCGAGCGCAAACGAACGCGGCGTTCCACGAAACTTGGGACGAAAGGCTTGGAACGCGTAGAGCGCCAGGACGGGGTGTGGTACGTCAATCCTACGGCGGAGAAGAAATTGCGATAGTACGGGTATATAAAATGAAATGTTTATTCATTTTTCTAAACTACACCGCTCCTCGTGTTTTTAAAATGTCCACGAGTAACCCTTTGTTGCAGGCGGTATCCGAGAGGTCACGTTTCCGAAGCAAATCGTGCGGGGTTTGGTTTCTCGCATCCAGCACGTGAATACTCGCGCCCGCTCGTGTGAGAAGTCGCACGGTGGCGCAGTCGCACGCGTGCACGGCGTGGTGCAGCGGGGTCTGGCCGTTCACGTCAATCGCGTTTGGATCCGCGCCGTGTCGCAACAACGCGGCGACCATCCTCGGATCGGCGTTTGATGTGCCTCCGCCAGAATCACCCTCATTGTCTCTTCGGCACGCGACGTGAAGTGCGGTCTGACGTTTCGACTGTGCGCCGTACGCAGAAGGGACGGATTCGTGAATCGCGCCGATGGGTAAGTTCACGTCGCACCCGCCGTCGGAAACTATTCGAATAACCGTTTTCAAATTATTATGCCCCACAGCTTTGTGAAGCGCACCAACGCCGTAGTCGTCTCTTTTGTTGACATCCGCCCCTTTGCGAAGCAAGTAATCCACGACGTGCGTGTGCCCGCACCAAGCGGCCAACGATAAAGGCGCGACGTTTCGGAAATCGCCAGAGTGTATCACCGAGGAATCGAGTTGCACCACGCAGTCCAAACCAGCCAAGTCGCCTTTGCGACTAGAGACGTGCACGACGTTCGCTCCGGCGGCATCCACGCACTTGTGGAGCAAATCGACCGTGCTTGTTTTGCCCTCAGCGCGCGTTAGCCGCATAACTTCTGATGTTAACGGCGATTCCTGTGCCGAGGAATCTTCCTTTGCTTTTTGGGAAAAGACAGCGGCGGCGGCGAGCAAGCGAGCGCACTTTTTCTCAACCGGAGGTAACGTTACCAAAGTTTTCGCGTCGCGCCAAGCGCCGTCGCCGTCCCACATGTTCTGTCTCTATTTGTAGTTCTATGTGTTATAGTTTGTCGTGTCGTTGTGTAAAGATATCGTCTTACCCCTAATTATGCCGCCATCTCCACGTCTTCTTCGCAGTCGTCGTCGTCCTCCGGCGCGTTCGCGGCGGCGAGAAGCTCCGCGGCGTCGTCCCCAGAGTGTTTCTTCGTCGCCAAAAGTCCCTTCAGGGTTGAGGACAACGCTTTGCGGGTCGGTTTGTTCCCGATGTCCCGCTTGGCGATCTTGGAGCGCTTGCCTTTCAAATTATCTATCTTAAGCTTCAACGCTCGTCGTGCCTGGACCTTCAAAGCATGCGCGGCCCTACCAGCAGGCTTCGCGTCGGAATCAGCCTCTGCAATCTCTACGTCCGCGTCTGCGTTCGCGACTGCATCCATCGCGACATCATCCCCAGCCGCAGCCGCTCGGCGCGCTGCTTTCGCCTTGGCTTTCGCGGCTTTAACCTTCTTGGTCTGCTTCTTCTTCGCCGCGCGTTGCTTCATGGGGAAGGGGGCGGGCCAGGAAGTGTGGAGGCGTGGGCGGAGCGGCGGCGGCGAAAACGATTTGCTGCGTGAAAACGATTTTAGCGCCGGCGACAAAATGGTCTGAAATTAAGACCGTCACACCGTCAGACCACTTTGACTGATGTTTTGACGGTCTCTTGAACCGGCTTTTCCAGCTCTGCTGTCCAATCCAAGAGCAATCTCGACCGGACAACGTCGCACTTGTCCAGCTGGCAGATAATCTCGTCTCGATCGCCAGGCCCTCCACTTCCTCACGCTTACGCGCACGAGTGAACCACCCGACCGTCAGTACGATGGCCTCTTTCACCATGAGCAGCATCGCTGCCCCCGCGCTCTCGAGCAAGTACTCGATCAGCCGCTCCAAGGCTGCGCTCAAGAGTACGTCACGACACCAAATTCTGACGCTGGCACGGAAGAAGCACGACAGGCTGAATCTCGTGTCACGTCCGGGACAAGGGACCAACCATCAACGCCGTATAGCGACACCTGCTCGTGTCCCCGTACGCCAACCGCCTTGTACAAAGCCAACCTAACCTCACCTCCCTTCCTCTCTCTTCCCCCCAACAGCGCACCGCGCCACCGTCCGCGGCCCCGCGCGTTCCATCAAGGTCTCCGCCAACATGGCCACCGAGCCCCAGAGCCTTAACATCGACCCCGATGACCCCACGAACTACACGATTGGCATTCTGGGTGACCTGCACATGGACCCCCGGGACACGGAGCACTCGTACGAAGGCCGTGACCACATGAAAGCGGTCCTGGATTCTTCCCCCAACCCGTTTTTAGTGTCCCTCGGCGATCTCGGCGAATCCAAAGACTGCACGGAATCCAAGCAGCTCTTCGCGGGCACCACCGAGTGCTTCAAGATGGTTCGCGAGTTCCTCGACGGTTTCGGACACAAGTACGACATCGTCGGTGGGAACCACGACCTTGAAGGCATCGACGAGTTCGCCACGGACAAGGAAAACCTCGAGGCGTACCTCAAGTACATGGGCAAGGACACCCCCCAGTTCTGTTACGAAATCGCGCCCAAGACTTTGATCGTCGGTCTGGGCTCCACGCAGTTCCGCGACGCGACTTACACCTCGCACGAAGTGGCGGTGGACCAGGAACAGCTCGCGTGGTTCACAAAAACCATCGAGGAACACCCTTACGAAGATGGGTGGCAGATCTTTTGCTTCTCGCACGCGCCCGTGATCGGCTCCGGGCTGCGCGTGCTCCAAGAGTGCCACGTCGTGAACGGGTGCTGCTGGCTGAACCACAACGACCCCGTTGCGTCCAAGCTGTTCATCAACACCGTTCGGTCATCGCCGCAAATCAAAGGATGGTTCTCCGCGCACTTCCACCTGTCGCACGATTACGAAGACTCGATTACGTTCCCGGGCGGTAACAACCGCGGGAGCGCGATTTTCGCGCAAACCGGCGTGATGACCGCGCGCTCATCCCGCGACGGCCGCCGCCAATCAAGACTCGTCCGAGGTAACTCCAGAGGCTTCGAAGTGTGCACCGTGGACCACTCAAAGGACGGTGCTGTCCGCCTTGACGCCACCGTCATGTTCAGCGACGAGTGCGAAGTCGACCTGGACAACGACCAAGTCGAAGGCGCCGTCTCGGGGTGCTCGGTGATGACCTTCGCGCACGAGCACGAGGACTACGACCACGACATGTGGTTCAGCGCGTACACGCCTTCCGAGGACGACGGTTGCAGGGTGAACGAACCGTGCGGCGAGATCGAAGGCGACTTCGACGGTCGTGACCCTGTGAAGTGGTGGTACATGAAGGACGGCGCCGTGATGGGCGGGCACAACGGCATGATCATCGAGTACGACCCCTCCACGCTGGCGCCGCTCGGGATGGTCGTCTCCAGGGACGAGCTCGAGAACCGCCGCGTGGCGATCATAGACGACGAGTGGGGCGGTGACGCCCTGTGCCTGTTCGATGACGAAACCGGAGACGTCACCGTGGTGCAGCCCAACGAAGACGGCTCGTACTGGAGAAAGGTCGTCAGGAACAAGATGCATCGCATGAAGGAAATGCGCAGGGTCGCCGCCGCAAAGAACTACTTCAAGAAGATGAAGGGCGAAGACGTGGAGCTCAACGTGCTGTCCTCGTACGGTCCGTACACTGGCACCGCAGGGCAGGTCATGGGCATCACCACCAAGGCGATCAACCCCAAAGCCGTGGCGCAGAAGTAAGAGGCGCGTAAGAGACGTGAAGAGGAGTGTAAGAAGCGCGTGATGCGAGACGTGATCTTCTATGTTGAAGTAAAAATTCTTTCTAAATCCCTACCCTAAGTTATCCCTCGAAAAGCTCACTGGGCACCGTGACTCGCGTCGGCAACCCCGGCCTCGCGCCAAGCGCTGTGCACTTCCTCGCGGCGACGTACGCGCCTAACCGCATGGCGTTCGGAAGCGCCATCCCCGTCGCAATGCCGAAGCAAAACGACCCGATAAAGGAATCGCCCGCGCCCGTGGTGTCTACAATTTGTTCCGCCGACATCTTCGCAGCCGGCGCGAAAGTGACGCGCACGGGCCCTAATTTAGCAGTAGCCTCGTCACCCGCGTCAGTCAGGTACACCACAGATGAGGTTTTGGGCACAGCGGGCAAAGGCACGTCCGATGTATCTTTTTCTTTTGATGACGCCGCGTCTCCAGACTTTGCCTCGGTTTCTAAACTCGTGAGTAGTTTTTTCAGCGTTGCGGACTTCACATCCTCCTCCCACTCGTCCACCCTTTCCACTAAAACCGCGCCCCTGGAACCAAGCGTGGTGCACAATGATTTCGCTCTGGGGAGTTCGGAAAGCATCTTAACCATCGCCGTCTCCGTGTCGTTCTCGCCGGTCGCGTCTTTAGGGTACCCGGCGCTGGTGCACACGTAGTCGCCGAGCTGTAGAAGTTTGTCAAGGTTGTCTCTCAGCCTTTCCCCTTCCACGAGCACGGGGATGTCCATCTCACGCGCTTTCAGCGCGACTTTGATCGCGACCTCGGTGAGGCGGCCGTCGAAGTATGCTAGTTTGGCGCCGGTTAACACCGTTTCAATCTGCGCGTCCGTGATTTCGCTCTCGTCGAACTCGGGGCCGGGGGTGTGGATGCACGTTCTGGTCGACCCGGCTCTGTCCACGATAATGTACGTGAACGGCGATGTTTTTCCCGGATCAACAACCACCGCATCTGTGTTGACGCCGTCCAACTCAAACTCGTCGATAATAGCCTTCCCGATGCCGTCATCAGAGAGCTTGGTGATTATACGAGGAGCGCACCCCAGCCGCGCCGTCGCGGTGAGCGCGTTTCCGCAATTTCCACCCCCTTGCGTATCGAACGAATCCGTGCGTAGCTTCGCATCCGGTTCGGGGAAGCTCGCGATGGAAGCGAGGTAGTCAACGCCCGCAGAACCCACGCCGACGATTATTGGGGGGGGGGTGTCGTCGCCACTCGCGGCCATCGCGGCTGGGGCGGGCATCGTTCGACCACCCACGCGGTGCACAAGTGTCGTGGTTTTTATCCATCGGGGGTTGGCGACACGAACATCGCGGCGAAGGTCACGGCGAAACACGCGAGGTGCGGCGGTGAGACGCGCGAAGCACGCGTGTGTCGAGCTCATCGCGGCGATGCGTCGGGGAAGAGACTCGGAGACTTGGTGCGACACGGCGCAGCGAGACGCAAAGTGGATGAGTTGAAGAGATGTACTGCCGGAAAAGCGATCCAAAAATCGTCCAAAGATTTTTGTCATTTTTGTGTACCAACAACGTCCTCTCGTGTCACTCCGCCTCGCACGATGGCAAGCCTGGGCGATGCCCCGTTTACTGCCGCGCAAGCGGCGAAGCGCCGTTCGGTGAACCCCACGAAGGTCACGAAGTCTGAGGAGGCGATATTCACGTTGCAGCCTGGTAAGGACGCGTTCGCCCGGATCGCAGCCGCTGCTACGCCCTTTCGCCCCGTGATCGAATTCGTCGAGGAAGGCTTGGCGTGGCACAGCACCAGGGTGGCGTTGTCCCTGCAGTTCGTGTTCTGCGTCGCGGTGTTACACCCGCAGTACCTATTACCCGTGGGGCTGTGCACCCTGGGCGCGTGCACGCTGGCGAACAAAGGCGAGGGCCAGGCTGGTCGAGGCGATTCGAAAAATGCAAAGGATGGAAAACGCGTAAAAATAGACGCGAAGTGGGCACAGTTAACTTTGGAATCTTGTGCCACTCGCTTGGAACGGTTAGTGAGCATCACGACGTGGGAGGACCCTATCGTGACGAGCGCGCTCATCGCGTCGTGCGTCGCGTTAGCGTTCCTGTGCATGTACGTTAGGGTGCAGACGTTGGTGTTGTTGTTGGGGGTCTGGCTAATGCGGCCGCCCGCGTGGAAAGTCGTGCCGGGCCCAGCCACCAACTTGATGGAACGCATGCCGGACAAGGAGGAGGCGTACGGACGGTTAACACAAGGCGGAGGCGCGGGGAAGACAGCAGTGGCGTAGTAGTGGCGTAGGTAGAATATAAGGGGATAACACGGTGACCCTCATGTAAGATAAGCAATAAACGAAATAACGCATGGAGAGTTGTCATCACGAAAAGAGAGACGTCATTATCATTACTTATTAACATCTCTCTTATTCCCTCGACTCCCTTTCAAACTAGACTCGCTTACTTTTTTATCGCGCTGGTTGCCCTTTTGATCGCGAGCTTGATGCTCTCCCGGTTTAGCCCGGTGACGACGTGGATCTCTTGCACTTGTCGTCCCGCCCTTGCCAGCAAGTTGTACCCGTCGTCGACAACCAAGTTTGTGAGCCACAGCTCCAAGTCCTGCGACACGACTCGCTGTTCCACGGCTTGCCGTCCAGGAATCACAGCGTCAATCCCCTCTTCCGTGAGCAAGTTGGCGCAAATATCCATCAACCCGGGCAGCGGCGTTTCGCTGAGCTCATCTTCGTCCATCGAGGGCTCAGGCATCGCCACAGGCATGATCGTGTCCAGGGTTTCCAGCAGAGGATCCGCCAATGTCTGTTTCAGGGAGAAGGTAACTCGCGCTGGCTTGTTCCCTTGCCCTGGCGAGATATCAAGCACCTTGACGTCCACCTCATCACCTACCCTAACGACGTCTCTAGGGTGGCTTATCCTGTTCCATGACAACTCGGAGATGTGAATCAAGCCCTCCATCCGGGGCGCCTGCGGGTCGTCTTCGCTCAGCTCCACGAACGCGCCGAAGTCGGAAAGGGAAACAATCACGCCGGCACACCGCACGCCCGCTTCCAGCGATTTCGCCCCCCGTTCCTGCGCCAGCGCGCGTTCTGAGACCACGATCTTGGTGCCGTCCACTGAGGTCACCTTGACGTCGATGATCTTGCCCACCTGGGACTCGAGCGCAGCCACAGCGGCATCCTTGCCGCTCGTGATTTTCTGTTTCTTTTCCTTCTCCTCTTTCGGAACTTCAGGAGGCGGGACGAAATCCTCCTCGTCGTCGTCGAAAGACGCCAGCGGCGCGGTGACCGTGGTGGGGCCTGTTTTCCGTGTGCCTTTCAACTTTAACGTACGGCTGCTGGCCATCTGTGACAGGGGGAGGAACGCCCTGAATCTGCCGTTGAACACGCGCAGGATCAGCCCGCCACGGTTCGCAACCTCAACTCTGCCACTCACGGGCTCGCCCTTTTCCAACGCGCGCGTAAGCGCTTTCTTCGCCTCCGCGTTCTTAGAGTCATCCTTCTTGCCTTTGCCTTCCTTGCCCTTGTCCGCGGTCACGGTGGTCGCTGTGGCATCGCCGGTGTCACCGGAGCCCTTCTCCGCGTTCGCACGCACGCCGCCACGCGACAGCAACACCACGCGAGCTCGGCTCGCCATCGACGGTTTCGATGATGAGACGCGCGCGGGCGCACGCGGAGACACTCGGGCGGCCGTCGCGACAGCGGCGCACTGCGCGAGAGTGGACGCCATGTTGTCGACCTGAATAGGAGGACGTGAGGTCGGACACTGCGCACAGGTGGAGTGTGGGAAGCGCGCGATGGACGACGGTCTTATCGTCCAAGGAAAAGTGCATGTGAGTGGCCAAACGTGAGCGGCCGTCAAGGCTCAGAGAGGTCCACGTCATCAAAAAAACGACCAGCCTATAACTCGTCAAAAATCCTCGACTCGTTTTTTTCAGGCGTCGCGTCCAAGAAAAAGCTACGACTTTTTCAACTCTGCGTCTCTTCGCGCACTTCGGTGCGCGCGGGAGGTTGTCGCACGCAAACAATGGGACCAAAGCGATGCCCGCACGGCAGGGTGAAAAGCCAATGCGTGAAGTGCAACCCCTGACCTCACGGTAAGCGAAAAAGGGACTGCGCGGAGTGCAACCCCTGCCCCCACGGCAAGCTGAAAAACCACTGCGCGACGT
>TARA_B110000977_G_scaffold200812_1_pt1 | contig 20154 bp, 12 predicted proteins | sample TARA_B110000977 | Tara Oceans TARA_B110000977 (sample SAMEA4397798) | marine metagenome | biome: Polar Biome; feature: [SRF] surface water layer (ENVO:00010504); material: water (ENVO:00002006), including particulate matter (ENVO:01000060) such as... | depth 5 m | reverse complement strand
CAGTCATGTACACACCCATCTAACTCGTTAGATTTCATCCCCGCTCTCCGCGAACGGGTCGTCTTCATCGGGGTAGTCCCCCACGGCGACGTTAACGGGCCGCTGGAACGACCCGTACCCGTCGGGACACTCGAAGTACCGCTTCCCCTTCACGGCGCCGTCGTTCTTTCCCACGGGTTCGTCAAACTTCACGCCGACCCACCACCCTTTTGGCAGTCCGTCAACCTTCCCCACGAACATCACCTCGCCCCGCTTGCCGCCGGGGTTAACTTCGCAACGGTTGCCCACTTGATCGCTGATCGCCTTCGCTTCATCCGCCTGATGCTCGTCATCCTCCACGACTGGTTTCGGGACCCACACCTCGCCCCTCTTCTCCGCCATGGCTTTCTCCAGGCACCACGTCGGGTCCCGCGCGAGCTGTTCGTTCTTCCACTTGCGGTACGTGTTCCCCCTGGAGTTGTAGTCCTCATCGGACATCTCGTACTTCTTGACCAACGAGACGTCCTCCAGCCACCCGCTCGCGGAGGCGGAGTGCGCATCCGTGTCGTCGATGTGGATGGTCCAGCCGTCTTCGGGGGAGTAGTACCCGAGCATTTTTGAATCATCACTCATGGGGGCGACCAACGCACCGTCCCAATCCTTCATCGATAAGCGCATCGTCGAAACGTTGCTACCAACGTGCGTCATCAGCTTCTCCTTCACGCGGCCGACGGTCATCTGCGGTTGGCATGGATGCGAGAAATCGGGTGGGTACAGGTCAGACAACAAACATCAAGCGCGCCGCGGCGAGTCATACATGAATGAATCAAGTAAAAAGACGGCACGGGAAGGTTCGGGAAAGAAGATGGATGAAGGTTGGCAGTGGGGTTAGACCCAGGGCATCCAGTCACGCGTGTAAAACCCACTTACGTATCGGTCGAACCTGATTTCCATGAACCGCGCTTTCAGGTTGCTGTGCGTTACCATCAGAAGCACGGTCGAGTCCGCTTTGTTCAGCGATCCCGTGTCCGCGGTGACGTACTCGCGCAGGTTCAGCAGATCTGTGTTTTTGATGCGGCCATCGTAGCCGGTCATCGTGGTGGAGGGGGGGTCGCCGACGGAGGTCAGAGACTCGGGAACACAGGGGACGTGCGAGTCAAGAATACACTGTGTGAACGTCGGGGCCGCACACCAGGAGTGGCGAGAGGTGTAGCCAGTCAACAAACGAAACCAAAAACGACGCTTGGTTTCGAACGGGAAGACTCAAACGCTATAATCGATCGTTGAGTAATTCAACCAGGGACGCGATTGAGTTATTAACTCAACAATCAGAGGGACTACCAGCGTTCTCTGTTTCGGTATTTCGGAAACCTGAGAAATCGCTGTCACCGGCGCTGCCATCCGCGTTGGTGCAGTCGTCGGCGCACGAGCGCAGCGGAGCAGGAGTGTCATCCCTACCGCATCTTTGTCCCGTAAGCACACAGCATGGCGCCGAAGGGTAAGCGACCCACCACTACGCCGTCGCCGCCCAAGAAGCGCGTGACAAGAGGCGATGCGGCGGCGGCTGGCAAATCGGCGGCGGCGGGCAAAAAGAAGAGCCCCGTGAAGGGAAGCGAGAAGGAACCGAAGTCAGCCAAGAAATCGCCCACCTCCACAAAAGCCGGCTTTTCCGACGACAACAAGTCCTGGCTCAAGCCGAGTAAGAAAAAGCGCGACCGCGAGCCGTCGCCCGAGGAGGAGAGCGACGAGGATCTTTCCGATGACGGCTCTGAGGAGAGTTTGAGCGAAGACGAAGCGCTCACGGGCGAACGCGATGACGACGATGACGAATCGCTGGACGATGACGACTTCAGCGACGATGATGATGATGAAGATGACAACTCAGACCCCATGGAAGGCATCATGGATAAATCCCCTAAAAAGGGACAAGACTTGTTTGACGAGGAAGAGAGCGACGAGGATGACGAATTCGCGGGGCTCGAGGACGACGATGAGGATGACGACGATGAATCTGATGAAGATGATGTTAGTGAATCTGAGTCTGAATCAGAGCAGCTATTACCTATTGAAAAGAAGGCTAGAAAAGAAGATGCGCGAAGGGCAAAGGAAAAGTCTGACGCCGCTGCAGAGCAACTCGAAACCAACATCCAGGAGGAGGATACGTACGAGTTGGAGGAGCGCGACTCAGACGACGACGCGCCGCCTGACTTGGAACACGTGCAGGCGCGGATCCAAGAAGTCGTACGCGTGCTTGGTGATTTCAAGGCACGCAGGGAGCAGGGACGCTCACGAGGCGAGTACGTCGAGCGCTTGACCGCGGACTTGGCAACCTACTACGGGTACAACCACTTCCTCGTGCGGTACTTCCTGGATACGTTTTCCGTATCAGAAACCATGGAGTTGTTGGAGGCGAATGAAACTCAACGGCCGGTGACGTTAAGGACAAACACGCTAAAGTGCCGCCGACGGGAGCTCGCCGCGTCGCTGATCAACCGTGGCGTCAACTTAGATCCCATCGGCAAGTGGTCGAAGGTTGGGTTGTTGGTGTACGACAGTCGCGTACCAATCGGCGCGACGCCAGAATACATGGCGGGCCAATACATGCTCCAGAGCGCGTCTTCGTTCCTGCCGTGCATGGCGTTGGCGCCGCAAGAGGGCGAGCGCGTGTTGGACGTCGCCGCCGCGCCCGGGGGCAAAACCACGTACCTCGCCGCGTTGATGCGAAACACGGGTATGATTTTCGCAAACGAGTTCCAAAAGAAACGCCTATCATCACTCGTCGCGAACTTGCAGCGCATGGGGTGTACCAACGCGAGCGTGTGTAACTACGACGGCAGGGCGTTGCCCAAGGTTTTGGGATACGTGGATCGCGTGTTGTTGGACGCGCCGTGTAGTGGGACGGGCGTGATTGCGAAGGATTCTTCCGTCAAGGTGAGTAAGTCAGAAACGGACATCGCGAAGTGCGCGCACCTCCAGAAAGAACTTTTAGTAGCCGCGATCGATTGCTGCGACGCGCAATCGAAAACAGGCGGGTACGTGGTGTACTCCACCTGCAGTGTCACGGTTGAAGAGAACGAGATGGTTGTGGATTACGCTTTGAGGAAACGGGACGTGAAGTTGGTGAGCAGCGGGCTCGAGTTTGGCCGGAACGGGTTCACGTCGTACCGGGGAAAGAACTTCCACCCGTCGCTAGACAAATCGCGAAGGTTCTACCCACACGTGCACAACATGGACGGGTTCTTCGTGGCGAAGTTCAAAAAGCTCTCGAACGCCACCGTCGTGCCCGGAGTGAAGGACAAGGAGGACCTTGGGTTTGGCGGCGGTGGGTCTGACGACGACGACGAGGATGTCGCGGCGGGCTCGGACTCGGACGGAGCGGAGGGCGAGGGCGACGGGTACGGCGTCGGCCGGGGGGTGGACGACGACATGGCTGATACAAAGCCGTCCAAGAAAAAGAACGCGCGCGTGCGCATGCTCGCGGAGGCCAAGGCGGAGCTCGAGGCGGAAAGAGCGGCGGGGGCGAAGGCGCCCAAGAAAAGCGCGGCGGCGGAGAAGAAACCGAAAAAGAAAGTGGCGGAGGTTGACGCCACCCCTAAAAAGAAGAAGAAGAAGAGCGCTGCTTAGCGTCGTAACATTAGAGTCGTAATAATGTAATAAGTGCTTCAATTGCAACTAATCGTCTATCGTTTTATACAGTACAGGTGTTACCCACGTACCCTCGGTTTTATGCGCGTTATTATTTCAGCCGAAACTCGCGCTGATTTTTCAATCGATGCGTTTTGAGTCTCTGGCGTCACGTGCGCATACCCGGGGTGCGTTTCAATTTTGTTACGCGGTGGCGGCAACCGCGAGGCGGCTTTTGCCTTTCTTCACGCCAGTCATCTTCGGCGCGCGGGGCGGTTTGCTGGCTTTAGGGGGAGGCGACGCCGCGTTTTCGTCCGCGTCGTCATCCTCCGTTGCGTCAGTCTTGGCGGTGTCTTCCTCGTCGCTAGTTCCGGAAATCTGCGGCTTCTCCCCGAACACCCACTGGTCGAAGGGTTCCCACCCTGGTCGTAGGTAAAGGCCTTTCTCGTTCACTTGACCGCCTTTGGGGGGCTTTTGGGACATCGCCGCGTAACGCGCCGCGTTGTGCTTCCCGCACCCGAACAAAACTTCGCCGTCTTCGCCGAAGGGCTTGAACCCGCGCTTGCACACGGGAAATCCTAATTCCGTGCCGCCCGCGGTGCCTGCTTCGTTTTCGCCCCACTTTTTCATAGCCGCGACTACGGAAGCCCCCTGCGCACCCGCCTTGCCGCCCTGGCCCTCGTAGTACCCGTAAAGCTCCGATGAAACTCCAGCCACGGGGTACCCGCAGATGAACCCGTACGGAACAGCCTTCGTGCGAGACTGCGTGTACATGGCTCAGCACGACGGCAGGATACCGGGATCCGTGCCGTGCACGGGGTCCTCCGCTGCTTCACCGGCGCACAGCTTCCCGCCCCGGGACCTGGATTGCCTCACAGGCGCGCAGTTGAACTCCTGGTGTAACCTCCGCGCGACTTCCTCATCCGTTTCCTCCTTGGGTTCGCCCGTCTCTTCCGAAGACGCCGGGCCCGAGTTGTATGAGTTACCAGGCTTGGGTTTCGCGGGGCTGGGCTTTACCCTGCTGGGTTTCGGAGTCGGGGGCTTGGAACGGCCGTTCGGTTTCGGGGACTCGCACCGCTCGGAGCCGTCCGCGGACGCCTCCGCCTGCACGCGCGTGGTTTTCATCGGCGACGAAGGCTTGAACTTTTCCTGCTCGCGCATTTTCTTGCCACACGGCAGGCCGGTGGCGAACGCAGCCGCGGCGGCGAGGTTCACGGTGGACTTGAACTCAGACGCGTACGCGCCTTTTGAGCCGTTCACGTCGCCGTTCTCTTTCGCGGAATCCGGGGAACCGGGGGGCTCGAGCTTCGGGCCCAACAGCTTGGTCTTCATGCTCGGGTACCGATTCACCGCCGAGGATGAGGGGGAACGCGGGAGCTCGGGAGTGGAACACCATGGCACGTCAGGTTCCATCTTGACATGTACACCTGGTTCGTGCTCACCCAGCCACTGCTTAAGCTTGCGCTTGAGCATGATGCCGAAGTGAGGACAAGTCAAGGGTGTCGGTGACCGAGAAATGAATTGGCGCAATCCTTCCGAAAGATCACGAATGTCCGCTGGACGATCGCGCCCAAGCGCCGGCGACAAAGTCGCGAGTCGCGCGCGTTAGTTGGGTCGAACGCGGGACAAGACAATGGGAAAGACGAGCGCGGAGTGCGCACGACGAGCGTGGCCGCTTGCGCGGGGAATACTGGCGCGCCCCTTTTTCTTTCCCGCGTGAAATTGTGTCGGCGCGCCGTCCAGGAAGCGGCGCCGCAAATTCCTTGAGTCAATAGACGGTCCTTCTGATGTCGAACGGCGCTGACGTCGGCGACACGGCGAGTCGTAGCTTTTCGCGGAAGCTTTGTCGGCACGATTAAGAATCAAGGTTTTCACTTCCTTAATCGCCGCCGACCTGCGACAGCTCTCAGACCTTACCGCGATGTCCAACCCCATCATCCGCGTCGTGCACACTGCGCACGGCTTTTTAAGCGCGCGCACCAGCTTGTTCGTCGTCGTGCTCGCCATGCTGTTCATCGGCATCCAGAAAGCCAGGGGCAAGATGCCGCACCTGGGGTCCCGGATAATCGGCCGAGGCGAGTTCATCGGCGCGATGTTCATGATGATGCCTGATGCGATGATGCAGGGCTTCGGTCGTATTGCCGGGGCGTGCGTCATCCTGGCCGTGATGGGCGCCATGGTCGCCATAAAGCCCAAAGCGTTCGTCACCGAAACCTTCTTCATCACATGCGCGTCGAAAGTTCTAGCCTCGAATTGGGGAACGCAACCCGCGCACAAAACTTTGACCGACGCGCTCACCTGGGAAAGCGTCATGACGTGCGCCGTGGGCCAGGGGTTCTTCATGGGGCTGTGCCTTAAACTCTTGAACGGGGGCAAGAAAGCGGGAGTGAAGAAAACGGACAGCGGGAAGAAAAGAACCAAGAGAGCGTAAGTTGAGTGTGGAGGAGCGTAGAGAGACGACGTGCCTTTATTATGAAACAATTTGCAATGCATTTACTGTAAAGAATGGTATTATCTATGTACTCAAGTCATGTGGCTTATTCGCTCCCATCCAGCTCGGTCAAATTAACGGCCGACGCTCTCTTCGAGGCTGCTTGTTCCGAGAGCGAGGCCAAGAATTTCGAGTTTTTAGACCCGCTTTGGTTGACAAGCGCGGTGAAAGAGCCGGTTTTATCTTTGAGCAACTCATTAGGTTCGCCGTACTCGGTCAGTCGGCCGTCATCAAGAAACGCAACCTTGTCGGAATCCATGATCGTGTTCAGCCTGTGCGCGATCGTAAGCGTAGTGCAGTGCGCAAACGCCTCGCGAACGGTCTTTTGAATCAACGCATCTGAGTCCATATCCACTGAAGCCGTCGCTTCGTCCATCATCAGGATGCGCGAGTTTCTCAAAAGCGCCCGGCCCATGCAAAGAAGTTGCCGCTGCCCCAACGAAAAGTTCGCGCCGTTGTCCACAACCTCCATTTCCAGCTTGAACGCCGCTTCTTCCACCGTACCTCGCAACCCAACCTTCTCCAGAACTTCCCAAATTGCGACGTCGCTGTGTTCGTCGAACGGGTCTAGGTTCGTGCGTATGGTTCCGGCGAACATGAACGGATCTTGCGGAATCATCGCCATCTTGGAACGCAGGCGGTGTAAACCGAGCGTCTTGACATCAATCCCATCAATCTTCACAACCCCCGAATCTGGTTCAACGATGCGGAACAACGCGGTGAACAGGCTTGACTTCCCCGAACCCGTCCTGCCGCAAATCCCGAGCTTCTCCCCGCCTAGAGCCACGAAACTCAGGTCCTTCAGCACCAGCGGCAACCCAGGGCGGTACCGCATGTTTAGTTTCGTGACTTCAAGCGTGCCCTTTTCAGGCCACGCGACTGGTAATCCTAGCGCAACGCTCAGGTCATCGTCGTGCGGACTCTCCAGCGGCAAATCCGTGTACTCCACCACCCGTTCCACCGCGTTCATCTTAGTTTCCAACTCAGTGGCCATGTTCGTGCCGTGCTCCAGGTACTTGGTGACGTCTAACGCGTACACCAAACACAGACCGGCGATGCCCGCGGACACCTTGCCTTGAATCACTAAAAACGCGGCGCACCCCACAATTGCGGTGCCTAGGAACCGCAGCCGCGTGCTGAGCCACCCCGTTGCGAGCTTTTGAGTCACGAACGCATCCGCGTTGTGCCGAATCAATTTATCGGAAATACCAATAAAGTGTGACTCCTGCCTGAACGCCCTGATGGTTTCCACGCCCGCGACGGCTTCGCCCAACCCGCTGTAAATGGGAGAGCGTGAAATACTCTCGATTCGCTGAAGCTCGCGACACGCCGGGATGTAGAACCTCTGCACGGAGATGTACACGAACAGAATGGGCGGTAGCGCTACCGTGAACCAGCCTGTGGCGACGCACACGATCGCTAGCGTGGTGACAATCGACGTGATGCAACCAAGAAACTGAATGATGATCCCGGGGAGGACGATATCAATCGTCTCCGTGTCGCGCGAAAACCGGTTAATCACACGGCCCGACGGCGTGGTGTCGAAGAATGACATGGGGAACTTCATCACCCTGTTGAGTAAACCCTTGTGAAGGTTATTCGCGGCCCTCACCAGGAAAAAGTAAATGATCAGTGACCGGAAGAAAATAGCCATGCCATTGAACAGGAAGATGGCGAAGTAAATGCCGAGGTACTGGTTCGATTCCCACCCGTACTCGTCCGCGGCCCACCACGAGAGCCAGAAATCCAAAAATGCCTTTGATCCGTACTCCACGGTGAACAGCAGCGCAACGACGGGGATGGTCATTTTACTGCCCGTGGCGTTGAACAGCGCCAGATACACGGCCCCGCCGACATTGCCCACAGCACGCTCCTCCTCAGCGCCCATCTCGCCCTTCTTGGGGGCGGGTTTTTGTGGGGTGACGGGCTTGCCGTCCACAGAGGGTCCCCGCTTGGCGTCCATGCTTGGTCCCCTTTTCAAATCAACCGAAGGTCCTCGCTTGCCATCCTTGGTCTTGCCCGCGTCTTCGTCTTCAATTCCATGCGCAGCCATCAACGATGCAAAGTTCAAACCCTTACTCATAAGCTCGTCGTACGTGCCCATCTCCGCAACCTTGCCGTCCTCCAGCACCACGACGCGATCCGCTTTGGGGAGATACTGCAGCGCGTTCGTAACCAGCACGCGCGTGGAGTTTCGCAACACGCCGTCCTGCCCCAGCACCTGGTCAAACAGCGCGTGCCCGACGTGGTTATCCACCGCGCTTAGCGGGTCATCCAGGAAATAAACGTCCGCCGCTGCGTACACTGCCCTGGCGATGGCGACGCGCTGCTTCTGGCCACCCGAAAGCGTCACGCCGCGCTCGCCGATGATCGTTCCGTCTCCGCCCGGCAGAATTTCGAAATCAGTCTTGAGCTGAGATGCCTTGACGCACCGCTCGTACTTCGCGGCGTCGAACGGCTTGCCGAACAGAATGTTATCCTTGATCGTGCTGTTCAGGATCCAGGCCTGCTGCGCGACGTACGCAACTCGGCCGCTAACGGAAAAGTCACCCTCAACGTTCGGCACGAACCGGTTCAGCGCACTTAGGAACGTTGATTTGCCGCACCCCACGCGGCCGATCACCATCGTCAGCGACCCAGGCTTCAAGTCCAAATCGATTCCGGAAATCTCAAATGGCGCTTGTTCGGGTTCAAGCGCGGCGATTGTCATCGAGTCAGTAGGCGCGTCGTCCACGCCCTTCACCGGGACACCCTTTCTCTTGGGTTTCTTCTTGGGCGGTTCCGGTTTGGGCTCTTCGGTTTGCTTCTTCGGCGCCTTGGGCCACCTGAACGTGGCGTTTGTAATAGTGACGCGTCCGGGTTCAGACATGTCAACCTCCACGGTCTGCGACTCGTCTTGGAGTAGAAACGCGCCCAAACGCTGTACCGCGGCTAACGCGTTGAGCAGTGTAGTCAACAAAAAGGGAACCAAAATCAGCGGAAATCGGAGCATGTTGAACAAAGCGAGCGCGGTGTACGCCGTGGATGCGGTGAGCGTCTTCCCGGCAAGCGAGTACGACCCGAGCGAGCACACGGCGATGAACACCGGTGTGGAGAACAGCGCCACGCCGAACAGCGCGCCGACGCGTTGCGATGCCCAGATCAACTTGACTTCCTTGTCCCTGATTTCCCGTACACGCGCCGCGAACGCGCTTTCCCAGGCGTAGTACTTGATTACGCGCATGCCGTTGACGACTTCGCTTAGGATGTTAATACGCCCGTCCGCGCACTTCACGAGCTTTTTCCGAATTTCGAACAGCGTTTTAGCCACCATAAACGTCAACGGGGCGGCGACCAAAATGCACGCAAACCCGATGAAAGCGCTCCACTGAATCACGTCGTACAGCATCACGAACGAGGCGATGATGAAAATGGGCGCGCCCCAGAGGTTGTGTAACAGCTGGAACAAATCTTGCAACTTGTTGACGTCGTTGGACATCAACGTGACGATCTTCCCGGTGGTTTCCTCTTGAAGGCCCTGGGGTGAGAGTTTCAGGCACTTGCGGTACAGCGCGCACATCAGCCTGTTCCTGACGCGGACACCAAGCCGCTGCATGTAGAAGTCCTGCTGCGCCTGGCAGAAGTTCTGCACCACACCGGCGAGGGTCATGATGAGCGCGAAGACGTACATGTCCATGGTGCTCGCGCAGTTCGTGCCTCCCCTTTCCTGGCACTCGATGGCTTCCACGATTTGCCGCAGGAGCAGCGGGCCGCTGAAAAGAGTAGCCTGCGCGATGAGGTAAAGCACCGCGGTGAACAGGAACGTGGGCCTTGACCCGACTAGACACGCTCGAACCAACGATGGCTTGTCCGGATTCTTCGCACGCTCAGCGGCCCAATCTCGGTCGAACGCGTTGGCGAGTTTCTCCGACTCCATCTCAGGCAACGCGCACAGGTCCTCGGGTTCCAAGCGACGCACGTGACCCCTTGAAATCAGCGGAGTTACGTGCCAGAACGTCAGCTGCTCAAACGGGTTGGGCGTGTGCCACTTGATGGGCTCCATGTCTTTGTCGCTGATGATGCCCAGGGCGGCGGCGCCCACCGGCTTCTTCGCCGCCTCCGTATCCGCCACGTTCACTGAAACATCCACCACGGCGAGCTCGCTGGACGAGGAAGAGGACTCATCGATGCTCAGTTTGGAGGTCGACATCGCGGCAGGTCGTGTGCACTCCGCGCGACTCCCACTGAAGCTCCTCGTCTCCTGTGGCTGAAAAAAGTAGAGGTGACCAAGCCATCGACGTCATCCATTTCAAAAGATCGACTAGAAAGACGAGTTAATAAACCATGGATTTGCGTTCGTTTTCGGGAGCACGCAGAGCGCGACAAGTGTCAACAAAGTTACAGAGTTCACGTGGCCCGTTTCACCTTTCGAGACGCGATGACGTCGTCCGCGCTCACCGCCGCCGCTCATGTGGCGGTTCCGGCGCGCCTTCGCGGTGCACGCGGTGTGATCAGGCGCCGCGTCGCTGCGGCCCCCATCCGTGCCTCTGCCTCTACCGCAGTGACTGCTGTCCCGACCGCCAATCCCATGGCCGGAGTCCAACTCTTCGACGTGAATGGGAACCCCAAGTCCATCCCGTTCTGGGACGAAGACAAAACCGTCGTGGTCACGTTCCTCCGACACTTCGGATGAGTGTTCTGCTGGGAGCACGCCGCCGAGCTCGCGAAGTTCAAAACTCGCGAGCTCGACCCGAAAGGCGTGCTCCTGGTGGTGGTTGGCGTAGGTACTGCAGAGAGTGGCAAGACGTTTTGCGAATCCCTGCCCTTCCCTGAAGAGAACTTGTTCGTCGACCCGTCTCGTTCCGCGTACAAAGCGCTTGAGCTGTACGGTGATTTGGACGGCACCGAGAGTAAGTTTTTCGATCCGAAGGTTGTGGAAGGCGTGCGACGGTTGTTCTTCACGAAAATAACCGGCGAACGCATCAAAGAGCGCGGTACTGACGGAATCAAAAGCGCCATGAAGGGGTACAAGCCGCTGATGCCGAAAGAGTCCATCGACAGCGTGCAGCAAGGCGGCACGGTGGTGTTCAAGGGACACGAAATCGTGTACCTCAGGAAAGACGAAGCCACCGCGGACCACGCCCCGGAGGACGAGGTGATGTGCGCCATCGCGTAAGAAACGTATAGGTATGTGGCATCAAAAAATAAATGTACCCAAAGTTCGGAACACTTCGCCAATCTCCCTCGATGAAAAAGCAACGCGCGCGCGAACAAACAGTGACGCGGCGGCTCGAAACCTGCGCACCACACACGGTCCGAAACGAGCCTCCACTGATAGACATTGTCGCGTTGTGTTGACCGGGGAGAGACGTCCGGACGAAACGTACTTGTTCCGTATACAGTGCGCACTATAGAAATAGAAAGCGTTGGACTATAAAACTAGTTTCACAATAAATATCATAAGGTACACTACTCCACTCTTCCTTCACCTCGCTCCGCTCTTTTCATTTCCTTTCCCTTTCCTAGCCTTCGCGATGAGCCTCAGGGGCTCTGGGAAGCTCATGAGCCCCGCGGCGTACGAAATGGGAAGCTCACCTTTTGCGTCGTTCAGTTTCTGCGAAAGCTCGGGCGTCAGTGTCAAGTCGAAATCTCTCAGAATCGCTGCCGCTGTGACCTTCCCTTCCAGCATCGCGAACCTCGACCCGAGGCACACGCGTGGTCCGCCTCCAAAGGGCATGAACGCGGGGGGTTCCTTGACGCCGTCATCTCTGAATTCGGCGAAACGCTCAGGGCGGAACCGTTTTGTGTTGTTGGAATCGCCGCCCCAATGCTCCGGTAAACGTCCCATGACGTACGGCGAGATCCACATTCCGGCTCCTTTTGGAATCTCCACTCTGCCGTCCCCTAACTCACCGCCCACGCCCTCGTCCGCTTTCCGCACCACGATCATCACCGCCGGGTACAAACGCATGGCTTCTTTCATGCAGTCGTCCAGGTATGTCAACTCCGCGACTTGCTTCACCGTGCTCGGCAATTTTCCGTCCAGCGATGCACACACGGAATCAACCTCTTCCTTGGCTTTCCTTAAGGAATCAGGGTTAGCCGCTAACAGTGTCAACAAGCACGCCACCGTTGCCGCCGTGGTGTCGTGCCCCGCGACCATCATCTCCGTCAAGGTTAAATTAATGTCGTCCCGCGTCAACGGCGCGCCCGTGTTTGGGTCCTTCGCGGTGAGCAAAGCGGTGAGCAAATCCTGCGGCGCGTCTTTTGCGTCGCCCGTTTGCGCAATAAGCGCGCGTCGTTTATCCGCCCTCTGGTCGAAGTGCAACCGTAACCTTTGCCTGTGTGTTTCCCGCCGGTGCGCATCAGGTGTGTCGAACTTCTGGTACAGCTGTAGAAAGTCGTTTAAAAGATCCTGGTTCGCTTCGTTGAATCGTCGAAACGACTGCGCTATTTTCACCGCCTTCGGGTCTTCATCGATAACGTCAAGCGTCTCGCTGAACAATGCTTCGTGAATCACCTCTAACGTAACTGCTTGCGTCGCGGTATCAACGTCGATTTCAAGAGAATTCGAAGAAGAAGATTTCGTTTTCCATTTCTCCATAAGCGCTTCGGAGCGTTCAGCGACTTTCCCCGCGAGCCGGTCGAGCGCCGAGCCGTTCACGGATGCGGTGCCCATTTTCCGGTACGCCATCCACTGCTCTCCTGACGTGTTGACGAACGCAGCCTGGTCTTCCCTGAAGAACTTGGCCATCGCGCTGACCCCACGGTCAGGGAACTCGTCGCTCTTAGCGACCATCAGCTCGCGCGCGATGAGCGGGTCCACCACGTGCAAAATGGTCTGCCCCAGCATCTTCACCTCATGAACACCAGCGGGGTTCGCGCCGTACTCCAGCGCCCACTCAAGCAAAATCTCGTGCCCGCCCTGCGCGATGTCCAGTGTATTTCCCGCCACCGGGAGCGTCGGGGGTCGGGGGTACCGCGCGGGCGCGTCGTCGAACATCGCCGCAACCCCGGCGACATCATCCGTGAACTTCTTGGACATGGCATCCAAAAGAGCTTGAGGCAACGAAGAGGTCGGGTCCGCGGCAGATGTCGTCACCACACGAGAAGCGCGGTTCTCACGAGTGCCACCACGGGTGGGAGTCACTCGAGACACACGGCCGTGCCCCTGCCGCCGCGACGGAGCCGCCGATGCCGATGCCGATGCTGATGTCAACGTCGCCATCGGTGACGTGTCGCACAAAGTGTGTTCTTGGACACGAAATGGCCAAGTGTCGTTCAGTTTCCTCGGCACTCCGAGAAACTTGAAAAGCGTGTGCCCGCTTTGTTGTCTTGGCAGACATAGGTGCGCGCCTCGGAGACGGACGCGCGTACGGAGGCGTTTGAAGGCCGAAAGCAACGCTATTGACAGAAACACCGCGTAGTTGGTTTGTTTGCAATGTGGTCCCCCGAGGAAACGGTGAGGCACGTCCGAGATGCGCGGCGGCTTTTCATCGCGATCGTGGGACTTCTCATCTGGTGGGGCGCGGGACGCTTGGCGGTGGGCCCCGCGTTCGGCCCCGGGGGCGCGGTGTTCGCCGTGTTCGTGGTGTTGTTCTCGAGTTTCGGAGCGGGGCGGGTCGTAGCACGGTTCCCCCCTATGCCCGCGCTGTTGGGCCAGCTCATCGCCGGTTTCCTGCTACGCAACATCCCGGGTGTGGGCGATGCGGTGGGCGCGGCGGTGGATGCGAGATTCAGTGCGGCGGCGCGAACCGCGGCGCTCGGGGTGGTATTGGCAAGAGCAGGTCTGAGTTTAGACGTCAAGGCAGTGTACCGCTTGCGATGGGCGATTAAGCGGTTAGCGTTCGGCCCGGCGACCGCGGAAGCGTTGGTAGTTACGTTACTCGCGCGACCTACGTTAGATCTTCCGTGGGCGCACTGCGCGGCGCTCGGTTTTCTCTTCGCGGGAATTTCACCGGCGGTGGTGGTGCCGTCGATGCTGGCGCTACAGGACCACGGCAGGGGCGTGAAAGCGGGCGTACCCGCCCTAGCAATCACTGCAGCCTCAGTGGACGTGGTGTACGCCATCGCGGGCTTCGGAGTCGCCGCGTCGTTTCTGCCGGGAATGGGCGCCGGGGGGGCCGCCGCCGCGGCGTGGCAAGCCCCGACGCAAATCTTCGGAGGCGCTGTGGCGGGGGTAGTGACAGGCAAGGTTCTAGGCGTGGTGTTGCCGCCGGACGAAACAGAATCCACAACAAAGAAAATTAGCATAGATACCGGGGCGAATAGCACGAAAGACAGCACGGTGGATAGATACAGCGCCGCGGCGAGAGGATTCGCGCTGATGGCGGTCGTGTCCATCGCGCTGTTCGCGGGCGCGCGTTGGGAATTCTCAGGCGGCGCCGCTTTGGCGTCGCTTGTGATGTCCACGGCGGCGGCGCAAACCTGGGGGCCGAAACCGGCGAAAGCCACTGGATTGTTGTTGAACGTAGTATGGGCCAAGCTAGGTGAGCCGTTACTCTTCGGTTTGATCGGCGCCGCGGTGGACGCGTCGCGGCTGAAAGGCGACGTCGCCGGGTTTGGGATTTTGACTTTATTTTGCGGGCTCGTAGCGCGGTGTTTCACGGCTTTTTTTGCAGCCGGGGGGGGGGCTTTATCCGTCAAGGAACGCGTTTTCATCGCCGTGGCGTGGACCCCGAAAGCCACGGTACAGGCTGCACTTGCGGGGTTGCCGTATGATGCCGCTGTTGAAGCGTATGGAACAAACTCGATTGAAGCGGACAGAGCGGAGATTATTCTCGCGCTCGGCGTACTGTCGATTCTGATAACGGCGCCCCTCGGCGCCGCGGCGATGGCGGTGAGCGGCGAGCGTCTGCTGGACAAAGACGAGGTGCCGGGGTCGCCCAGAGGTACGTCTCCGCGAGGTACACCGAGACACAGCATTGATTTGAGGAGCGTCGATCCGGAAACGGGCGCGGAGCAGGTGGAGGTTCTGGAAGATGAAGTGCGCTTAGGACGGGGAGGAAGTTTTTAGTTTTGAGTTTTCATTGAAATGTTTTGAGAGCTTTACGAGTATTACCCGCTATCGACTTGGTCGTCTTCGTCATCTTGTCTCTTTCGCTTCACCGGGACCTCTTCCGGAGGCCCGTCTGATTCCTCGTCTGAAGGATCAGAGTCCGAAAAATAAGGCTCGTCGTCCTCGCTGGGACACCCCATGTACACGACGTGCGCTGAGGTTTGGTCGGTCCAGGGGTTGGGTTCGTCTTCATCGTCTTCGTCATCCGTCTCGTCCTCGTCTTCCACTCCATCCCCCACCGCGTCTTCCCCGTACCTCTCCGCCATGACGCGCCAGACGTCCTTGCCCCCCAGCCCGGGAAGGTCATCACCTTCACCATCAACAACAGTGCCGTTCACTCCAACAACGTCGTGCATCGCCATCAGCACGCTAACCGGCGGCGCAGGAGGCGCCTCTAAATTCTCAGCTTTTCTGTCAGCCTCTTCTGCTTTTTCGAAACGCTCGTGCTTGGCCGATACCAGCGCCTCTTCCACCATCGCGTCGTCATCGCTCTCTTCGTCACTCTCATCCCCCTCCTCCTCCTCGTCACTGTCCTCGCCTCCCCCGTGTAACAGCAAGTACTGCCTGTCCTCTTCCTCCTCGCCTTTGAAGAAACGCTCGTACACGTCCCACGGATCACAATCGAAGACGTCGTTTTCGAGATGAGATTCGTGTTTCACGAGCGCTTTGTACCCGCCTTCGTCCAAAACGCGTTGGCGCTCGGCATCGCGAAGCACTAAATACGCGATCGTCACCTTCTGGAACTTGGAAACCTCAGCCGCGAAACGGGTGGTTTCGGAGGAGTTTGGAGTTTGGTCACTGAGTATATCATCGTTTTGTTCAACAGTCTTTTTTTCAGTTTCCTTTTTTGTCTCCATCGCATCCATCTCCGCCGCTAGCGCCATCGCTTCAGGACCGGCGACGGCGGCGAGCGCTCTGGCGTTGGCTTTCGCGGCCTTATCCGCTGCCGCGGTGCGTCGCTCTCGAAACGCAGCGTACGCTGTGATATCATACCTCGGCCGCTCGCGTCCTAAGTCTTTGAAAGTTTGGATATCGGTAAAGTCTTTCTTCGCGTCACTTGTGTCGTCGCCGAAGCGCTTGCCACCCGGCCGTTCGCGCGTTTCGCGGTGGAAGCAAGGAGGACACAAATCGCGTCGACGGCGTGTAAAGTTTTGGAAAGCCGTGTTTACTTCTCTTTTCTGATCCCCTATGGAGGATGCGATGATCGCATCGCCTTCGTTGTCCTCTTCGTCGTCCATCAACCCGAACTCTGGGTCGTCATCAGGGGCGTCAGAGCGAAGAGGCGCCGGGCGGTGCATCCACCGGCCCAACGTCAACGCGCCGCCGCAACCGTCGCACGCCCCTCTGCCCGGGTACCGGTCAGACGTGGGGTATGTCCGAACGGCTTCTTTGTGGTACGAGGCGCGCGCCCTAGCAGTGCCTCCTGAGTACCCACCTGTTTTCTCATCACTCCGGGGGATGCGAAGCGCTTTGTACATGTCAAACGGGGTGGAGCGCAAATCGGGCAAACTCGTTTCGAACGCGCTGGGGCCGTGGGGGCTTTCTTCGGAAATGTCGTCGGAGGCGGTGTCGTGGTTCGAGATCGACGCGGGGGCGTCGCCGGTACTGATACCCGCGGAGGCGTGCGTCCACGCAGGGCGTTTCCGGGCGAATACGCGAACCGTGCGTGTGCCGTCGTCATCAGAGCCCTCGCTCTTGGAGGCGAGGCCGAGCTCTCGCGCGGCTGCATGGACCGCCTCTCGGGTTCCTAAATTCAATCCCTGAAACGTCGGGCCGACGGTACCCGGTTCCACTTCGCCATTTTTGACGCGTGCCGCGAAGGCATCCATCGCGGGCCGCCAATGACCGACGAAGGTAACGTTACGCACAATTGCACCAGCATTTATCTCGAGTGCATCCTGAAGGAAGCGATCGGGGGCGTCGTCACCCCCGAGGGATTCCTCGACGCCCCCGATTGCTTCCTTCAGCCGAGCCAACAGCACAGCCTTCAGGCCATCTTGCTCAAGGCCTCGTTTCTTGAGCTCAGCCTTGAGCTTAGGCACTGTGAGCTTGTCGGGTTCTATCGAGGCAGTCATTCCTCGATCCCGAACCCAGTGTCGCGGGCCCACGCGTCGACGATTCTGGAGTTTTGTGCATTTCGTAACGACCAAGACTTTTACGTTCGGAAGAAACGATATTTTTCCAAGTTGATGGAATAAAAAAGCTAAACCTACAGTTGATATCACTCCTGCACCATCGCCGCGAGCATTTCCTCGACACTGACACCTGAGCGTATCCCCTTCAGCGCGGCGTTGACCATATTTCGTCGTTGACCCCACCTAGGGTCCGACCCAGCGTCGCCTTCGCTCTCCTCCAAGTCCCGCGCGCACGTCCGCAGAAAAGCAACGACGTCCTCCCTTCCGGTGCCTAAACCGTTCGTTTCCTTCCCAGCCGAAACGCTCGCTTCCAACAACTCAATCTCCGCCTCAGTCTCCTCCCGCTCCGCAGCAGCTCGGGCTATGCGCCTCGAAATTGTTTCAAGCATCAAGTCCGCATCGTTCGAACGCGTGAATGCGCTTGGTTCCGTTTTCGCGTTTTTCTTCAATTTACTTTTCCCATCCCCGCGTTCCAGCGCCGCCGCCGCTCGCTCCCCCCGCAGGCGCTCCTCCAGCCCCCGGAGCTCTCTCAACAGCCCCACGTTGTACATCGCCACCTCCCGTTCCTGGTTCATCGAAATTCTCAACGAGTCTTCAGCCGCGTTCGCTTCCGCTATGAATTTTATCCTTCGATCCTCCATCGCTGCGCTTTCCCTTTGCTGGTACCGCAGCTCGCCGAGCATTTGTTCATTCTCCGCTATCGTCCTTTTAGTAGTGCCCGCGAGTTGCCGGTCCGTGGTTTCCTTCATCTCCCGCTTCGCCTCCCGGATTTTTCGCGCCAAGTCTTCCTTCATCTGTTGCTTCGCCAGCCTTGTGTCCGTTTCAAGCGCGCGCGTCGTTTGCTCGTGCTCGGTCCGCGCATTCGCCAGGAGGTGCTCCTTCTCCGCGAGTTCGCCGTGCATAGTCTCCCGGGTGTCTTCGAACGAGTTGAGTTGGGCTACTAACGCGTCTCGCGCTGCTAAATCAGCAACCATCGCATGGCGTCGTTCGACCGATTCCGCTGCTAACGCGGCTAAACGAGCCTCACCGTGCTCCCGTCCCGCTTCGCATTCCTCGTGTACCTCCGCTAATCTCGCTCGCAGCGAAGCGACCGTCGCATTTTTGCCCCGCAGTTGCTCCGAGAGCTTGGCGTTCGCGCTACCGGACTTGGCGCGGATGGATTCAAGATCATCCATTAAAGTCGCGCGCGCATCCACCAGCGACGCGGCGTCCATTTGGTACCGCGCGAGCCGAGCCGCGAGGTGAGACGCGGCCAACTCGCGCTCGACCATCGCCTTTTGCTCCAGCAATTTTGGATCTGGGGCATTTTCGGTAGCGTCCGCCACCGGTGGGGGGGTCGCCTCCTCGGCATTCTTCTTAGGCGGCATCGCTCCCTACCACCGGAGAAGCGCGTAGATTCACGCTGTATCACGCGGCAGCAGGGGGCTTTGGGGCGCCAGAGCCTCACAGTGTGGCCTCGGACGGGCCGGATTTGGAACTTTAGCCGATTCCATTTTTTGCGAGTGGACTTTCTGTCGAACACTCTCCCAGAATTTGCCAGTCGACGGGACGAACGGTGGTGTCCCCGTTGGTCGAATTGGACACCATGCCCAGCTCGCGGGAGCCGTGGTCCAATAACTTCATCCTGACGCCGGACCGTTCCCGCGTCGCGTCAATTTCAACCCCCGGGACGCGCGATGAACTCGCGAAAGCATTGAAGGAAAAAATCGCTGCAGACGTTGAGTCTCGACCTCGTAACACGAGCTCGAGACCGAGTCCGAGGCGCCCAACGACGCGTCCCGTGAGCACGCGGGTGACCCCTCAGCGCACGGAAACCATGCACTGGCATCGTCCTGCTACGACCGGTCGTCGCTCCCCGCGTGACCCCCCTTCATCTCGGCATTCACTCAACTCCGATTTCGGGGCGATCGATCCTAAACACACCACATACACGAAACCTCCGGGCGCGTGGCTCTCGCCGCGCGCGCAGCCGCCTCCCCTCCCCCCGGGGCACAGGGTCGTATCGCTGGGCGCAGACTTCCAAAATACGCAAGTTAATCAGCGACAAGGGAAGAGCAGTACCCGCGAAACGAATGTATACCACAGTACATTCGCGAGTGTACCTCGCTACGAAAAAAAAACTCCGTGCTCGCCGTTTTTGGTGGAAGCGCAGTTGGCTCGCTCCGCGGCGCGCGTGGCGACGCTTGAACGCGCGTTACGAATCACGGAAACGAAGTCGGACGGTATGACTATACCGATGAAACTCTTGCCGGTACCGGTGAATCCCAGGATGTTGAAACCATCCATACTTGAGCAAAAACCGAAAGAGTTTCACCCCCCGGTTCCGGCGTCGGCGCAGGAGAAGAAGCCTTTGTTGAAAAGCGCACCTTTGTTACAGTCGGGAGTTTCTAGTTACGGCTCAGGCGAAGCGTCCCCGAAAGCGGGGGATGTGAATACCTTTTTTGTCGATGAAACACGGAGTAACGTACCGTCCATTACGGAAACAGAAAAACCAACGGAGTCACTGACGGATAAAATTAGTCACCAGCACTCAAACGACGTCGTGCTCGCGACCGCCACCATGGACTCCGCCGAACTAGTCGTCAATTCGTCCGATTTGGATTTGGAAACGCAGCTAGTACGAGCGTTGCACGCTTCAAAACGACGGGAGTTTGACGCAGTGACGAACGAGCGGCGAGCCGTAGGTGCGCTGCAAGCCGCGGAATCGAGAGCGAAGGCGGCGGAGGAGAGAGCCGTGTTGGAGGCAAAAGCTCGACGCGCGGCGGAGCGCGACGCGGCGGCGGCGAAAGCAAGAGCCGCGGTTTTTGAGTCGCGAATGGAGGAGCTGCGTGATGGATGGGGGAGGCTGTTTGGCGGAGGGGGTGTCGGCGTCGTCACTGAACCTTTTT
>TARA_B110000977_G_scaffold119825_1_pt1 | contig 20165 bp, 12 predicted proteins | sample TARA_B110000977 | Tara Oceans TARA_B110000977 (sample SAMEA4397798) | marine metagenome | biome: Polar Biome; feature: [SRF] surface water layer (ENVO:00010504); material: water (ENVO:00002006), including particulate matter (ENVO:01000060) such as... | depth 5 m | reverse complement strand
TCTCAGTGTCTCAAAGAATGTATCTATTGTTGCGACGTTGTCGTCTTGAATTTGTTCATTTTTCATTTTGTATTCATCGCTTCGTCTCACTGCACGACGTACTGGTCCCGCTCCAGCTCCACGATTTTCGGGTTCAGGTCGAACGTCGAGTCTGCCAACGCATCCATCAATGTGTCATGGTCCACCACGGCGGCGCCCACAGCATATTTAGTCACGAATTCCGTTCCATATTCATTCGCGTGTTTCGCCGTTTCGAAGGCTTCAAACTTTTTCGCCTCGTCCAGTTCTTTTTCGCTCTCCGTGCCGAAGTTCCGGAACACGCCGTCGTGGAAGCCGTGCATGGTGACTTCGAACCCTTCTAGGATCGCCCACCGCTGTAGGGAGGCTTCTGTGTAGGCTTCTGTGTCGTCGTCAGTGTGAGTCACACCTCCAGCGCCTCCGTGCTTAGCAGTCATCAGCTCCCCCACGTCCGCGGGCGAAAACATCTGGACGTGTTCCAGGTTGGTGTCGAAGGTTACTTGTTTGAAACCTTGAAGTTGGTGCGACGGCTTGAACGGCGAGGGCGAGGGTTTGAACGAATCCAACACGGCGTCGTCCAAAGTGACCGCGTGCACGGCCTCGCTCAACACCGAGTCGATCGTAATGTCCATGGGGTCGGGGGGCGAGGGTCGGGGGCTTTGAAGCTTTTGGGGGGGCAAGGAGTCTAGAAAGGAGTCTTCCACGCTCTCGTTTTTCCTCTTCTTGTTGCCCTTTGCTTGCCTCGACCCGGCGACCCGCAGCAAGGCCTCGGCGTATTTAAGATCTTCCGCCCCTTCTAACCCTCGGGGATCCTCATCCATGTCGCAAATGTCCTGGGGCGAGGGCGTAGATGTAATTCGCGTCGCACGTGCGGAGCGCTTGGGTGACGGGACTTCGACCACGGGCGGTTCTTTTCGTTTTCCTCGCGTCGAACGCAAACGGGGGTTCTTGCTCACGGCGGGAGGAGCGGCATCGCCGTTGCTCAAACGCCGGTCGTTCTCCTTGTTCTTCTGGACACGCCGCGGCTGCATGCTGCCTCTGTCTCGCGCGTGGCGCTTCCGAGGTCACCGTGTCACCGTGCGTCGCGTGCGTGATTGTAAAAACAACGGACATGGCACAGCTGTGTGTCTGTTGATTGTTAAAATTTCAAGTCGCGAACGCGCTCGTGCCCCTCAGGTCGCGAGGTGCACAGCGCCACCCACTCCAGCTCGCGCGGTATGCCTGCCTTTGGGTCGTCGAGCAACACCGGGCGACTTCCTCAGAAGAAGCCACGATGCGCCACGGATGAGACGATGCCCTCATCGAGTGCTCGCCCGAGAACTTCCCCTCAAACTTACTCGCCGCTTGCGACGAAGGAGCTTGCACTGCGAACGGACCCTCGCGCTGCGAACCGCGTTCCAAAGCGCTCGGTCGCGCATCCTACGACGCCTTCACCAACTTCAAACCACTCCGTCGGCCGCATACAGGCGAAACACGGATCGTCCGTTCGAGCGAGTACCTCCACCCCCCCGACGCCCGCGACGTCTCGACGTCCCGCGGTTTTTTCAGACCAGCTGTTCGGCATCGCCGCGGTGCGAAATTTGTTGTTCGAGGACGGCCCGAAAACGTACTGCGCGGTGGATTCGCCTCCCTCGACACCTAAGGCGTTTAATGGAAGTACCAACGATGCCGATACGAACATCGAAATCGAGTTATCCGCGCTCCCGGTGGTCGCGCTCGCCGAAGCGAAAAGCTTTTCTCCCGTCGACTCCGCGCGTGCCAGCGACCGCGCGCGCCACCTTCACGTCGCGGATGACCTGTGGCGATGCGTCGCGGGTCGCATCGCACGAGTAAGCGGTGAACACGGCGACGAGCTTGCAGTTTTAGCGTGCGAGATGTTCCGGAGACTGGGCGAGGCGCTTCCCGATGGACGGACGAGGGTCGACGTATTTTCTTTGCCTCACGCGGAAGACGACGAACGTTTATGCCGACACAGCCACGACTCACTCGATTTCGATCCCCTGGTTCCCCTGCTGAAACTCAGTCCAGGTGAAGGTCGTTCAGTACGGGTCCGACGGAAGAACATCTTGGAAACGTGTTTTGAAACGTTCTCGTGGTCGTCGCGTAAAGCCGTTACGGCTCCGCGACGCGCACTTTCTGTTTCCACTCGAACAAGTTTCCACCAAATTTGGATGGTTGTTGCCTTGTTCATCCTCGGAGCTCTGGCGTTCATCGTGCCGCTCGTTGTGCTTCCCGCGCTGGACGGCAGGGCGTTCTGGGACACCAACAGTGAGGAGGACGACGCACTGCTCCAACGGAGCGAGGCCACACGCCGGCCGCCGCCCACGTGAGCGCGAGGGAAGAGAGAAGAACTAGAACGATTTGAAATTATAAACGCTCCGTTGTCAGCGGAGTTTTAAAAGAAGCTTATTTGTCACATGGACCGCGTCAGATCGGGACGCGCAGAGGTTGTGCCCCTGTGCGACACAGCATGTTCGCGCGGTCCAACGCCCGCGTGGCCATCGTGGGTCTGATGGTGCTCGTCGCCGTTGCGTTGGTCCCTGTGTGCGATGCGGTGGGTGTGCGCGACGCCGGATCTCTCGCCGCGGGCCTTAAGCGCTACGAGGTGTCCACCCCATTTGACGTGGATGTGGGCGGCAGCACGGTGAGGCACCCCCCAGCGTTTGCAATGACTGTCCGCGCGTTCGGCGTGGACCACAGGGTCGAGGTGGAGCGCCATGACACCCTGCTCGCGGACGGGTACCACGAAGCGGACGCGAGCACAAAGATGCGTTACACCCACGGGGAACACAATGACAAGTTCATCGACGGAGGCCATTGCCATTACCGCGGGCGACTTGTTGGCGACGCGGATTCAATCGTCGCGCTTTCGCTGTGCGACGGCGTACGGGCTGAAATCATAAGCCTTTCGTTGGAGGGAGGGTCGCTGTCGGTGGAACCAGCGCACGTGCACGTGGGCGATGTGGCGAAACCTACCGCGAGAGGAAGGTCTTTCACAGCAGAGGAAGGCGTCCACCCGACGCAGGCGCACGTCCTGGCGTTTCGCAGAACCGAATCGCGAAACGACGACGCGTTCACAAACCCTTTCCTCGACGACGTACGAAGAGGAGTGGAAGCCAAGGTGTTCAACTCCACGGGTGGAGGCGTTTTGAAGGCGCAAATGGTTGGTGCAGACGGCGAGGCGAAGGAGTACGGCGGCGAAGCGTCGTTGTCCGAGCCTGACACGGAAAGTTTGTCGTCTTTTCCAGGCGAGGCAACCGAAACTCCGGAGGAAACGCCCGTTTCCACTCGCGCCCGCCGTTCCCTCAAGCAGCTATCAGCAGAGAACCTATACATCGAGCTCATCGTGGTGAACGACCGTGCGCGTGTTGAGCAGTACTCCACGCTGGACGAGATGCACGACGAAAGCATCCACGTGGTGAACGTGGTGAGCGCGATTTACGAAGCCGCGCCGTTCACGCCCGGGGTTCGCGTCGTGCTTTTAGCGCAGTACGACTTTGCCAGTGAGCCTGAGCCGTGGTACACGACGGTTGATACGTACACCACATCGGGCAGAGTGGAGAAGGACGGGGATGGTATGCTCGACGCGTTCGCGACCTGGAGGTCGGGGGAGTACGACGACCTCCCCCCACACGACACCGCGCACTTATTTTCTGGCGAGGATTTGTTCGCGTCCAACGCCGACGGGTCGATATCCAGCGACGTCGTTGGTTTAGCCAACCAGCGAGGGACGTGGAACATGTCGATTTGCGAGATACGGGATATTTGCGGCTCCGTCGTACCCAGCAAAGGCGAGAACGTGGTGATTGGCGAGAACCAGTGTTACGGCCCGTCAGGCGGGCCGTTGGATTGCTGTTACCCGTTGGCCTCAGTGGCGTTGTCGCAAGTGCACAAGGCGTTTCTCGCGTTCGACTCGGAAACCGTCGCGCACGAAATAGGACACCAACTCGGGTTCGCGCACGACGGCAAAGGGGACGAGTACGGCTCCGAGTACGACGAAGGAACGGGTGATTGCCCCGAAAGCGGGCACGTCATGGCGTGGCTGTTTGAGTACGGCGTGGAAACGAACGGGTTCTCGGAGTGCTCCGTCCGGAATTTCGACAAGCGCGTTTTGGCGAACCAGTTCCAGTGCCTCACTGTGGGCACGACCGCGGTGTGCGGCAACGGCGTGGTGGAAGGGGACGAAGAGTGCGACTGCCCAAACCGCGAGTGCGACACGAAGGATCTGTGCTGCGACGGCGCGACGTGCAGATTGAAAGCCAACGCGGTGTGCTCCGCGATTGAAGGCGACGAGGGGTGCTGCGACCCGTCCACGTGCGCGGCGAGGGCGTCCATGGCGACGTGCAGACAATCCACCGGCGAGTGCGATCTCGCGGACACGTGCGACGGGACATCGTTTACGTGCCCCACGGACGAGCACGTCCCGGTTGGGGTGTCCTGCGGCGGCGCGGATACGGCTGGCGACATGGGCGCGTGTTGGCAAGGCAGGTGCATGAACCGGAACGAGTCGTGTTACGACATATCAAGCACTGTCTTTTCTGGGGGGGGCTTTTACGGCGGCGCCTCGGCTTCCTCGACGTGCGGCAACGGTGCGGATTTGCACGTGTTCTCAGCGGACTCGTGCGAAACCACCGCAGGGGTGACGTGCTTCGCCGACGACCAGGTTTGCAGCAGCTACCCTGTTTATTCCCTGAAATCCACAAGCAGCGGTCGTACGTACGGCGCGTTACCGGGTATGCCGTGCTCGCCCGCGCAGTCTCGGGAAGTTACGTACCCAAACGGCACCAACGTCACGGTGATTGTACACCCAAACATATGTGACGGTGGGTCGAAAGGAAACGGAGAAGGGAGCGCGTGCGTTCCTATGGAGACGATGATTCCGGCGCCGCCGCCGCCGCCTGCGCCGTCACCGCCGCCCAGGCCGCCGTACCCACCGCCCTCGCCCCCGCCTTCAGGGCCGTCGTCCAGTGGGTCTGGGTTTTTCGGCGCGGCACAGGGGCGGCTCACAGGGGTGGGACCCCTTTTCGCGGCGCTCGTCGCGGTCGCGGCAGCGGTAGCGTAAGAATAGCGAGACGAAATTACGATTATTTTTTGATACGAAATATTTTACACCGTACAACCCTAACCCTTACGTCACCTATCGTCGCACTCCTCCCACGCTTTCTTGACGATGTCGTGCACCAGGTCCGGCTGGTCTATGAAGGGGTAGTGCCCGGCGGCGGGAAGGATGTGACAATTTATGTTTTGACGTCCAGCTTTTTTCGCTTTGTTCGCCACATGCAAACCGCTGTTTGGGTCCATCCAGTCGTGCTCGCCGTACACGAAGGTTACCGGAATGTGGTCGGGCAGGTTTTGTACTGTCGGCCCTATCGGTGTCCGCGCCTGTCCTATCGGTTTCAGTATCAACGAAAGCACCTTCTCGGACACCCCGGGCATCATATTAATGCAATGGTTGTACTCCACCAGCGACGCAAACGTTTCGGCGTCCAGCGTTTCCTCCGCTCGCCACCGGTTCCGAACATACCCCTTCATCATCTTTTTCGGCAAGTCGAACGGCAGCGCCCTCAACGTCATTTGAGGCGTCAAACCCGCGTTCCACGCTTTCGTGGCTACTTTGTAAAGCGCCCGGCGCGTGGGGCCGACTCTGTCCAGAAACTCCTTTACTCGCGTCTCATCCGCCTCGTGCACAGCCGCGGGCCCGGCGAGAATCAAGTGCTTGACGTGTCCCGGGTGCCGTTTGGCGTAATGAGTGGCGACGATGGCGCCCATGGAATGCCCCAGTAGACATATCCTCGCATGCTCCCCCAAATTTTGCGCTCGCCAGGAATCCAAGCCGTCCACCAAATACTCGATGGCTTCGCTTTCGGTTTTTGGTTGGAACGGGGCAGATTTAGGTCGCCCGCTCATCCCCGCACCCCGCCAGTCCACTAGGTGCACCCTGCCTAAACTCGCCCACCCCACCAACGAGGCGTAGAAACACCCCGCGCCGCTCTGCCCGAACCCGTGCACGCACACCAGGTCAATGCGACCTTTATGCGCTTCGTTGACTGATACCGAACGCACCACATCGTGTGGGTCGCCGTTCGCGGTTTTAACGTGCGCAACCCGCGTGTCCCTCCCTACCCATTCGTACCCGGTGTTCCGAAGCAAGTTATCAACCAACACCTGCTCGTTATGCAAACACTGCGCCCGAGTGTACCACAACCCGGACCACACCCGCTGCGCGATGCCCATCACGCTACGTGCGGGAGGGAATGACGAGAGGGGAGATAGAATGAACACGTGGCTTTATTTCCAAAATGAGCGGCGAAAACGCTGCTGTTACATTGACTAATTTACCATCACCCATCACGCCAGCCCCAGGCTCCGTTCCACCGCGTCCGCCCACTTGTCGTACTCTAGTTCTCTAGTTCCTTCATCCGTGTTACACAGGAACACGGTCTCTTGTTCATCGACCACTTGCTTTGCGAATATTGCGCTCTCGTTCCACAGCCCGGCACCGACCCCCGCGGCGAGCGCCGCCCCGAGCGCCGTGGTCTCCACGTTCCCTGGCCGGCGCACGGGAACGCCCAACGTGTCAGCCTGCGTTTGCATCAGCAAGTTGTTTGCGGATGCGCCGCCGTCAACAGCAAGACTGGTGAGGAAAATGGATGATTCCTTGTCTTCTTTGCCTTCATGCGTCGCGACGTCTTTATTCATGGCGTCCAGCACGTCTTTGGTTTGGAAGCAAATCGCGTCTAGTAATGCGCGGCAAATATGGTTGCTATTGCTGTGCTGCGTCAGCCCGACGATGACGCCGCGCGCGTCTGGTCGCCACCGAGGCGCGAACAAACCAGAAAATGCAGGCACGAACACGACACCCCCACTGTTGGGTACGGAGTTCGCTTTGGTTTCTATCTCAGACGCGGATTGTATGATCTGCAAATTGTCCCGCAGCCACTGCACGCCCGCGCCGGCAATTGCGACGGAGCCTTCCAGGGCGTACCCACATTCCGCGTCGCTACCCAACCGCCACGCCACTGTGCTCAGCAAGCCCTGTTTCGAAACCACAGGCCGTATAGGCCCCGTGTGCAGCATCGCGAAGCACCCTGTGCCGTACGTGTTTTTTGCCTCGCCCACGGAACACCTCTGGCCCAAAGCCGCAGCGTGCTGGTCGCCGATCGCGGCTGTTATTTTTACGCCAGCCAACGCGCCGGATTTTATGATTCCGAATTTACTAGGTTCCGCGCAAGAGACAATGGAAGGCAGTGCGTTGTTAGTCAGCAAGTTTTCCCCAACTAACGTGTCGCACAGCTGTGTGTCCCACGTTAAACTCTTCAAGTCCATTAACATCGTCCTACTCGCGTTGGTGCAGTCCGTGACGAAGTTCCCATCGCTACTCAAGCTATACACGAGCCACGTTTCAATCGTGCCCAAGCGCAACGTTTTAGATTCATTCGCGGCCTTCACTGCCGGAACGTTCTCGAGGAGCCAGCGCATTTTCGTACCGCTGAAGTACGTGCTTATGGGTAACCCTGTTTTCAGACGTAACTGCTCTTTCTCTTCTTTGTCATGTTTTTTCTCCAGCGCGTCGCAAATGTCTCCCGTCCTCGTGTCGAGCCACACAATCGCGTTGTGCAGCGGTTTTCCCGTGTTCGCGTCCCACGCCACCGTGGTTTCCCTTTGATTGGTGATGCCGATGCAAGCCACGTCTTCTTTCGTCGCGCCTCCCGGGACCTTGGATAAAGCGCTGAACATGCACTCAAGCGCGTTCTCAACAATCTCTACTGGGTCGTGCTCGCACCACCCTGGCTGGGGGAAGATCTGCGTGTGCTCCATCTGGTGCGAGGCGATGGGCGTCAGGAGCGCGGCATTTCCATCCTCGATTTGGTAAAGGATGAAACGCGTAGAGGTCGTGCCTTGGTCCAGCGCGCCCACCAGCGAGGGAGGCATCAGGGTTCGGTTTGAGGGTGAACAGGCGTGAAGATGCCAAACGAGTGTTGGGGAACCCGAAACCCTGAGGTGGCACGGACGACGAGGGTCCGCGAGTGGGATTGTGGTGTCAAATCCGACGCGGATTCCGATTCCGTTGTTGAGTTTTCGTTCTCATTTTTTCGGTGCATATTTCGGGAGTTCGATTTTTATGAGTCTTTGTGTCTTACAACGTTCTCGTTTGGGTGACTCCTACGCGCTCGCTTCGCCGCTGCCTCCGCCCCGCCCGCGCCCCCTCTTTTCCTGACCGCGGCCACCCCCGCGACCGCCAGTCTCACTGCGCTCCGCTTCACCCTTGGTCGGCGCGGGTTTGGGAGCAGGAACTGTTTTTCTGTTCGCGACACCGTCGGTGTCGTTTCCAGCTCCGCGTCCGTGCCCGCTTTTTTGTCCTGAACCCTTTCCGTGACCCCCACGACCGCCACTCGCTTCCGATCGATCGCGTCCCTCCCGTTTCTGTCCCCGTCCCCCTTTCACTTCCCGTCCGTTGTTCGCTCGGGGAACAGGTATGGGGATAGGGGAGGCGCGTGACGGGTTGTTTTCATTTTGCGGAAGGTGAGAACCGCCGCGTCCTCCGGCGATATTTGTTTCCCCTCTTCCTCCGCTCGGCGCGCCTCTGCCTCCGGCTATAGCCCCCCCTCGCCCACCGCCACTCGGCCCTCTTCGGTAATCCGGGTCAACCAAGTCCGCGGCAGACCCGCGGAACACAGGCTGGTTGAAATCCGAGTCGTCTGACGATGATTCATCATCATCGTTGCCGCCTCCTCGCACGCCCTTTTTTTTTCGTTCCCTTTCGTACGCCTCCCTCCTCTTTTTCTCCACCACGTTCGCGTACTTGCTCTCCTCCAAATCGAGAGCGGTTTTGATGAACGCGAACCGCCCGGGGTTCTTTTTCTGTGTGTCCTGTATTTGTGCGAGTCGCATCTCTTCTCTTAATTCAGTCAACGCCTTTGGTTCTGGAACGTCTACTATTTTTCCCCTCCCTTTTCTGTTTCGCTCCACCCGTCCGTCCCGCACCGCGGTGTTGAAATCCTCACGTCGCGCTTGCCTCGCCGCGTCCGCTCTTTTCTCCCGTATAGCCCCCCTTTGTTCATCAAGCCACCGCTTTTCCTCCGCGGCTTTGTGTCTCGGGTCGTTTGCTTTTCGCAGGTTCGCTTCAGCCAGGCGTCGTGATTCGAAATCCTCGCGGCTGATCACATCGCCGCTGCTCTCATCCACCGGGCGATACACCCACCGCTTCGTGGAGTCGTCGAAAACCCGACGCAAGGTTTTACCGTCCATCACCACCGTCTCATCGGGGGTCCCGCGGCCGCCATTGCGGCCTCCGCGGCCCGGTGCCATCCCGGAGGACGGCGACGAATGAAGTGACTGGGATCCAGCCAGATCTGTCGGCTCAGGAGAGAATTTCGATCGAAGTCTTGACTGGCCGTTTTTCCATATTACAATCACGTAAACTTCGCGGCGAGCTCCGGTGGACACCGCATCGGCCGCCCACTGTCTCTGGACAAGCACGTGCAGGTTACCTCCGCGGAGGCAACAACTTTGGCATGTTTTACTTTTTCGTCATCCAGATCCCCAACCACCAACTCATGAAAGAACGTTATTTGCAACCCTCTTCGTTTCACGGATGTGGTTGAAACGGAATAAATAGTTCGCATCCGCGTATGAGTATTTAGTCTCCCATCGATATCTCCCATCAATTCCCGCATACCCTCTGGTGCTATCCGCAACTCATTCATCCTGCTCACTACCACTATCGTGCCTTGTTCCTTCAAAGCATTCAACGCATCGCTCCCGCCAATCGCCTCTGTTCTGTTTCGCTCGAAAAAACGCAACACGTCGCTTTCGCAGACGCAAAACTCGCCGCGGGAAAACTCTTCACGGAAACAAACGATGGGCGTAGTGAATGTTCTTTGACCAACGTCACTGGGCAATAGACCCTGAATACCCTCATCATCTGCAGTTATCGCAACGCCGTGCTCCTCGGCCATCTTGCAGAACTCTTTACTGACATCAATGGCTTCTCCATCCACGTCAACCGGCGCCACCGTCACGACCGCGCTGAGTCTTAATTGTCCAGAGCCAGCATCTATAACTTCCTGATGGAAAGTTAGTCCGTTTTGGGTGCTATCTATCGACCGCAACTCCGTAATCACCAACACGTCATCCCCGAGCACCGCGGGTGACGCGAACTTGCATTCGTCGATGGCGATAACGGGCGCGGTGTGTAATGTTTTTTGCCAAGATTTATCACTGTCATCATTCACGTTCCTGTCCCCCTCCTCCTCACCACCCTCCCCTTCACAACTCTCCCTGTTCCACAGAAACGCCTCCCTTCCCCTGCTCATGAACTTGAAGTAGTTGGCGTGGTACACAACCTGGTACGCATCCGTGTGCTCGATGTACACTCGGCAGCGTATCTCGTGTTTCGACGAGGGTGAGGGTTCCGAAATGCCCGACACGGAAACCTCAGCGGAAACTGCGCAAGGGCTCTCGGCGCCCCTCCTCGAGACGAGCGACCGGGAAACTGCGCGCCTCCGCGAGCACTCTAATCGAGGCGCACACCTCGCGGGCACGCGCGCCAAGGCGGCCATCGCCGAACCGCGCGGAATGAATAGGTTGGGCTTTTGTTGGGTGCCCATAAACCGGCAGGCTAAAATGAGGCCCACGTTTTGGTTGGAAGAGCTCGAATCGAGAAAACTTGGAACGAGAAAATAACTAAGGCAGAGCTTGTTGCGCGCAAACCGTGTTAGCCGAGTGGCCATTTTAGATTAGGGCGAGCCTTCTTGTGGGCTCTAGCAGGACGCAAGACTCGCGCAGACTCAAAACACGCGCGCGCGGTTGCCGTGTGCAGGCGCGTGCCTCGGGAACTCAAGACACGCTGAGGTCGGGCCGCGCGGGAACCCCACCCCGGGAGGTCCAACCCATTGACCCTCATCCTCAAATCCTGAGAGAAAGAAGCGCTCCGCAGTGTCAGCCTCGACGAATTTAGTCGGTTGGGGAGACTTTTCGAGTGCGACTAGCGAAGCAGTCTTGAAAATCCGTCGAGCCAGGTTTTAACGTTTCCTGGCGCGACGATGGGTGACCTCTCCGCGCCTGGTGCGATCGCGCTGGATCGCTTCGACGCGCTTCTGAGCATACCCGGCCGTGAGGAGCTGCGGCAGGTGTCGATGGCCTGTAGAGTCGTGCCGAGTCAGCCTTGGATCCCGGCTGTTACCACACGCAAAGCTGACGCGGATGACGGTGAAAAAAGAGACGCAGGCGAAGTAGGCACTTCTGGTGAAAAAGCACACTCACAATCCCAAACCTTCGCGCTTCCTCGCGACGCGTGGTCCACCCCAGTAAACCCAAATGACTTTGCCCAAATGACCGTGATCGGGTTCTGGGAACCGGGCAAGGGGCTAGACCCGCTGGGGGCGCTGCACCTCATCGCAGGCTCAAGAGGCCCGAGCGCGAGGGTGGTGGCGGATATCGATAAGACGAAACAAGGTGAAGATGAAATGGATCCAGCTCAAAACACTTCATCCGGCGGCGTCGAAGCCTTACACAGTGAACTCGTGGCGAAGAAGAAAACTGCGGTTGTGAGTATAGGCGGCGGGCGACGAGAGATCCACCTGTGTGCTGTTCAAATAGATGCCCCGTCTGCTGACTTGGAAATAGACGCGCCGGTTGAAACTCAAAACGCGATGCGATCGCTGGCGCGCAAAAAAGCTCAAGACGGAAAAATAACCAGCCTAACCTTCCTGGCGTTTGAAACCAAAGCCATGGCGCCGTTCCACTACGCGCCTGTTTTGGTGCACAAGCAGCTCCCTGTTATTTTCGACCTGGACGAAACCCTGCTGCAGGCGTTCACGATTCAGAGTTTGGACCGGCGGGCGGAGTCGATTCGCAGAGCGCACGAAGAAAGCGCGGCAGTTTCTGGAAATATTTCTAATCATTCCGTTACCAACGCTAATGAAAAGGTCCTACCTGTATTGACCAGCGATAAATCTCAAACCGATAAGGCCACGGACGCGGCTGGGAAAACGGTCGCAGGCGCGGTCGGAAGCGCAGGAATCCGCGAAACTGCAAAGGACCAGCGGGATGAACAAAAGCGACGGGAAGAGGACATGGGTCGGTTGAAGAAAGACAGGGTGATGTTGCTTCAGTACGTCGCCGAGAACTATGTGGTGGACGGGAAGGGAGTGCGGCATGTCGCTAGCCAAGAGTCCGCAACCACGGCCCCCGGAGAGGTAACCTTCCGCCCGGTGATTCGATTACCCTCCCCGCACCTCAAAGGCGGCCAGATTATCTTCACCAGGATCGACCCGACGAACAAAGGCACATCAATGGTGATCCACGTCCGGCCGGGGTGGGAAGAGATGTATAGTTATTTAGCCGGGTTGGACCGGTTGCCTCCGAATAACAGCAATCAGCAAGTACTGCAAAGGCCTGTTCCACGATGTTGCGCGTTCGTGTGCACCATGTCCGACCACGTATACGCGCAGGAGATGTGGCGTCTGCTTGATCCAAGAGGGTTGCTCATTTCTTCAAAAGACCTTTCGCACAAAGTCGTCTCCATAAAGCAAGGCGCGGAGTTGAAGACGATCGAGAAAGCGGTGGGGGGTTCGTTGGGGAGGGAAATGTGTGTTATTTTGGACGACAGGACAAGCGTGTGGGAAGAACAGGCACGGGCGCATATATTGGCCGTCGCGCCGTTCATGCCGTACGCCACGGATACCGGCCCTGGGCTTTCCGGCGAAGCGCCTGGCGAAGCCGGCGTCTTGGGCGCCGCCCGAAGAATGATTGACAAAACCAGGATGGACGTGTTCATGAGTTACGAGAAGTTCGCAAAGTTTCATTTGGGGTTTCCCAACGCGACGTTTGAGCCGCCCATGAACGCGCTGGTGGCTGTTGAAGGTTCAGGGGGTGTAGGTGAAGGCAAGGAGAGTCACGGAGAGATGGAGGAAGACAAAGAGAAAGATTCCAAAGAAGACAAGGACAAAGATTCTGACGGCGACAAGGACTCGAAAAAGAATCCGGAAAAGGACACCAAACCAAGTACACTTCCCAAATCAAACCGCCCGCAGCCTCCTGACGTAGCCGGCACGCTTCCGGTGCTGATGAACGCGCACGCCAAGGAAGCGGCCAAGGCGGTGGCGCAGATGGGCGGCGCCGCGCGGTCGGCGGCGGGCGCGGGGTCGCGGCTCAACGCCATGCTGGGCGGCATCGCGGCGCCTAGGCCTTCGTTCAAGGGACTCGCGGGGAGCAGTTTCACCGCTGGGAGCAGTTTCAACAAAGGCAGTGTGAACGAAACGGACAAGGAAAAGACAGACAAGGACAAGGAGGACGATGGGTCTCGCGAGAAGGCCAAAGCTGCTGCTGTTGAGGCGATTAAGCTCGCCGCGGAGGAATCCTTCGCGCGAAGGGAACAAACTCGGTTGGAACGCGAAGCCGCGGTGGGCAACCAGTCGGGTGAGAAAGATGACTTTGACAAAACCAACACCTCGATGGATGCTGCGCTTGAATCCGACGAAGAGCGCACACGTTTAGAGGACCTACACGCGGAAGCGGCGCTCGGCGAGTCTGACTCTGACGAAGGCGAACCAGATGAGCGCGTGCGGACAAACGCGGCGGCGCTCGTGGACGATGCCGATAAAAACGTCGGACAGAAAAAAAGCACGCCTCAAAAAAAGCGCAACACCTGTAACACCTGTACCTCACAAGGCCTGGACCCCGCGGACCACTTCAGGTACTGCACCAAGTGTCCGTTCCACCCCAAGTACAAGGGGAAACACCCGCGGAAACTGGAGGATAAAGACCCGGACGAGTCAGAAGACGACGAGAAGAGTGACGATGCGTTGGAAGATAATCCTAAAAAATCCAGCTCTGAGTCCGAGGACGAAGCCGAGGAACTCGAGAGAAGGAGACGGAAACGCAAAAGCAGTCGGGTCAAGCATTCGGAGGGGGATGAGGAGGATAAGGACTCGGATGACGGCGAGGCGGATGTTGCTCGCACGGATTCGGACTCCGAGGGTGAGGGGAAAAAGAAAGGAGGCTCTGACGAACCAGAAGACGGCTCTGAAGAGTTCGAAGCGGAAGATGAGGACAAGAAAGGTGAAGGTGGCAATGACGATACTGTCAAAGGCAAGCGCAAGCGTCTGACCGTCAAGGAAAATCAGTGGCTCCCCTCGCCCGAGGAAACCGGGGAGAGTGAAATTCCGAAAACCAGCCCGAGGAAACCTGCTCTGAAAAAGCAAAAGACGGGGAAAAGCCAACGCGAAGCGATGTTGAAGAAACTGTCAGGGAAGAAACGGTGAAGAGGGTTAAGATTTAGGGTTTAGGGCAAATGGTAGCTGATGCTGATACTCCCATTGACATCCATAAACGCTAGCACTAGGGTAAATAAGCACACACCTACTGACTCTGCACTCGATAAATTAAATTATTCCCGGAGTCTGTTGCGTCCGCGTCTGGCTTTCGGAGGCGTCTGTCCTCTTCGGCGGTCATCTCCGCCGTTGCCTCCTCCTCTGTCATCGCCCCAACCTCCCCCCTCAGATTGCCCCTCTCTAGCTAATTCGGTCTTCCTCTGTTCCCGCGCATCCTCCCGCATCTGCTTCGCCTCGGCGAGCTGCGTCCGAACCTCCTCGCCGCCTTCGTCCAGAAGCACTTCCCTTCGGCTCAGCTTGAGCTGCCCCCGTTCGTTGGTCTCTAATAATTTAACATCAATCCGGTCCCCGTCGTTCACTACGTCTTTTGGGTTGTTCACCCGTGTGACGTCTAACTCAGAAACGTGACACAGTCCCTCGATGCCAGGCAACACCTCGACGAACGCTCCAAACTCCAACACTTTCGTCACCCGAGCGTTTCGGTAAGTTTTGCCAATTTCTGGTTCCACGGTGAGGGACTCGACGATTGCAACCGCGGCGTCCATGTCACACCCGAACCCCCCCGAAAGCACCACCACGCCGTCGTCGTTGATGTCGATGGTGTCGATTTTGGAAATCTCGCAAATGGATTTTATCTGCTCGCCGCCCTTGCCGATGACCCTACCGATGTACTTTTTGGAAACCGTAAGCGTTCGAATCTGCGGAGCGTATTTTGACATCTCCCCCCCGGGCGCCGGGTCCGCTTTCTCCATCTCGCCCAGGATGTGAATTAAACCGACTCTGGCAGACTCCAACGCGGTCTTTATCACAGGCAAGGTAAGGCCCTCTACTTTGATATCCAGCTGGAACGCAGTCAGCCCGTCAGCGTCGCCCGCGATTTTGAAATCCATATCCCCGAGCGCGTCTTCGCTCCCTAAAATATCCGTCAAAACAACCGGTTCCTCGCCCTTCGCCTCGTCGCCCAGAATCAAACCCATAGCGATGCCCGCGACTTTCCTGTGTTGTGTGGTATACAGTGAAGAATTTGTAAGGTTTTTTAAGAATTATGCGTCAGAACAGAAGAGTTTAGATGGCAAGAGAAGAAAGAAAGTATATAGGGTATACGCAAAACAAAAACTGAAAAAACTGTTTCCCAACGAAAAAAAATCAAAAAATGTGCGGCAGCCACGCGATGGGGAGCGACGGTTTCGACACGAGTGTCCCATCGTTCTCGCTCCGCACGGCAAGCCACGAATATTTCTCGCCCGGTTATGACTCGATCTCTCTCCATACCAAACGGCGACGGAGAGCGTTCTTAAGGACCTGGCTTCTGGTTTTATAAAAAAGAAACGAGAAAATCAAAAGAGAAGAGAAAAACAAACAGCGTCGTACCTCGAGATGGGCACCCCCGCGTCTTGCAAGGCGAGGCACCCCGCACACACGGAGGCCATCGAGGAACTCCCATTGCTCTCCGTGATTGTCGATTCCAGCCGAACCACAAACGGAAATTCTGCTTCCGAGGGAATCACCGGGGCCAAGGCTCTTTCCGCTAAGTTCCCGTGCCCGACTTCGCGTCGATTCGCCGCGCCCATGCGCCCTGTCTCTCCGACGCTCGAGGGCGGAAAAAAGTAGTGCAGGTAGAACCGCCGGTCATCCGTGTCCCCTATGCCGTCCGTGCGTTGCGCGTCAACCTTGCCGCCTAACGTGGCGCACGCGATCGCTTGCGTTTCGCCGCGAGTGAAGAGGGAGCTGCCGTGTACTCGCGGGAGCAATCCGCCTTCACAGGTAATCGGCCTTACAGTTTTCGTATCGCGCCCGTCTTGTCGCCGGTTGTTAATCCGGATGGAATCCCTAATCGCCTGGGACTCGATTCGGCCGCACGCAAGGCGCACGTCAGAAGACTGTGTAGGAGATGGAAAGAAGGGCACAGTGTCAGATGAGGAAATCGGAAATACTCATAACTCAGCAATAACTCAAGACGAAAAACCAAAAACCAAAAAAATATTTGGATTTCCATCGCGTGCAAAGCAAGCGCGTCGGAAGTACCCGGGTGCGACCCCAGGGTGGGCCGAGCGTGCGTTCGAAGCGACCGTGTTGGTGCATATGCGCCCTCGGCAGTTGGGCCGCTCGCCCTAGGCTCCACGAGTGGAACGCGACGAGGGCCCTTCGGTGAGTGCGCGTGACTGGGTGGAAAGGTTGGAATTTGGGGAGTTTGGGAAAGGTAAAAAGGATGGACAGGTGCCCTTCAAACCATGCGTACCTGGTACGTCTCCTTCAGCGTGTCCATGGCTCTGTTCCGTACTTTCTCCACCGCCGCGCCGCGCAGCTGCTTCGGCCCGATGGCCATGGCCTCTGCGAGGTCCGGACCGACCGCGTCGGCAACCGCGTCGTCAACCCCATCCGGCGTTGTGAGCATTTTGTCAATCTTCTTCTCGCGCCCAACTTCGAGCGCCCATTGCGAAATATCCGCGCACGCCTTCGCCACGGCTTCGTGGCCTTTTTCGATGGCGTACAGCATCTCATCTACGGTTAGGAAATCACCGAAACCCTCGATCATCATCACCGCATCCTCCGTGCCAGCTAGGACTAAATCAAGTCGGGAGGTCTTCATCTGTTCGCAGGTGGGGTTGATTAAAGGTTCGGTGGATCCCGGCAATAATCCAACGCGCACGCCCGCGATTGGCTTCTTGAGCGGGACGTCCGAAATCGCCGCCACCGCGCTTGCGGCGGTAATAGCCAACGCGTCCGTGCTACGCACCCCGTCATAACTCAGCACCCACTCTAAAATCTGCGTATCGTACGCCCAGCCTTTCGGGATCATCGGCCGTAACGGTCGGTCCACCAAACGTCCAATGAGGGTTTCGTTTTCGCGTAAACCGCCATCGCGCTTCCGATACCCCCCCGCGGTCTTGCCCACCGCGCTGAACCGCTCTTGGTAGTTCACGGTTAACGGGACGAACCCGCCGTCCGCGGTGACCTCCCGCCCGGCGCAAATCGTCGCGTACATCACCGTCTCGCCCTCCGTCACCATCACCGCGCCGTTCGCCTGCCGCCCAATACGACCCGTCTCAATCGTAACCTCGCTGTCGCCGATGTGTAACGTCAACGTCTTCGCCGTGCGGTCCACGGTGGGGTACGGGAAAGGTTCGTCGGTTTCGGTGGCATTGCGTGTGACGCTATCGCGACGACCCGGCCGCGACACGCGGTGCACCGCGAGCAGTCTTGACCACGCCCTCGCGCCCAAACCCCTCGCGCGCAGGGTGCCATTTGGCGAAACGCGAACGCCCCCCAGGCGGCGGGCGTTCGTGTGCATCGCAGCGCGCCCCGTCGAGCTTCCGCGCGCGAGGCTACAAGGCGCGGACGCGGCGGCGGACATGACGATTTCCGAAATGAGTCGCACAGGAGATACAGGTATACACAGACGCGGACGCGGTGCGTGCCCCGCTGTGTGCCCGTCCGTCGCGCGCGCTGCCCCTCAGGTTAACTCCAATAAAGTGCAGCGCACGAACTTTTCAGCGGCGGCGAGTGGGTGCTGAAAAGATCACCTCGGCGTCTGCACCACTTTTCCGATTTGACGCCGATGTGAGACGACAGCTTCTACCCACCTTCCCCCACATCGCATCACACGCAGCCGTCGGCTCGAACCAGCATCACACGCAGTTTTCCCCAACTCGATTCTGCGCTGCGAAAGGGTCGGACCGACGTCGCCCCACTCGCCTGAGTGATTCGTCGGGAGCACTCAGCCCTGAAAATGTACGGCATCGCACGGGCGGCGCCTGCCGCCATTTTTTCCATTGCTAGCTCGAGGCGCAATCGTTCGCCTGAGGGATGCCCACGGTCCTACAATTCACCCGCCCCACGTGTCCTGACCCTTCCCATTCTCCATCAATCCCTCCCCAGACAGTAAAGCCACGGCTACACAAGCGGTACCATGAACCCCAACTCTGGAGTCCCCCCCCCGAGGGTCCCGCCTCCCAACCCCCACGGCGCTGGGGACGAAAAGGCGCCGCAGTTCACCTTCGGAACGTTCTCACCGGAAGGGGTACGTAAGCTCTCTCTAGAATCTCGCGCGTATCGTCCCTAGCCCGTTTCCGCACCGCTGGCGAATCGTGGAGCTACCCTAAGCCGTCCCTCGCCGCGATCGGATCGCGCGTCGCCTCGAATTTCACATCTTCAAGAGGGACAGCCGCCGGTTCGACTCGCGATTTCGATTCGCTTTTTCAACCATCGCATCCTGAGCGATGTGTAGTGACTGTGTCCCTTCGCATTCCATCGCATCCCGACTAATCTTTTCCCTCCTCCTCCTCTCTCCAAACAGGGCGCCCCCCCTCCCCACATCCCCGCGCCGCACGGGAACGACCAGGTGCCCAAGCCCTCTGGTCCTCCCGGTCCGCGGTTGAGCGGCGGATCCGCTCGCGCGCTCGGCACGCCGCAGTTCCCCGGCGGCCCCGGCATGCCCGGCGCCTCGCACGGCCACCCCGGCGGCAACGGCCCCGGCGGCCCGTTCCCGTTTGGGGGGCCCACACAGCACATGATGCAAGGCGGACGGCCGGGCATGCCCCCCGGCGGGATGCCGTACGGGTTGCCGCAAGGCATGCCCGGTATGACCGCCGGCTTCGTGCCAGGCGGCCCCGGCGGGATGAACATGAACATGGCGATGGGCGGTATGGGCGGTCCTGGGAGTCCGTTCGGGGGCCCTGGAGCCCCAGTGCGCCTCTCACCCGGCCCCGGCCAGCCCGGCGGTCCCCCCAAAACCCCCCCTGGCAATGCGCTGGTGCTGACGCAGCGCAAAAGCAGCGCGATTCGCATCGTCAACCCGGATTCAAAGGAAGAGGTCAAGGGTGACTATAAGCCGCCGGAGAAGAAGGAGGATAAGGCGGAGGGTGAGGATAAGAAGCCTGCGGCTACGCCGCCTGCTGCGCCGCTCGCAGCTGCGGCCGCGGCCGCGGCGGCAGGCGCGCGGCCGGCGCCCGGCGGGTACCCGGGTATGGCGCCGAACGCGCAGGGCTTTTCCCCCTACGGCGGCCCGCCGCAGCCGATGATGGGCGCGCCGGGTACCTCCCCTGGCGGCCCAACCGACGGGTTCTCTACTGGGTTCACAGTGGGCTCGCCGGACGGCGGGGACCCGGCGTTCGTCGCCGCGCAAGCGGCGCAGGCGCACGCCCACGCGCACGCGCACGCGCAAGCCATGGCTGCGGCAATGGCGGCGGCGGGGATGACCCCGCCCGGCCCCGGAGGGCCGGCGCCCCCCAGGCCCGCGATGCCCGCGCCCGCGGCTGCCAGGCCCTCGCCCTCCCCCGCTACGCCCAAGCATGTCCCCCCTCCCGCAGCGCCCAAAGAGGATCCCACGCCCGCCGCGCCTCTCGAGATGGCGATGAAGTCGCTCTCCGTCGAGGAAAAGGCGCCGGCGAAGGAGCCCGTTGAAACCAAAGCACCTGAGGAGAAGAAGGCAGAGGAGAAAGTTGACACGCCTGTTGAAGAGGCTCCCGCCCCTGGTGGTGACCCGAACTGGAAACCCCCCACTGAAGGTGCCCCTGCACCAGGCGAAACAAAGAAGTATACCCTCGAGTTTTTGAAAGGGTACGAACAAGCGCCGATGTGCGCTTCAAAACCCGGTGACCTGGAAACCCCGGACGACGTGGACTACTGGCCTCTTGTGGATTTCGTGGTGCCGCCTGGTTTTGGTGGCGGTGGCGGAGGCGGACGCAGAGGCGGCAGAGGCGGGGGCCCTCAGTGGAATGGCCCGCCCGGCGGCGGAGGCGGACGAGGCGGCCGCGGCGGTGGCGGCAAGTGGGGGCACACCGGCTTGCCTCCCGATCAGCAAGGCGACGG
>TARA_B110000977_G_scaffold201862_1_pt1 | contig 20184 bp, 17 predicted proteins | sample TARA_B110000977 | Tara Oceans TARA_B110000977 (sample SAMEA4397798) | marine metagenome | biome: Polar Biome; feature: [SRF] surface water layer (ENVO:00010504); material: water (ENVO:00002006), including particulate matter (ENVO:01000060) such as... | depth 5 m | reverse complement strand
TGATAACCAACAAAACAACCTTTTTTAATTTGATTAAATTGTATTCTTCTTAAATATAGTTTTCTTTTAATACCTAAAATTTTTTTGATAAATTCAATAATTTCTTTTTTCTGTAAAATTGAGATTACTTTTTTTGAAAATTGATTCTTAACAACTCTGGGCTTATCTTTATCGGTCATAAACCTTCCAACTAATAAGTGATTTTTTTCACCTGCATCTCCAATTCTAATGAATTCTTTATTTACTTCGTTGCAATATTTTTTTAATTTACTAAAATCTTCGTTTGATAATGGATTTTCATTTTTTTCAAATGGAACCATTATTGTACCTTTTCTCATGTAGTCTTTTTTGAGTTTTGCTATTCTTAGTTTATTTAATTGTGTCATGCGATTTGATATTGATAGATATATTCATTAAGTTTTTATCATAATTGTTATTAGAATGAAATTTATTTTAAAGATCCTAAACGTATTTAGGTTTTCCGTATAATACTGGAATGTCATTTTTAAGTGTGTAAAATATACCCATCTTAGGGTGGTCTAGTCCAAAGACTACAGGATTATCAATTTTTTTTAAAAAAATTTCTCCCATAGTTGTGTATTCAGCTCCTTGCTTAATCAAAAGATTAAGATATTCTTTTTCTTCAAGTTTTGGGTACCATGATTTATATAAATCCATTCTAGAAGACAGAATTTCATTAATATTTTTTTTAAAATATTTATTTTTACTAATTAAATTTAGAATATATTTTTCATTTTCCTTACAACTTGCTTGCCATTCTTTTTTAGAAGAAAGTGATTGAACAATAAGATCCACTTTATCTATTTCTTTTATTTTCTTTTTTATAGTTTTTTTGCTCATAAGTAATTTATCTATAAATTCTTTTTCATTAGACTTTACTCTCATACAAATATCCTTTGAGTATGCTTCAAAATCACCATAATAAGCATGGTGAACGAAAGGAACTTTATATGCATTTAGCACCTCATGTATTTTAGCTATAATTTTAACCAATCTCTTCCCAATCAAACCTAAGCCACCATTCAAAGAATTGAATGTATATTTATATAATCCTAACCCAATATGAACATGCTCATAGTCAGGACACAAAGGAGTAATTATTGAAACTTTATTTTTTTGGATTTTGTTAATAAAGGAAATTTTTTGATCAAAACTTATGTGATCAAAGTCACCAGCCTTCTGTAAATCTTTAAATAAATTCTCATATTTGATTAAATCTTTTATTTCCTTGTCATAGATTAATAATGTCAATAAAGATGGTAAAAATCCTAATACATTTGCAAAATCAGAATAAATTATATTGTAATTTTCTCTCTTTTTGTTTTGATTTCTTTTAACAATATCAATCTTTTTATTGTATCTTTCCTCCACTATATTCCAAAAAATTTCATATTTATAATCTAATTTTTTAGTTCTAGTATTCTTTTTTTTTTTATAAATTTTTTTTAACTCCAAAATTTTTTTTTTATATTTATAAATTTTAAGCTTTGTATAATCAATATTCGTATTTTCTAAAATTGATTTAAGAACTGTTTTAGAAATTTCAGACTCGATAAATATATTTTTAAATTGATACATTTTTAGAAAAAATTTCAAGAGATCTATCAAATTTATCATTTCCAGTTTTTGGAACGGTAACATAGACTATTGAGGATAACTTTTTATACTTTTTTTGTATTTCTGATGAAATTTTATCTGGGTGTCCATATAGAATTGTACTTTTTCCTGCCTCTAAAGATGTTTCTACATTTTTTCCAAAACATCCATGTTTATTAAATTTTTTCAATTTTTTATGTATTGTGCTGACAACTTCCATAAATGGCGAATTGTTTGAAAAGACAAGTTCCTTTCCACTATCCTTGAGTTCATTTACAAAGATTAATTTACTTAGCTTTATTTTTTTGTATGCCTCATCTTCTTCCAAGTTAGAATTTGCAAGATAATTAGAGATGTGATTGTCAATGATCCTCTCTGAGCAAAAATTTGATATCATTATTGACCAGTTATTTTTTGCACATAATTTAACATTATATGAGTTTTCATTTAGTGCTGGCATTATGATGTCTAAATTTTTTCTTTCTTTGTATAATTTGTTAAAATAACCTAGACCCAAATCTTTATTGCCAAATTTTTCTGTTGAAACATTGAAATTTTCACTTTTTATATTCACTAGATCTTTGCTTAGAAATATTTCTTCAATTATTTTTTGAATTTCTAGTGTAATTGCATGATTATTTTTTTCTACAAATCCAATAGACTCTATATCTGACATATTTGCACCACTGCCTATTCCTAAAATTAGCCTACCTTTGCTTAAATTATCAGCCATAGAAATCATTGCTGCTGCAATTGAGGGATTATGAAAATTTAAATTTGTAGTTAATGTGCCTAATTTTATTTTTTTTGTTAGTTTGGACAATGCTGAAACCATCAATAAACTAGAGGTAATTTTTTCATGTCTGTCTGTTATGTGCTCTCCAAAAAAAGCTTCATTTATTCCCCATCTTTCACCATTAATAACCTGTTCAGTAATTTCATCAAAGATTGTATCCATAGATACATTTTGATTATAAACTGGAATTGAGAACAAACCTTTATTCATTTAATTTCGATTTTTTAAGCACTTATTTTGATATTTGGTCATACAATTTAATTTATTTTTTTCATTATTTTTTGAATATTTTATCATAATTATAATTTTTGCGTTTCATAAATTTATCACGCAATCATTTATTTGAGACAATTAGATTATGGGCCTCTAATTTGTCAACTAACTCATACAGATCCCATGCTGGAACACAAAGCCTATCTGCTATATCAAGAAGTGAATTGTTGCCATCACATAGGCTAATAAAGTCCAGCATTAGCATTACTTGTCTTGCAAGCTTCTTTTTTGTTGATAAAGTTGGAAAAAGTCCACGCTTCCCTAATTGAGGCTCACCAAAAACTGTTACTTTAAATTTCTTATTTTTTTCAATAAGTTCTAAAATTTTTCTAATTGCTGAATAGCCTCCATTTAACCCTTCAGCAGTTACAACGTCATCAAGGTTATCGAGAGAAGTATGATATTCAGGATATTCTCCATACTTAGTTCTATGAATTGAAGCTATAGGAAGGTCGATACCAGGAGCACAATATTGTCGCTCATCACTTCCCCTGTCAAACCACGTATGAATGGTGAAATTTGGGTCTATATTCTTTAGAACATGTTTAGCAATGCTATCACTAGCAGTATTTCCATTTCGTGAAGGTAGATACGAATATTTTCTATTATCTCCTATACAACAAACATTAAAGCCCATCGCTACATTTCTTTTTAAATGTTGGAGATTTCTACTCAGATAGACCAACGAGCCTATTGTTTCTGGTATAAAAACAAGACGATAAGTATAACGTCTATTTTTTAAATTTGATAACCATTTAGCTATATAAGTTAGTACAGCGATTCCTGAAATTTCATTATTTGCCATCGATGGATGACAAATATTAGTAGAAAGAAAAACTTCTTCTTTCGTGTCACCAGGAATTATAAGTTCACCGTAATTGAGTTTGCCATCGAATAATTTAGTATCAATTTTGACTTTATAGGTGCCATCTTTTAATTTATCAAATTCATATTGCGATAAACAGAAACCCCATCTTTCTTCATAGAAGCTTGTAATGTAAGGTATTGCATCTGGTTGCTCAGGAAGTGTGTAAAGATGTTTTTTTAGATCACGTAAAGAGATATTCCCTTCAAATGGTGTGCTATAACTGAGTAAGTGCAAATTATTTTTTGAAATATCACAAATTTTTTTACCACTTGGTGTAATTATGTATGCTTCACGAACCAACCACTCTTTAGGCACATTCCAGTCAAAAACTTGAGTACCGGAAGGCACCGAATGAACAACAAGGCTAGATAGATGAATACTAATTTGACGCAAAGTTTCTCTTACACCCTCACCAGTCAAGCTTCTATTTAGCGGCCAAAGTTGACGAGCAAATCCATGTATTTCCTTACCAATTGTCATTTTTTCTTCAACATTTTATTTTAGTTAGTTTAAATTTTATTTAAGTTTTAGTTAGTATTGTCTTTTAATTACAGTAATAAATATTAATTTATAATCAAAATTTAAAAAATTAACACTTAAATTAACTTTAGACTCCAAATACTATTGAATTATACCAAGGTAAGAAATGCTAAACTTATTAAAATAAATCTGGTAAAGATTGTTTTATTAAATACGATATTTTGCATAAATCAGTTCCCATTCTTTTCATTAAATAATATTTATAGCGACAAAGTTGGAACGGGTCCAGTCAGTCAAATTTATACGTTAGTAGGCTCAATTTTTGACTTTGAGTCAAACAAATATACTACTTAATACATCATATATATATAGATGATGGTTGATAGATGATATATTACCTCTTATAAATTTTTTATGTTTCATTTAGCTTTATCAAAGAACAAAAAATTTTGGAATAAGTCATTCAAAAACATATATTTAGGTCCCTGGATGATGCCTGAAATTCTAAAAGAAAATTTTTCAGATTATGACCTAATAATACCCGCATGGCACTGGGACAATGTAGATAAATTTTACGATGATAGTTTAAAAATTATTGATAGTTATGAAAAGTTTATTATTAAATTAGCTGAAGTTTTAAATGAATTACACGGTATAAATTGGAACTTAAGGGCTTGGAAAATATTATGTGGGCCATGGTTAAGAAGATACTTAACTATAATTTACGAAAGAAATGAAACAATTTTTACAATATATAATTCTTATAATTTAACAAGTTGTACAGTAAAAAATTTTTCATTAATGAATTTACAAATTAAGGATTTTGATGATTTTTCTGAAAGTTATAAAAAAGAAGATTATAACAACATACTATATAATTATATTTTAAAAAAAACAGATAAAGAAAAAAAAATAAAATTTACAGAATTAAGTTTTGAAAATAAAGAAATTATAAAAAATTATAAAATAAATAGATATTTTTTATTCAAAAAAAAAATAAAAAAAATTTTTTCATCAAAATATTTTAATTTTATTCTATCATTATTTTTCAAAAGAAATAATTATTATTTTCAAGCAATATACCTAAAGAGTAAACTTGAACAAATAAAACTTAATTTTAAATTAAAAAATTTTCCTTATGTAAAATTAATCAATGTTGAAACCAAAGATGAGAAAAAATTTGATAAAATTTTAAGAAATAAATTTTATGAAAGTATAAAAAAAAAATTTGATCTTGATAAACATAACTCATATGAAAACCTAGCTATTGATTTAATCTATCATATGTTTCCAAGGTGTTATCTTGAAAATTTTAAGATTAATGATGAATTCTCTAGTCAAGTTTTTAAACATCATGATCCTAAAATAATTATTGATTCAGCAAGCTATCAAAAAGATGAATTATTCAAATTTTGGATAGCTAAAAAAACTCAAAAGGATGTTAAATTTGTTATCCTTCAACACGGAGGATATTATGAAAATTTTAAATTTAAACCAGATTTAATTGGTCACGAGTTAGATATTACCGATAAGTATTTATCCTGGGGATGGAAAGAAAATTTATATAATATAGAAACTGTTGCTTGTCCAATTCCTTTTAAAAAAATAAAAAATAAAAAAGATAAAAATATTGTTAACATAATATTAAGAACTACAGGACATTATGCAAATAATTTATCAACTCATGATATTCCAAGTAAAAATGCAGAAACTTATATTAATTCTGTAATTGATATTGCAAATTCAATAAGCAACGATAAAAAGTTAAAAATATTTTTACATCCAGGTGATAACTCAAATGAAGAGCGTGGTTTTTCTTTAAAACCTTATCTTGAAAAGAAAATATACAATAAAGATATTGAATTTTTTTATGGTAAAATAAATAAACACATAAATTATACAAATTTAAATATATTTACCTATTTAGGCACCCCATACAATCAAGCGTTATCAAGCAATATTCCCTGTGTAGTATACAATAATGAAAAGTATGAACCTCTTAATAATAAATATAGACCACTATATAATTCTATGATTAAGAACAAATTAATGCATACCAATATTTTGTCACTTACTAATCACATTAATAAAAATAATAACCTAATTTATGAATGGTGGAATAAGAATGAGGTGATTAAATCTAAAAATACTTTTTGTAAAAATTTTGCAGGTAAAATGTATGACTTGGAAAAATTAAAAAAAACCATTCAGGATATCATCTAATATTTGGTTAATAATTGGCAAAATTAATAAAAAAAACACTGTAGTTATAAAAAGTTTTAGTTTTTAATGTTATTAAACTGTGTGTATTATTAATATATACACTAATTGATATTAGTCATGACTTAATATAATAGATAAACTTTAAATTATAAATTACTAAATTTTAAGCCAAGACTTCATGACAAATAAAATAGAAAAAAAAAATAAACAAACATTATCGAAAATATTCACTCTTTCAGAAAAAATTATAAAAAAAACAAAGCTTTTGCCAAAAACTAATTTTGCGTATTCTTTTTTCATAGCAGAATTAATTTTGGTTAATCTAGAAATTGAAAACCTAATTTTTAAAAAAGATTATAACCCTTCAGCTGATACTTTCAAAATTTTGGAAAATTTAATTTATAAAGTAGATTTAATTAAAAAAAATAATATTCATTCAGACAAAACTAAGATTGGCAAGCAAACCTTTGTTAAAGAAAAATCTCATGAAGAACTTTTTCAAAAACTTTGGACAAACTACACATTTGATCAATATCTAAAAGATAGAATTGGAAGATATAGAAAAAGAATAAAAATCAATAATTTAAAAAAAATAATTAAAGATAAAAAAATCATTGATTTTGGATGTGGGCATGGCAACTTTTTAATTGCAGCTGTAATGGAAGGCTGTTCCCAAGGTTATGGTATTGACTATGGAAAGGAAAGTATAAATTTTTCAAATAAAATAAAAAATAAACTTAAATTAAATAATAAATTAAAGTTTAAAGTTGGAAGTGTTTATAAGACCACTATAAAATCCAATTCATTTGATGTAGCCATACAAAATGGTGTTTTTCACCACTTAGATACCCCTACAAAAGCCTACAAAGAATTGCATAGAGTTTTGAAAAAAGGAGGATACGCTTGGTTCTATACTGATGGAGGCGGTGGAATAAGAGATATAATTGGAGACATGTCCCAAAAAATTTTGAAAAATGTTAATATTGATTATAAAATTAATAAAATTAGATCTTTAAATTTAAGTTACACAAAACAATATCATATGTCAGATAATACTAATGCAAAGTATGAACACTATGACTTAAAAACATTTATTAAATATTTAGAAAAATTAGGGTTTACTAATTTTGTTCAACTAAATGGTGGCACTAAAACTGACTTTGATAAACCTTTTTTTAAAGATAAATATTTTGATTTAAAATTTGGAAGTGGTGATTTAAGAATTTTGTGCCAAAAAAAATAGAATAAAAAATGAGATAATTTGATCAAAAATTTTTACGAAATCTTAGATAAAAAGCAAAAATATAAATTCATAATTGTTTTTTTTGGAATGTTGATTACAGCATTTTTAGAAATGCTTAGTTTGAGTCTAATACCTTTATTTATTTCTGCAATAGTAGATTTAAAAGGTTTAATTTCATATTTACCTTCATTGCAATTCTTTTTTTTAAATTATGATCAAAAAGAAATAATTGTTTTTGGGTCGTTCTTATTAGTAGTAATTTTTTTATTGAAAAACTCTATGCTTGTATTTCAATATTACAATGAAAATAGTTTAATAATGAATCTCAATAAGAGCTTTTCTGTTAAATTATTTAGGAATTATTTAAATTCAAGTTACCTTTTTTATATCAGTAAAAATACTGGTTTTTTTATTCGAAATTTAACCTCAGAAGTTAATAATTCTGTCAGTTTAGCATATTCTTTTTTGGTATTATCGAGAGAGGGTTTAGTAACTTTTGTTATTATTGTAATTTTATTTTTACGTAGTCCTTCAATAACTATTTTATTATTTTTAATATTAATTAGCACTACAATTTTTTTCTTTAGAAAATATAAAACTAAAATAAAAAAAACCAGCTTATTTAATCAAGAATTAAGATCATCACAGATGCAATTAATAAATCAATCTTTTGGTCTATTTAAAACAGTTAAAATGTTTAATATTGAAAAAATTTTATCTAATAAGTTTGATGATTTAACTCTAAAGAAAGAAAAAGGTGATTTTTATCTTAGATTTATCAAACAAATTCCTAGATTATTATTTGAACTTATTGCCGTTACCTCATTATTGTTAGTATGTTTATTTCTATTAATCTTTTATTCTGGCGAAAATATACTGATTATACTTAGTACAATAGCCATAGCCGTTATAAGGTTGGTTCCGGCATTTAATAGTATCACCTCAGCTCTTGCAGGTATTAATCAGTTAACAGTATCTTTTAAAACAATCTATCCAGAACTCAATAATAATAAAGACTATAAAAATGAATATTTAAATTATAATCAGCCATCTAACAAGAGATTTATTGAATCGTTTAAATCAATTAGTCTTGAAAATGTAAATTTTAAATATGACGGTCAGAAAGATTTTTTTATAAAAAATTTAAGTATTAAAATTAACAAAGGTGAAAATATAGCAATAGTTGGTAAATCGGGCTCTGGCAAAACAACATTTGTAGATATAATTATTGGGTTGCTTAAAATTAATAGTGGAAATTATATTTTAAATGGTGAAAATTTTTTAAATCCAGTAAGGTATTGGAGGTCTAAAGTAGGGTATGTTGCTCAAGATGTTTATCTAATAGATGATACAATTAAATCTAATGTATCATTTTCTGAGTTTGATTTTAATGAAGATATTAATAAAAAAATTTTAGAAGCTTTAAAAAAAAGTGCAATTAATCAATTTATACAGCAACTACCCAAAAAAGAGCTTACAAGAGTTGGAGAGAGAGGAATGGCATTATCTGGTGGGCAAAGACAAAGATTAGCATTTGCAAGAGCAATCTATAATAATCCAGAGGTAATTATTATGGATGAAGCTACAAGTGCACTTGATGAGGAGACTGAGCAAGAAGTTTTAAGGAGCTTAGAAACTATAAAGCAGGATAAAACATTATTTATAATAACGCACAAGCCAAAGACGATTTTATCAATGGATAAAGTTATTTTTATGGAAAATGGTGAAATTAAGTTTTTTGGAAACAAAGAAGAATATTTTAAAAGATATAATATCCAAAAATAAGATATCTACTTAATATGCTATATAAAATAATTTATAATAAAATTCCTAATTATAAAAAAATAGACATTCTAAAAAATAAAGAGAAAGGTGCCTGCTATATTTTTGGAGATGGCATATCTTTAAAGTATTATAACTTATTAAGCTTTTCTAATTTACCTTCATTAACTTTAGGAAATTTGTCTATTCACAATCAATCAAAATTTCTAAATTTAAAATATTCAATTATTTGTGATCCTTTTGTTTTTTTACCTGGAAAATGTTTTTTGGATTATTTAAAAAGGTTTATTCTACAGATAAAAGAAAAAAATATTTCTAGCGCTTTAAAACTAATATTTCCAATAAAAAAATTATATCGAGCAAGTCTTTTTAGTCCTAAAAAAATTTTATTTACTGACAATGAGGTAATACTTAACTCAAAATTTATAGCCCATTGTTCCAACTACTATGCTACTAAATTTTTGAATAAATCTTATTATTATAAATATGATTTAAGAATCAATGAAAAAATTCATAAATTTTTAGATAAATTTTCTTTTAACGTTTATGCTTCAAGTTTAAGATTTTCAATATATTTCGCAATTTTTTTAGGTTTTAAAAAAATTTATCTTGTTGGTTGTGATTATCTAGATATTGAACCAAAATCTGGACATTGGTATGAAATAGGCAGAGCAAAACCCTACTTAGGAAAACAAGATAGTGAATATATTAAATTAATGAGAAATTTTATTGACATAAAAATTATTACTCTAAATAAATCAAATGGGAAAAATTATATATCATATAAAGATTTTTCTGGAAATAATTTAGAGTATAAGGAGAATAATAAAATTGTTTCAAAAGAAAAATTAAATTTATTAAAAATGTACGATTATAAAATTGATAATAAGTGATATTTAAAAATAAAGATATAACAATCGCTGTAGTTGGACTTGGTTATGTTGGTCTGCCAATTGCTATTGAGTTAGCAAAAAATTTTAAAGTTTATGGATTTGATATAAAAAAAAAAAGAGTTAAAGATCTAATCTTAAATATAGATGAAACTCGCGAGATAGACTCAAAAACTTTAAAAAAAACAAATGCTATTTTTTCATATAAAGAAAAAATTTTAAGTAAAGCAAATATCTTTATTGTAACAATACCAACGCCTGTTGATAAAAAAAATTTACCAGACTTAAGGCTCTTAAAACAATCTACCAAAACAATTACAAAATATTTAAAAAAAAACTCTATAGTCATATATGAGTCAACAGTTTATCCAGGATGTACAGAAGAGATTTGCCTACCTATTTTACAAAAACACAAAAAATTAAAATTTAATAAGGATTTTTTTATTGGTTATTCTCCTGAAAGAATAAATCCTGGTGATAAAAAAAGAAAAATTACAAATATAATTAAGGTTGTATCTGGATCATCGAAAAATGCATTAGAACAAATTAAGTATATTTATTCAAAAATTGTTAAAAAGGGGATTCATGTAGCCCCATCTATAAAAATTGCAGAAGCAGCAAAAATTATTGAAAATACTCAAAGAGATTTAAATATAGGTTTAATGAATGAACTATTTATGTTTTTTGATAAGTTGAAGATACCAACAAAAGATGTTCTAAAAGCAGCTGGAACTAAATGGAACTTTTTGAAATTTTCGCCTGGTCTTGTTGGTGGTCATTGTATTGGTGTAGATCCATATTATTTAACATATAAGTGCAAAGAGGTAAATTTTAATCCAAACATAATTCTTTCTGGAAGAAAGATTAATGACAATTTCCATAAGTTTATTGGTGAAAAAGCAATTAAAATTATTAAGGTTAATAAGCTGAATAAAAAAATACTAATTTTAGGCTACTCGTTTAAAGAAAATTGTCCAGATTATAGAAATACTAGAATTTATTTTTTGATTAAGTATCTGCAAAAAAAAAAATATAAAGTTAATATACATGATCCATATTTTTCAGAAAATATGTATAATTTTCCATTTAAAAACTTATCTATAATGAATTTAGAAGCACACAAAAAAAAATTTGATTTAGTAATACTTGCTGTTCCACATAATGCCTATGTAAAAAAACAAGATAAAATTCTTAATCTACTATCTAAAAATGGATTTATATATGACTTTAAGTCGATATTTAAAAATAATAAAAAGATTATTCAAAATTAATGAGCTATTATTGTTTTGTTCAAGCAAGATATTCATCAAAAAGACTTAGGGGCAAAGTATTAAAAAAAATTGGTAAATTCACGCTTTTAGAAATTTTATTAAAAAGATTAAAAAAAAGTAAACAAATTAATAAGATTGTTGTTTTAACCTCAAATTCAAATCAAGATAAGAAAATAATTGATTTATGTAAAAGAAATAAGATTGATTATTTTTCAGGACCACTAAAAAATGTTTTTTTAAGATTTAAATATGCGATTAAAAAATACAGATCTCAAAAAATAGTAAGAATTTGTGCAGATAGCCCCCTTATGGATTGGAGATTAATTGATAAGATGATTAATTTATCAAAATCTTTTACCTCATATGATATTATTAGTAATGTAAAAACTAGAACCTTTCCAAAGGGTCAGTCTATAGAAATTTTAAGATCAGAAATTTTTGATGTATCTAGTAATTTGCTTACAAGGGATGAAAAAGAGCATGTGACAAAGTTTTTTTATGATAAAAAAAAATACAAAATATTTAATTATAAATCTAATAAAAAACTTAACAAATATAATTTATGTGTAGATGATCATAATGATTATTTAGTAGTCTCAAAATTAATTAAAAAAAAAAGTATTTTTGCTACCTGGAAGAGTTATGTTAAGGAATTATAAAAACAAATTAGTCGTTGGTATCATTGGTTTAGGAGTTGGAGCATTCCATTTAAAAAATTCTTTAGCTTATAAAAATTGTAAAGTTAAATATATTTGTGACATTGACCAAAAAAAGTTATTATTTTATAAAAAAAAATTTGACATTAAAAATGCAACAATTTTTTTTGATGATGTTGTTAATGATAAAGAGGTTAATGTAATAATAATAGCAACAAATGATAAAGATCATTTTTACCAAGTATCAAAAGCATTAAAAAACAATAAACACGTTTTTATTGAAAAACCTATGTGTCTGTCTATTAATGAATTAGAAAAAATTATCAAAATAAAAAAAACTAAACCCAATTTATTAATTTCTTCAAATCTAGTTTTAAGGACACATCCTTTTTTTAAAAGAATGATAAAGGAGAAGAAAAAATTAAAAAAAATTTATTTTTTAGAAGGTGATTATAATTATGGAAGACTAGATAAATTAACCAATGGCTGGAGAGGTAAAATAAAAAATTATTCTGTAATTTTAGGTGGTGGTATTCATTTATTAGACCTTATACTTAAACTTAAGGAAAAAAAGGTAAAAGAAGTATACACTTTAAGTAATAAAATAATTAGTGATAAATTCAAAAATACACCTGATGATTTTGCTGTTTCACTTTTAAAATTCGAAGATGAAAGTATTGCTAAAGTCTCTTCTAATTTTGCTAGCCCTACTGATCATCATCATATTTTTAATATTTATTCACAAAATACATCTTTTTTTTATAAGCATAATAAAAGTGAACAAAATTTTAAAGAAAAAGACAATAGAGCTAAAATAGAAATTAAATACAAATATGAAAATAAAACCAAAGGACAAATGCTTATAAATTTTTTTGACGCAATTAGAATTACAAGAAACAAACTTATTATTTCTGAAAATGAATTATTTTATTTGATGAAAATTTGTTTAATGTTAGTTAAAAGTCAAAAAATAAATAAAGTAATAAAATTATGATAAAAGTACCATTTGGAAGACCAGATATAACAAATCGTGAAATCAAAGCTGTTGTCAAAGTTTTAAAAAATCCAATTTTAGCTCATGGGCCTTTAGCACATAAATTTGAAAAATTATTTGCCAAATACACAGGTAGCAAGTTTGCAACGACTGTATCGTCTTGTACGGCTGGTATGCATTTATTTTATCTTGCTCAAAATATAAAAAATGGAGATGAGGTTATTGTAACATCCCAAAGTCATATATCGACAGCACACTCAATAAGCTTAACTGGTGCAAGACCAATTTTTATAGATTGTAATTCTACAAATGGAACAATCGATATCAGCAAAATACAAAAAAAAATTACAAAAAGAACAAAAGCTATTTCATTAGTTCATCATTTAGGCAACCCTTCAGATATGAATGCTGTAATTAAAATTGCAAAAAATAATAATCTATTAATAATAGAGGATTGTGCAACAGCTTTAGGTGCGAGAATTAAAAATAAACATGTTGGAAATTTTGGAAACGTAGGAGTATTTTCTTTTTATCCGATTAAACATATAACGACAGGTGAAGGTGGAATTATAATATCAAATGATAAAAAGATTATTGATAAAATTAATATGCTTAAAGCTTTTGGTGTTAATAAAAGTTATTTAAAAAGAAGAGTCCCTGGTGAATATGATGCAAGCTTATTGGGTTTAAACTATAGAATGAATGAAATTAGCGCAGCAATAGGCATAGAGCAGATAAAAAGATTCCCTAAATTTTTAATGATTAGAAAAAAAAATTACAATTATCTAGTGTCTAAGATTATAAAAAAAAAATCGTTTGATATTGTTAAATTTGAAAACAAACCATTTTATGGCTCTTATTACTGTTTGTGCATAGTTTTAAATGAAAAAAGTATTAATCGTTTAGAGATTATTAATAAACTTAATAATAAGGGAGTTGGGACAAGCATCTATTATCCCAAACCTATTCCTGAAATGTCATATTACAAGAAAAAATATGGATATTCTTCTTCAAAATTTAGAAATGCTGAAAAATTTAGTTACAGGTCTATAGCATTGCCACTTGGGACGCATCTTAATAAAAAAGATTTAAATTTAATTGCAAACTGTATCAATAAAGTACTATAAGAATTTAATGAAAAAAATTTGTATAATTGGTGGAGCTGGCTTTATCGGGCACAATCTTGCTGTGCAATTAAGAATTATTGGCCACGAAGTAACATGTGTAGATAATTTAATGGTTAACAACTTAATTTCTGTAATTGGAAATAGTGATGGCTTGAAATTTAAGGCTTTAAATAAAAAGATTATAGAATCTAGGTTAGATCTTTTAGAAAAAAATGATATAGAGTTAAAAATTGCAGATGCAAGAGATTATCACCTTGTTTCAAAATTAATAACTGATTTAAAACCTGATATAGTCATTCATTTAGCGGCAGTGTCACACGCAAACAGATCTAATAAAGATCCCTTCAATACTTTTGATCATAGTTTTAGAACACTTGAAAATGTACTAGATGCATCAAGAGATAGCATTGAGAGATTAATTTATTTCTCTTCAAGTATGGTCTATGGAAATTTTACTAAAGATGAAGTTGAAGAGACAGATCACTGCGAACCGATTGGTATTTATGGAACACTTAAATATTGTGGAGAAAGAATTATTAAAGCTTATAATCAAGTTTTTGATTTACCATACACAATTATTCGACCTTCAGCCCTATATGGTGAAAGGTGTATAAGTAGGAGAGTTGGCCAAATTTTTATTGAAAATGCCATAAATGATCATGAGATAAAAATAGGTGGAGATGGTGAGGAGAAATTGGATTTTACTTATATCAAAGATCTATGCAACGGGGTTCAATTATCTATTGAAAAAAAGGAAGGTGAAAATCAAACATTTAACTTAACTTATGGTTTGTCGAAAACCATAAATAGTCTAAAGAATATATTGATAGAGCACTTTCCAAAAGCAAAAATAACTTATGAAAAAAGAGATAAACTAATGCCAAAACGAGGAACTCTAAGTATTATGAAAGCAAAGAAACTTTTAAACTACAGCCCAAGTTTTTCGATAGAAAACGCATATCCAGAATATATTAAATGGTACAAGGAATTTTTACAAAATAAGATTTAAAGCTAGCCTTTTTAATGGCAAAAAAAATTCATAATAAATCTTCAACAATAGACATACTGGATAAAGATGATTGGTTAAACAATATATATAAAAAAAATTGCTACAAAACTACAGATGCAAAATATGTAAAATTATTTAGGAGTTACAAAAATTCATTTATCTTTTTAAAAACTAAAAAAAAAATTAATAAAAGTCACCTAGAAGAAAAAAATTTAAGATTCATAGGAACAAACAAAACTTTTCAAAAAAAGATTGAATTAAAAGAAAAATATCTAAAAAACAAGGATATATCATATAAAACTCATATAAATGATTATGAAAGGAAAATTGTTTTAGATATTGCTTATAAAAATTTCAAATTTAGTCGTTTTCACCTGGACAATAGATTGTCAGTTCAGAAGTCAAACTTAATTAAAAAAAAGACAGTTAATAATTATTTTTTAGGATTAAGAGGAGATAAAATGTATGTGCAATTTTATAATAAAAAACTATCTGGCTTTTGTTTATTAAAATATGAAAATAGCAATGTTGCACAAGTAGATTTAATATGTGTTGATAAAAAGTTTTCCAGAAAGGGGCTTGCAAGAGATATGTTAAAATACTCCTTGGACAGTCTAAAAAAAATTAATAAAAAAAGATTATTAGTTAGTACACAAGAAAAAAATTTATCTGCTATTAAGCTTTACGCTTCATTGAAATTTACTCAAAAAAGTATACAATACATGTATCATTATATTTCATGAAAAATTTTAAAGTAATATCAAGACCATTTATTGTTGCCGAAATTGGCAATAATCATGAAGGTTCATTTAAAAATGCAATTGAATTAATTAGATCAGCAAAGGAATCTGGTGCTGATGCAGTTAAATTTCAAATTTTTAATCCATATAAATTTTCTTCTCCAAAAGATAAAAAAAGAATATTGCAATTAAAAAAATTTACACTTAAAAAAATTGATATAATCAAACTTAAAAAAAAATGTGATGATTTAGATATAATTTTTTTTGCAACACCGCTTGACATAGAAAGTGCAATTTTTTTAAATAAGATACAAAGTTTTTTTAAAATATCTTCAGGTGACAATAATTATTTAGATTTACTCAAAAAAGTTAGATCTTTTAAAAAACCAGTTATAATTTCAACAGGGTTAATGAATTATTTAGATATTGTTAAAGTTGTTAAATATTTTACAGAATTTAAATTTTATCAAAAAAAAGAAAACATTTGTATAATGCATTGTGTTTCAGCTTATCCTGCATCCAAAAAAAAAATTAATTTAAATTCTATTCCCTTTCTTAAAAAAAAATTTCCAAATGTTACAATAGGTTACTCAGATCACACAATTGGTTATAAAGTGTCTTGCTTATCTTATGCACTAGGTGCAGAAATAATTGAGAAACATTTCACATTATCTAATAACTTTTCGAGTTTTAGAGATCATAAAATTTCTTTAAATCCAAAACTTTTTAAAAGTTTTGTAAAAGAAATTAGTAATTTAAAAAAAATTCTTGGCAATTTTGATAAAAAAGAAAATAGTGAAGAGAGAATTAATCATACTTCTATGAGGAGGAAAATTTTATCTAATAAAAATTTAAATAGTGGTTATAAAATTAAAAAAAAAGATTTATTAATTGTGAGATCTATCAAAGATGGTATTTTTGCATCTGAAATTAATAGTGTCATTGGTAAAAAACTAACTAAAGATTTTAACAAATATGATAATTTGACACTAAGGGATCTAATTTAATGAAAAAAAATGATTTAAATATAAACGCAGTAACACTATTAACAAAACCTAATAAAAAATATTTATTTAATTTAAATATATTTTTTATAATTTAGATTAACAATATGTGTGGAATATTAGCTTACATTTCCAGTAAAGAAATTGATCAAAATAAAATTTTAAATATTAAAAATTTAATGAAATGTCGTGGTCCAGATGATCAATCATATAAAAAAGTTTTTTTTGGAAAAAAAAATTTACATTTGTTTCATTCAAGACTGTCAATTCAAGATTTAAATAAACGTTCTAATCAACCATATATATTTAAAGATTATATATTAATTTTTAATGGTGAAATATACAATTTTAAAGAATTGAAAAAAAATGTAAATAAAAAATTTCAAACATTGTCGGATACTGAAGTCATTCTTTATTATTATGATTTATATAAGGAAAGATGCTTCAATTTATTTGAAGGAATGTGGTCTATAGTGATTTACGACATAAAACATGCAAAAATTATTGCTTCAAGGGATAGATTTGGAGAAAAACCACTTTTTTTTTTTAAAAAGAATGAAGAAATTATATTAGCATCTCAAGTTAGCTATATTAATCAAATACTGCAAAGCAATCCAAAGTTTAATAGTAAAAAGATAAATTCGTTCCTTCAATTTGGTTATAAATCATTGTTTAAAAATGAAGAAACTTTTTTTAAAAATATTAATCATATAGAAAAATCCACAATAACTACTATAGAAAAAAATTTAAAAGTTACCAAAAAAAAATACTGGAAGTTGAATGTAGATAAAAAAATTGAAAATTTAAGTTTAAATGATCATATCTCTAATACAAAAAAACTACTTATTAATGCTATTGATCTTAGATTGGTATCTGATGTTCCAATAGCACTGAATTTGAGCGGTGGAATAGACTCAGGAGCAATTTGCAGTATTGCTTCAAAAATTCTTGGTAAAAAATTAGAAACTTTTTCGATAATAGATTCAGACCCAAGATATAACGAGGGCAACTTAATCAAAGCGACAGCAAAAGACTGTGGTGTTAAAACTAATTTAATAAAACTCAATAAAAACATCGATTTTTTTGATATTTTAAAAAAATCTACTGAGTATAATCATTATCCAATATTTACTATAACTAATTTAATCCAATATTATTTATCTTCTTTTGTAAAAAAAAGAGGGTTTAAAGTATCTTTATCAGGAGCAGGCGCCGATGAAATTTATGGTGGTTATTATGATCATTATTTAATGATACTTAATAAGCTTAAACAGCAAAAAAATTCTAAATATTCTGAATATTTAAAGATTTGGAAAAAAAATATTAAAGAAAATCTTAGAAATCCATTTTTTAAAAAACATAATTTATTTAGAAATGATGAGAATTTTAGAGGATATATCTATGATAATTTTAAAAATAATAGAAATTATTGTTTAAAAAAATTAGAATATAATTTTACCGAAAAAAAATTTTTTAATGAATTATTAAAAAATAGAATGGCAAATGAGCTGTTTCATGAAAATGTTCCAATTTTTATGCACAGTGAGGATTTAAATTCTATGCAGTTTTCAATTGAAAATAGATCTCCTTTTTTGGACACTAAATTAATTGAATATTTATTTAGTGTTAAGAGCGAACATTTGTTAAATCAGTGTCAAAATAAATTTATATTAAGATCTAGTTTAATTGGAATATTGAATAATAAAGTTTTAAATCAAAAAATGAAATCAGGTTTTAATGCTTCTATTTTAAGTTTATTTAATTTTAAAAGTGGTGAAATACAGGAATTTATAAATAATGACTCATTAATATATGACTTTGTTGATAAAACTAAAATTAAAAATTTGATTAAAAATGAGAAATTAATGCAAAAAAATTCATACAGTAAATTCTTATTTACATTTTTAAGTTTAAAAGTGTTTCTAGATAGGTTTGCATAATGAAAATGATATGGTGCAAAAGTTGTATTCTCCCTAGTACAAGACCTAATTTAATTATAGAAAAAAATGGAAACTGTTCTGCATGTAATAATCATAGAACTAAAAAAAATGTAAATTGGAAAAAAAGGAAAAATGAATTTGAAATTTTAGTAAATAAAATAAAAAAAAAAAATTTAAGATATGACTGTGTAATACCAGTATCTGGCGGCAAAGATAGCACATGGCAAGTTATTAAATGTTTGGAATATGGACTAAATCCTTTAACTGTAACATGGAGATCTCCTCAAAGAACAAAAATTGGAGAATATAACCTTCAAAATTTAATATCGTTAGGGGTCGATCATATAGATTGGACTATTAATCCAGAAATTGAAAAAAAACTAATTTTAAAAAGTTTAAAAAAGCTTGGATCAGTATCTATTGCAATGCACTTAGGTATTTTCAATATACCTGTTTTAGTAGCATCAAAATTTGCTATTCCATTAATTATTTGGGGGGAAAATTCTGCATTAGAATACGGAAATATTAAAAAAAATAATAATCAAAAATATTTAGATAAACAATGGTATAAAAACTATGGTGTAACAAATAATACTTTGGCAGAAGATTGGTTTTCACCTGGATTAACTAAAAGAAAAATGTCTAGTTACTTAAGTTATAAATCATTTTCTAAAAAAAATGTATTCCATCCAGTATCAATTTTTTTAGGCCATTATTTTAAATGGGATCCCAAAAAAACATTTCAAATTGCAAAAAAAAATGGTTTTAAAGCAGAAAAAAAGGCAAGAACAGGCTTTTATAACTTTGCAGACATAGATGATTACTCAATATCAATTCATCATTGGTTTAAATGGTATAAATTTGGTTTTACAAGACTATTCGACAACTTGTCATTAGAAATTAGAAATAAGAGGATTACAAGATCTAAAGCTATAGAAATTGTTAAAAAAGATGAATTAAAACCACCCATGAATGATATTAGAAAATTTTGCAAATATATTAAAATCTCCGAAGTAGAGTTTTTTAGAATTGCAGAAAAATTTAGAAATAAAAAAATCTGGAAAAAAAAGAAAAAAAAATATTATCTAGAAAATTTTTTAACCAAAAATTGAAAATCATAAAATGAAAATTGTAAAAAAAAATAGAAAATTTAAAGTTGGAATGAAAAAAATTGAATTAACTGAAAAAGCTCATATTTTTTTGAAAAATAATGAAATGTTTACTTTAAAAAATAAAAAAATGGAATACGATATTGTTAAAAAAGATTGGGG
>TARA_B110000977_G_scaffold73967_1_pt1 | contig 20223 bp, 20 predicted proteins | sample TARA_B110000977 | Tara Oceans TARA_B110000977 (sample SAMEA4397798) | marine metagenome | biome: Polar Biome; feature: [SRF] surface water layer (ENVO:00010504); material: water (ENVO:00002006), including particulate matter (ENVO:01000060) such as... | depth 5 m | reverse complement strand
AAGGCTGTTTCCTCAAAAGAGCGCAATTTACGGCTGTGAATCCTCTCCAGCGGCATCTGACGCAAATGCTCCATCGCACGAATTCCGATCATCAAATGGCGCGAAACTTGCGTTTTATAAAAGTCAGATGCCATTCCGGGCAGCTTCAATTCACCATGAAGCGGCTTATCAGACACGCACAAAAGCGTGCCGTATGGTACTCGAAACCGGAACCCGTTGGCTGCAATTGTCGCACTTTCCATGTCCAGACCAATAGCGCGCGATTGTGACAGGCGCTGCACAGGGCCAGATTGATCACGCAATTCCCAGTTACGGTTATCAATCGTTGCGACGGTTCCGGTCCGCATGATCCGTTTCAACTCGAACCCTTCAAGTTCGGTCACAGAAGCCACTGCCTGTTCTAAAGCGATCTGAATTTCAGCAAGTGCGGGGATCGGCATCCAGACAGGAAGATCGTCATCCAACACATGGTCTTCGCGCAAATAGCCATGCGCGAGAACGAAATCACCCAAGCGTTGCGAATTGCGCAAACCTGCACAGTGGCCAACCATAAGCCATGCATGTGGACGCAACACGGCGATGTGGTCTGTGGCAGTTTTGGCATTGCTTGGACCGACGCCGATGTTGACCAGTGTAATCCCCGCCTGCCCTTCGCGACACAAATGATAGGTCGGCATTTGCGGCATCTTGGCGGGCACATCCAACGGCGCGTCTGCATCCGTGATGACCTGATTACCTGTACTCACAAAAGAGGTGTAACCGCTGTCGGGATTAGCCAGCATCTTGCGTGCATAACTTTCGAATTCCTCGACGTAGAACTGGTAGTTTGTGAACAAAACGTGGTTCTGAAAATGTTCTGCCTTCGTGGCGGTGTAATGCTGCAAACGTGCCAGTGAATAATCGATACGTTGTGCCGTGAACGGCGCAAGCGGGCTGGACCCGTCCTCGTTCAGGACATCAACACCGTTCACAATGTCATCATTCGTTGTTGCCAAATCAGGCACATCAAACACATCGCGCAAGGTGAATTGCAGCGCACCTTCTTGCGGAACCTCAACTTCGCCGGACACAGCGAAGTGGACGGGCATCGGCGTGGACGACACACCAATCACAATCGGTTCGGCATGGTTTTCGATCAGCAGGCCGATCTGCTGTTCCAAATATCCTTCAAATAAATCCGGCCGCGTAACGGTTGTGGAATATGTGCCCGGTCCCGCGACATGACCAAAGCTAAGGCGCGAATCTGTTTGGGCGTAGGTGGACGTCGTGATGCGGATTTCGGGATAGAAGGCACGAAACCGTGTATCAGGCCGCGCGCCTGTGACGTTTTCGGCAAACGTCTTGGTCAGAAACTGAACTGCAATATCGTAAAGTTCCTGCAATCGCGCGACTGCGGACTTCGCGTCTTTGAACTGCTCTGCGACGGGAACTTCAGGTGAGATGACGGGCAAATGAGCGTCTGATTTCATCATGATCTAAGCCTCCAGATTATTATTGTTCTTATGTTCACGGACAAAAACGCCGCACTCTAACATGCGGCGGGTTTCAAATATGTGACGGGATGTGTTCATGCACTATAATTCACCACTCAGCTGGGCACCGCAAGTCCTCCTCATGTCGCTTTTTTACTAGCCACACCGCGACGGCTGGTGTTGGCTGTCATCAGGGGAGAATGACTGTGACCATAACCAAACTCAAACCGAACCTGTCCCACTGGCAAGAACGTGTGGATCTTGCCGCAGCGTTCCAGTGGACCGCACGCTTGAACATGCATGAAGGCGTCGCCAACCATTTCAGTTTCGCAATCAATGATGACGGCACACAGTTTCTGATGAACCCCAATCAGATGCATTTCGGCCGGATCAAAGCATCTGACATGATTGAAGTTGACGCAAACGACCCCGATACCTTGGAAGGCCCGAACGCGCCTGACCCAACTGCATGGGGTCTGCACGGTGGAATCCATCGTCATTGCCCACACGCGCGCTGCGCTATGCATGTCCATTCAATCTACGCGACTGTGCTTGCGACATTGAAGGACAGCCGCCTTTTGCCTATCGATCAGAACTGCGCGACATTTTTTAATCGCTACGTCATTGATGACCACTACGGCGGCCTCGCGTTTGAAGAAGAGGGCGAGCGTTGTGCCGGACTGTTAAGTGATCCCAAACAAAAGGTCATGATCATGGGCAATCACGGCATCATGATCATCGGTGCTACCGTCGCTGAAACCTTCAACCGTCTGTATTATTTTGAACGTGCCGCTGAGACATATATCCGCGCACTGCAAACCGGACAGCCCTTGCGGATTTTGTCAGATGACATCGCAGAGAAAACTGCATCCGAGCTCGAAGATTATCCCGAACAAGACGAACGCCACTTGGCAGAATTGAAAGCAATTCTGGATGAAGAAGGCTCTAACTATGCGCAATAGGGCCTATTTTGAGAATTTGAAGAAGTGGACAAGCACGCGCCGGTTGGGGGCGATCAACATAGTATTTCATCTATGTTTTTCTCCAACTTAAGGCAGACACCATGACAATTTACGGCCTCACTGACGAACATACGATGATTGCGGACACCGTTCGCAGCTTTGTTGAAAATGAAATCTACCCTCACGAAGACCTCGTTGAGCGGACCGGCGAAGTTCCACAAGAAATCGCCGATGAGATTAAACGCAAAACAATCGAGCTTGGTTTTTATGCCTGCAACTTTCCCGAAAGCGCGGGTGGTGCGGGCCTCAATCACGTTGAATTTGCGCTGGTTGAACGTGAACTCGGGCGTGGGTCTATGGCTCTCAACCATTTCTTCGGGCGGCCTCAAAATATCCTGATGGCCTGCCAAGGGGATCAAATTGAACGCTATCGCGACCCCGCTGTGCGTGGTGAACGCATGGACGCTTTGGCGATGACGGAACCGGGCGCGGGGTCTGACGTGCGCGGCATGAAATGCACCGCTGTGCGTGACGGGGGCGATTGGGTTCTAAATGGCACCAAACACTTTATTTCTGGCGCAGATCACGCCGATTTCCTGATTGTTTTCGTCGCAACCGGTGAAGACCAAACACCGCGCGGGCCCAAAAAACGCATTACGACGTTCCTTGTGGATCGCGGCACCCCCGGCTTTACAATTCGCGATGGGTACAAATCCGTATCCCATCGTGGTTATAAAAACATGATCCTTGATTTTGACGATTGCCGCCTGCCCGATGCGCAGGTGTTGGGTGAGGTTGATGGCGGGTTCGCTGTGATGAACGAATGGCTCTATGCGACTCGCATCACTGTTGCGACGATGTCTGTCGGCCGCGCACGGCGTGTGTTTGACTATGCGCTTAATTACGCTGCCGAACGCGAACAATTCGGACAGAAAATTGGTAAATTCCAAGGCATCAGTTTTCAGATCGCTGATATGATCACGGAAATCGACGCCGCGGATTTGCTCACGCTTGCGGCGGCAGATCGGCTCGACAAAGCGCTGCCTGCCAACCGTGAAATCGCCAGCGCAAAACTCTATGCGTCCGAAATGCTATCCCGCGTAACCGACGCTGCAATTCAAGTGCATGGCGGCATGGGATTGATGGATGACTACCCGCTTGAACGGTTCTGGCGCGATGCTCGTGTTGAACGCATCTGGGATGGAACATCGGAAATTCAACGCCACATCATCAGCCGTGAATTGCTGCGTGCCCTGGGTGCCTAGACATGGATTTATCGAGACTACTTCGCCCTAAAAGCGTGGCGATCATCGGTGGTGGTACGTGGTGCCACGCCGTCACACAACAGCTTATCAAAACGGGTTTCAGCGGTAAAATTTGGCCGGTTCATCCCCGTGCAGAAGACATCTGCGGACTAAAAGCGTATCCCACTGCAATTGACCTGCCCGGTGTGCCAGATGCGACTTTTATCGGCATCAATCGGGATGCTACCATTGGTGCCGTAGAACGGCTCGCGCGAATGGGCGCTGGTGGTGCTGTGTGTTTTGCCAGCGGCTTCGGTGAAACGGCAGATGGCCAAGATGCAAATTCCCGATTGCTCAAAGCGGCTGGCGACATGCCGATACTCGGGCCAAATTGCTACGGCATGATCAACGCACTTGATGGGGTGTCTCTCTGGCCTGATCAACACGGGTGCTTGCCAGTTGAAAGTGGTGTCGCGATCCTGACGCAAAGCTCCAACATTGCCATTAACCTGACGATGCAAAAACGCGGCCTGCCTATTGCCTACGTCGTTACCTGCGGAAATCAGGCGCAGCTGTCAGAGGCCGAGATCGCCGACGCGCTGTTAGACGACCCACGTGTAACTGCAATTGGCCTTCACATCGAAGGATTTTTAGATTTGCCCGCGTGGCAAGCCTTCGCTCGAAAGGCGGAGGCGAAAAACATCCCGCTTGTCGCGTTGAAAGTCGGAAAATCCCAAGAGGCGCGTTCGGCAACCGTGTCGCACACCGCGTCTTTGGCCGGCAGCGATGCAGGCGCACAATCACTTTTGGACCACCTTGGTATCGCGCGGGTCGACGATTTGCCGACTTTGATCGAAACCCTGAAAATTATGCATGTCGCAGGGCCGCTGCTATCAGGCAAAATTGCCTCCATCAGCTGTTCGGGAGGTGAGGCAAGCCTGATCGCCGATTTAGCCCATGACACGGACCTGATCTTTCCTATGCTCACCAAAAGACAGTCCAAGGCGCTGTCTGATGCGTTAGGTCCCAAAGTCGCGCTCGCAAACCCTCTCGACTATCACACGTATATCTGGCGCGATGCAGTGGCAATGACACAGGCATTTTCTGCCATGATAGACTCTAATTTGGCGATGACGTTTCTGATCGTCGACTTTCCACGCGGTGATATTTGCGACGACAGTGATTGGGAATGCGCCATTGTCGCAGCGCTTGAAACGCGCGCCACAACGAACGCCAATATCGCCATGGTCGCGACACTTCCTGAATTGATGCCGGAACACATTGCAACGCGATTGATGCAGGGTGGTATTATCCCCCTCAACGGATTGGCCGAGGCTTTGGCCGCTACTGAGGCTGCACAAGCACGCAGCCCCGCTCAGGAAGACATCATCGTTCCTGCGCCCACCCAAACCTCAGACTTAGTCGCCGAAGACGCCGCGAAGACCGCACTGACGGAATTTGGAATCTCTATTCCTGCTCATAAACCTGGTAGTCTGGAAGACCTTGTGCAATGGACAGCCACTACAAAGGGCCCGTTCGTTCTGAAAACAACAGGCGTTGCCCACAAGTCGGAAAGCGGCGGCGTGGCCTTGTCCCTCACCAACAGCGACGCCGTCAGAGCAGCCGGGGCAAACATGCAAGGCGATACCTTCCTGATTGAAGAAATGATTGAAGGCACAATCGCCGAACTTCTTGTTGGTGTTGTCAAAGATCCGGCACATGGATTTGTAATGACGATCGCTGCTGGTGGCATTTTCGCTGAAATCGTTCAAGATCAGGTGTCGATGCTACTGCCAGCGTCTAAAGGACGGCTGAAACAGGCTCTAACTCGCCTGAAAATAGCGAAAATACTAATGGGATATCGCAATCAGCCGGCTGCGGACCTCGATCAGATCATCACCGCTATCGATGCGGTTCAATCCTACGTCCTCGCGAACCTCGAAACCGTTGAGGAAGTCGAGGTCAATCCCCTCATCGTGACCCAAGAACGTGCCATTGCCGTCGATGCCCTCATAAGGAAACGCCATGACCAATCCCATTAAAACACGCCGCGAAGGACCTATTCTTGAGATCACGCTGGATCGCCCCAAAGCGAATGCGATCGACCTCACGACAAGCCGTATCATGGGCGAGGTGTTTGCTGATTTTCGCGATGATCCAGACCTTCGTGTCGCCATTCTTACGGGCGCGGGCGAAAAATTCTTCTGCCCCGGGTGGGACCTTAAGGCCGCGGCAGACGGGGACGCGGTTGACGGCGATTATGGGGTGGGCGGCTTTGGCGGCCTGCAAGAACTGCGTGACATGAACAAGCCGGTCATCGCTGCGGTGAACGGCATTTGTTGCGGTGGCGGTCTGGAACTGGCGCTGTCCGCCGACATCATACTCGCGGCAGATCACGCCACCTTTGCATTGCCCGAAATCAGGTCTGGTACCGTCGCGGATGCGGCGAGCATCAAGCTTCCCAAACGCATCCCGTATCACATCGCGATGGAACTACTTTTGACAGGCCGATGGTTTGATACGACCGAAGCCTTGGGTTGGGGTCTTATTAATCACACCCATCCCGCGAACGATCTGATGGCGCAAGCGTGGGACATGGCCCGCGTCCTCGCGTCGGGGCCGCCTCTCGTTTATGCGGCGATCAAAGACGTTGTGCGCGACGCGGAAGATTCCAAGTTCCAAGACACAATGAACCGGATAACGAAACGGCAGTTGGGCAGCATTGATAGGCTCTATTCCAGCGAAGATCAGCTTGAAGGCGCCAAGGCCTTTGCCGAAAAACGTGATCCTGTTTGGAAGGGGCGTTAAGCCAGCAACGTCGCCAAGCGGCGCAAGGCAAATCCGTATCCTTCAGTGCCAAGGCCCGCGATCACACCTTCAGCGCGACCTGACACATAGGAATGGTGCCGGAACCGTTCGCGTTTGTGTATGTTGGAAATATGGACTTCCATCACTGGACCCTCAAATGCGTTCAACGCATCAAGGATCGCAACAGATGTATGGCTTAGCGCACCGGGGTTGATGACAATCCCAGCCACAACACCGCGCGCGTCCTGGATCCAATCCACAATCACGCCTTCATGATTGCTTTGGTGCGCTTCGACCTCAAACCCGAGGGTCGCACCAAGGTCCGTACAGGTCGCCACTACATCATCGAGCGTTTCGGACCCGTAAATTTCCGGCTGGCGCTGCCCAAGCAAATTCAAATTTGGACCATTGAGAAGGAGTATCTTTTTCATAAACCGACAATCGGTCACACGTTGCCCCTTGGCAAGCCCTTGCACGGCGCCGCAGCGTAGGTCACGAAAGGGCATGACAAAAACACTACTTTCATTCGGCCACGGATATTCCGCACGCGCCCTGACCCGCCTTCTTTCCGATGACTGGCGCGTCATCGGCACCACTCGGTCCGAAGACAAGGCCGCAGAACTGATGGCGAGCGGAACCGAACCCCGCATTTGGCCCGGCGCGGACCTTACCCCTGCCCTGAACACCGCCACGCATTTATTGATTTCGGCGGGCCCGTCTGACGCTGGCGATCCCGTTCTAAACGAATTGCGCCACGAGATTGAGGCCCGACGCGAACAGTTCGAATGGGTCGGTTATCTGTCTACAACGGGTGTCTACGGCGATCACAATGGCGATTGGGTCGATGAAACCACGCCGCTGACACCCTCAACCAAACGCGGACAGCTGCGCGTGAACGCGGAGGCTGATTGGCAATCCCTTGATCTGCCCCTGCACATTTTTCGCCTTGCGGGTATCTATGGACCCGGCCGTGGTCCTTTCGCAAAAGTGCGCAATGGCACTGCGCGACGCATCATCAAAGAAGGCCAAGTGTTCAGCCGCATCCACGTCGCAGACATCGCGCAGGTTCTAAAAGCTTCGATCGATCAGCCTAACGCAGGTGCGATTTATAACCTGTGCGACAACGACCCCGCCCCACCCGAAGACGTGATTGGCTACGCTGCTGAACTGCTCAATCTGCCAATCCCGCCCGCGCAGGACTTTGAGACCGCCGATATGACGCCAATGGCGCGCAGCTTTTACGCGGAAAGCAAAAAGGTACGAAATGATCGTATCAAGGACGAATTGGGCGTCGACCTAATCTACCCCGACTATCGCGCAGGACTTCAGGCACTTTTGGCAGCGGAAACAAATCCCTAACGCCTGATACGAACGCGGCAAAGCGTGCGGTTCGCTTCAACTTGTCACCATCCACTTGCCTACAGGGCTTTGTCACGCCATATCGGGAAAAAGGATGGGACAACGCTATGACGCTCCGTGAAAAGACCGCTGTATTTTTGGATGATGCAAGATTTCGCAACTTCATCATTGGCGTGATTATTTTCAATGCGATCATTCTTGGTCTCGAAACATCCAAACCGCTGATGGCTGTTGCGGGGGACTTCATCCATCTTCTTGATCAGATTTGCCTGTATATTTTTGTGGCCGAGATCGCGTTAAAACTGTTCGCGCATCACTTCCGGTTCTTCCGGTCTGGCTGGAACCTATTTGATTTCTTCATTGTTGGCATTGCACTGCTTCCTGCTGCGCAATCGTTCTCTGTGCTGCGGGCGCTGCGTATTCTGCGTGTGTTGCGCATTATTTCAGCAACGCCGTCCTTGCGCCTTGTTGTCGAAGGGTTCCTCAGGGCGCTCCCCGGGATGGGAAGTGTCTTCATCCTGATGTCGTTAATCTTTTACATCGGCGCTGTGATGGCAACGAAACTGTTTGGCGCTGATTGCCCGACCTGCACACCTGACCAGGCGGCAAATTTTCAAGAATGGTTCGGCACGCTTGGCGCGTCCGGATATTCATTGTTCCAGATCATGACATTGGAAAGCTGGTCCATGGGCATCGTACGCCCTGTCATGGAGGTTTACCCGCAAGCCTATATATTCTTCGTGCCCTTCATCATGGTCACGACATTTGCAGTGGTGAACCTGCTAGTTGGTCTCATCGTGAATTCGATGTCAGAAACGGCGTCAGAAGAATCCAACGCAGCAACGGATGTCTACCGAGACGAAGTTCTTGCCCGCCTGACAGAAATTGAAAAACGACTGCCGAAGTAACGCCTAGGCCGTCTTCCCAATCACATCGACACCCAGAACGCCAAGAACCTTGGCTTCAATATGCTCTGCATTCATCGCGGCGGAATTATACATATCGGCAGGGCTGGATTGGTCGATAAAAATGTCAGGCAGCACCATGGATCGATATTTCAAACCATGATCAAACACACCCTCCTCCGCCAAAAGCTGCGCCACATGTGACCCGAACCCGCCAATCGCGCCTTCTTCGACGGTGATAAGCGCGTCATGGTCAGCGGCGAGTTTCAGGATCATGTCGCGGTCCAATGGCTTGGCGAACCGCGCATCTGCCACCGTCGGCGTGATACCCTTTGCGGCCAATGCCTCGCACGCCTTTTCAACTTCTTGGAGGCGCGTTCCAAAAGACAGGATCGCGACTTTCGATCCTTCACGGATCATGCGCCCCTTACCAATCTCAAGCGGCTGCGCATCAGCTGGGATGTCCACACCAATGCCTTCGCCCCGCGGGAAACGGAACGCGATTGGGCCATCATCATGGGCAACAGCCGTCGCGACCATGCGCACCAATTCAGCCTCATCCGCCGCCGCCATCACGACAAAGCCAGGAAGGTTCGCCAGAAACGCGACATCGAACGATCCCGCATGGGTCGCACCATCGGCCCCAACCAGCCCAGCGCGATCAATCGCGAACCGAACTGGCAGGCGCTGGATCGCCACATCATGCACGACCTGATCATAGCCGCGCTGCAAGAACGTCGAATACAATGTGCAAAACGGTTTCATGCCGCCTGCCGCAAGGCCCGCACAAAACGTCACCGCGTGTTGTTCGGCAATGCCGACATCAAAACAGCGCGACGCAAAGCGTTCCATGAATTTGGTCAGCCCCGTGCCGTCCGGCATTGCTGCGGTCACGGCAACGATCTTGTCGTCCTTCGCGGCAGCATTCACTAATGCTTCGGCGAAGACAGACGTATAAGATGGTGCGTTAGACACTGATTTTGCCTGTTTGCCTGTCACCAGATCAAACTTGCCAGTGGCATGCCCACGATCCGCGCGGTCCTCGGCGTAGCCTTTGCCCTTCTTGGTAATCGCATGGATCAAGATCGGCCCTGTTGCGCGGGTTTTCACGGTCCGCAAGACAGACAAAAGCTGCTCAATGTCGTGCCCGTCAATAGGGCCAAGATACGAAAAACCAAGTTCTTCAAACAGCGTTCCACCAACGGTCATATGCTTCAGCATATCTTTGGCGCGCCGCGCACCTTCCTGAAATGGTTCGGGTAGGAACGATACCGCCCCCTTAGCCGCGGCCTTAAATTCCTGAAACGGATCGCCGGCATACAGGCGGGACAAATACGACGACATCGCGCCAACGGGCGGGGCAATCGACATCTCGTTGTCGTTCAAAATCACGATCAACCGCTTCTTGAGGTGACCTGCGTTATTCAACGCCTCATATGCCATGCCCGCCGACATTGACCCATCGCCAATCACAGCAATCGCATCGCCGCCCTCACCACCAAGGTCGCGCGCTACCGCAAAACCAAGGGCCGCAGAAATTGACGTGCTCGAATGCGCTGCGCCAAAACAATCATACAGGGATTCAGACCGCTTCGTGAAACCCGAAAGCCCGTCTTTTTGGCGCAACGTGCGGATACGATCCCGCCGCCCCGTCAAAATCTTATGCGGGTAACACTGGTGCGACACGTCCCAAATGATCTTGTCCTTGGGCGCATCAAACACGGCATGCAACGCGACTGTCAATTCCACGACACCCAAACCGGCACCAAGATGACCACCCGTTTCAGACACCGTTGAAATTGTCTCAGCCCGCAGTTCATCCGCGACTTTGCGCAGCTGCGCATCGCTTAACCCGTTCAGATCACTGGGTAGATCAATGAGGTCAAGATTGGGGGTGTGTGGTCGATCATTCATACCGGTACTTTCGTCAGTGCGTGCGGTTCACAACGAACCGCGCCGCGTCTTTCAAGGTCGCCGCGGCGTCCCCGTAAATATCTAGCGCATCACACGCCTCTTGGATCAAAGAGTCAGCGCGGCGTTTCGCCCCATCAAGGCCCAGCAACGACACAAACGTCGCTTTGCCAGCATCGGCATCCTTGCCGACGGCCTTACCCACAGCCGCCGCATCACCCTCGACATCCAAGACATCGTCAGCGATCTGAAACGCGAGACCGAGTGCATCCCCGTAGGTGAGCAAAGCGCGCGTGTCATCCCCAGCCAGTTCGGCACCCGCCATCGCGGACCACCGGATTAACGCGCCGGTTTTGCCGTTTTGCACGGCCTCAATCTCGGTCAATGTATGCCCGCGAGTTTTACTTTCGGCTTCGATGTCTAACATCTGGCCACCAACCATACCCTTCCGTCCTGCTGCCGTCGCGAGCCCGTACACCAACCGACGGGACGCATCAGCGGGGCCAATGTCAGTGTGAGACAGCAATTCAAACGCAAGCGTCTGCAATGCATCACCTGCCAACACGGCCGTCGCTTCGTCCCATTTTTTATGCACTGTCGGCTGGCCACGCCGCAGATCGTCATCATCCATGCAAGGCAAATCATCATGGATCAGCGAATAGGCATGCAGACATTCAATCGAGAGCGCTGCCATGCTTGCTGGGCCAATCTGGTTCCCATGCAGCCGCGCGCTTTCCAGCACAAGAAACGCGCGCAAGGCTTTTCCGCCCACAACTGCATATCGCATGGCCGCTAAAAGTTTGGTGTCTGGCGTGTCTGGAATCATCGCATGCAAGCATTTGGACACGACAGTCTGCGCCCGAAGCAAGGCTTTATCGAACGGCAAAAATTCTATTTCATGCATCACTTAACCATCAAGGGGCGCCGTGCCCGTTGGTTTACCGTCGCCGTCCAATGTCAACTTAGCGACCTTTTCTTCGGCCTCTTTCAACTTGGTTTCACAGCGGCCTTTCAGCAAAGCCCCGCGTTCATAAAGCGCGATGGATTCATCCAACGGGACCTCACCGCGCTCTAGCTTACCCACGACCTGCTCCAATTCGCGCAGCGCGTCCTCAAAGCTCATTTCTGCTAAATCTGCACTCATCGCGCGCGCTCCTTCAAAACTTCAACGTGCGCACGAGCCGACCGGCCCAGCGCCTCCAAATCATACCCACCCTCAAGCGCGGATACCACCCGACCACCGCAATGTTCATCCGCCAGATCGCACAGTTTTTGCGTGACCCACATATAATCATCCTCGTGCAACATCATCCCCGCCAATGGATCAGCCGCATGTGCATCAAATCCAGCCGAAATCAGCAGAAGTTCAGGTTTGAACGCAGCAAGACGGGGAAACACGTAACGCTCATACGCCGCGCGAAACACCTTTGATGAACATCCTTCAGGCAGTGGAATATTCACGATATTGCCGACACCCGTTTCATGCGCCGCACCCGTCCCCGGCCAAAGCGGCATCTGATGGCTTGAGAAAAACAAAACCCGCGCGTCTTCTTCGACGAGGTCTTGCGTACCGTTGCCGTGATGCACATCAAAATCCACAATCGCGACCCGTTTCAGACTGTGAAACTCCAACGCATGCTTCGCCGCCACGGCAACCGACCCAAAGAAACAAAACCCCATCGGCGTTTCGCGTTCTGCGTGATGACCCGGCGGGCGCACAGCGGCAAACGCATTGCCAACCTCGCCTGACATTACCAAATCCACGGCCTTAACGACGCCGCCCGTCGCGCGATATGCGGCCTCCAATGTCCCAACTGACATATGCGTATCCGCATCCAAAGACCGCCATCCATCCGACGGGGCCGCATCCGCAATGGCCGTCAAATGCGCCTTAGGGTGGCACCGTAACAAATCGTCTTCGGCTGCCATCGGTGCTGAAACAGACATCAGATCCAGCCCGTCCAAAGCGCCCAAAACCGCATCCAGCCGCGCCACCTGTTCAGGATGCCCTTGCGGCGTCACGTGATCGTAAAACGCTTTGTGTGTAATTAATGCTGTGGTCATACCGCCCCCTGAAATCAATCCGGCGCGAGCATATATCCAGCCCCACGCACCGTCTGTAAATACCGTGGCTGCTTTGGATCAGCCTCCAGCTTGCGGCGCAACCGCGTGATCTGAACATCAACAGCGCGTTCCTGCGCCTGCCCGCCAGACCGTCCCAATCGATCAACCAAATCCTCGCGCGAAATCGCCTCACCCGTGGTCGCGGAAAAGATTTTCATCAATTGTACTTCGGTTGCGGTCAGACGCACCATGTCTTCGCCTTGCCACATCTCGCCGCGCTCCATGTCATAGCGCAACGGTCCAAGATGAAGGACTTTGGGCACAATCGCCTCCGCCTCGCTCGGTGGGACACGACGCAGGATCGAATTGATCCGCAACAATAGCTCTTTGGGTTCAAAAGGCTTGGCCAAGTAATCATCGGCCCCTGCCTCAAGGCCGGCAATACAATCACCAGTTTCCGCTTTGGCCGTCAGCAGTAGAATTGGAGTATCACGGGTTTTGCGCAGATCGGCGCACAGCGTTACCCCATCTTCGCCGGGCATCATCACGTCCAACACGATCATATCAAAATCAAGACCCGACAAGATACGTCGTGCATGGGCCGCATCACGCGCAGCTGTCACCAAGAACCCGTTACGAACGAGAAATTTCTGCAACAAGACGCGAATGCGTTCGTCATCGTCGACGATCAAAAGATGAGGCTGGTCACTATACATCGCGTTACCCCTTTAAATCCTTAAGCGCATCATAGCGGTTACGCATGTCTTGATCCATCATTGCCTCAAGCACCTGTCTGAAACCTGTCACGGCCTCTGGCCCCGCCGCGCGGTACGCCGTCCGCATTCGATCACGTTGGGCATCCGATAATTTTCTCTCTAGCGCCTCACCGTCTTCCGTTAGGTAGAGATGGCGTTCGCGTTTGTCGCGCTTACCCACCTCACTGCGCACAAGACCATCCTCCATCAAGGCACGCAACACACGGTTCAGCGATTGCTTCGTGACCCCAAGGATCGCAAGAAGATTGTTCACCGTTCCGCCTGGACTTCGGTGAATAAAGTGAACTGCGCGGTGATGCGCCCGCCCATAGGCCATGTCTGTCAAGATGCGATCAGGGTCCGCCGTAAAACCGCGATAGGCGAAAAACATCGCCTCGATCCCCTTACGCAACTGTTCATCCGTTAGGAACAACAGCGGGTTGCCAGTTTCTCTACCGCCACCTTCCATAAGGGGCCTCCTTCACATTCGCTGTCATAATACGTCAGCTTTGTTGACATTCCAAGCAGGGATCGGTATCGAATCGAAGGTTTCGCGCAACAAAGTGTCCACATCGGACCTAACCGCGTAATAAATGCAAAGATTACTGGAGGCTATCATGGCTGGTGCATACGACGATCGGGACGGAAAAATCTGGATGGACGGCAAGTTGGTCGAATGGCGCGACGCGAACGTGCACATTCTGACCCACGCTATGCACTACGCGTCCTCCGTATTTGAAGGCGAGCGTTGCTATGACGGCAAAATCTTCAAATCCCGGCAGCATTCGGAACGCCTGATCAAATCAGGCCAACTTATCGACTTTGAAATTCCATATACTGTGGACGAAATTGAGGCCGCAAAACGCGCCGCACTCGACGCGAACGGCCTGACAGACGCCTACGTCCGTCCCGTCGCTTGGCGTGGATCTGGTGAAGACATGGGCGTTGCAGCATCGCGCAACCCTGTCCACCTCGCTGTCGCGGTTTGGGAATGGGGCGCCTATTACGGTGATGCAAAAATGAAGGGCGCAAAGCTCGACATTGCGAAATGGAAACGCCCGTCACCGGAATGCGCACCGTCACAAGCCAAAGCCGCAGGTCTGTATATGATCGCGACCATGTCAAAACACGCCGCCGAAGCCAAAGGGTGCAGTGACGCGCTGATGTTCGACTACCGCGGTTATGTTGCCGAATGCACGGGCGCGAACCTGTTCTTCGTCAAAGACGGCGAAGTCCACACACCCAAGCCCGATGCCTTTCTAAACGGCCTGACCCGCCAGACCGTGATTGAAATGCTGACGCAAAAAGGCATCAAAGTTCACGAACGCCATATCATGCCGGACGAACTCGAAGGGTTCGAACAGGCATGGCTGACTGGGTCGGCAGCCGAGGTGACGCCAATCGCCCAAATCGGTGATTATAACTTCGAAGTCGGCGCATTGGCCAAAGACATCGCCACGGATTACGAAAAACTGGTCCGCGCCTGAACCCGCTACCAAAACTTCCACCAAGGCCGGGCATGAGTTCCGGCCTTGGTCATGTCCGGTGTCGGAAAATCAGGATGACTAGCATTGCCCGCCGCATCATAAATCTCACCCTCATCGCCCATCAAACGCGCGTCCAGAACGATACTAAGCTTGTGCATTTTGGCCAGAGCGTCTGGACGTGCATTCTTGCCAACAATATTGCCATCCGACATCCAAAACCACATCCGCCCCATGCCTTCCTCACCCGACCAAACAGCCGCTGACGGGTCCGTTGCAGCCATCTCCGCGTGTGGCGTCAGGTGCGGATCTGTTTCAATGACGGCAAGCCATTCATCAAGTTCGATTTCCTCACCGTGTTCATCGAACCATTCGTCTTTGCGTGAAATATAAAGATTGTAACCCATCGCCCTACTGCAACCCCTTTGCCTTGACCTTGCGTCGCGCCGTAGCGTCCATGCCAAGCGCGCGTTCACGCAGCACGATAATCACGCCTGCGCAAATCACCAAGGCGGCACCGACCAACATGCCAAGTGTCGGGACTTCTGAAAACCAGACGTATCCGATCAAAACCGACCACAGGATCGACACATAGGTGAACGGGGCCAACACACCTGCTTCGGCGAACCGATAGCTTGACGTCAGCAAAACCTGCCCAAGCCCGCCAACAATTCCTGCACCAATCAACAACGTCAATTCATACCCGTTCGGCCAGACCCAGCCGAACGGAATTGTCACAAGCGACAACAGCGTCGACGTCGCTGAAAACCAGAACACAATCGCCGTCGTGCTTTCTTTGCCCGCCATGCCTTTGACGAACACCTGCGCAAATGCCGCAAGGCATGCTGATCCGAGGGTGAGCAAAACACCCAGCGCTTCTGTTGACCCCAGGCCAACACTCAGCCTTGGTGCGACGATAATGATAACACCAACAAAGCCGAGCATGACCGCCGCGATGCGCACAAAGCGAAACCGTTCCCCCAAAATCAGCGCCGCAAGCACAACCATCAGAATTGGTGTCACAAACCGGATCGCCGTAACCTCTGGCAGCGGCAGATACTTCAACCCCGCAAACCCAAGCCCCATGGCACAAGACCCGACAATTCCACGCACCGCATGATTGCGCACCGAAGTCGTTTTGATCCCTGCTGCAATACCGCCGTGCGTGACGAGCCAGATCAGGACAATCGGCATCGCCATAATCGAGCGGAAGAACATCGCCTCACCTGCAGGCACGCGACCGGCGGCTTTGATAAAGGCAGACATCAACGTAAAAACAGTAATAGCCGACAGCATCAAAAAGATGCCGCGCGTCACATTGGTTTGCGTTGCAGTGGTCATACCTTTGCTTACGCCCCGTCACCCAAAACGGCCAGTCCTTTAGCGGCGCGGCGTGATCCGTAAAATGTCACCGCCCAGCACGTCCGGCAGCACCAAAAGATCGCCGTTGGGCAGCACTTCTACATCACGGACGCGGCCAATGTCTGCCAACAACCTCTCCTCCCCGACAACACGGCCACCTTCGATTTGAAGCCGCATAATGCCCCCGGGAAACAGGGATGCGACAAACAGATTGCCACGCCACGGCGCAAAAGCCGCATTGCCTGGATACGCCGCCATCCCACCAGGGGCGATAACAGGATCCCAATAATACACCGGCGGCTCCAGACCGTCCGCGACAGCAATGCCACCGCTGATGTCGGCCCCGCTGTAATCGATGCCATAAGACACAATCGGCCAGCCGTAGTTGCGACCCTGTCGTGGGCGGTTCAGTTCATCCCCGCCGCGCGGGCCGTGTTCAACTGTCCATAATTCACCATCCCGCAGCGTCGCACCTTGAATGTTGCGATGCCCCGTCGACCACGTGGTCACAGCGCCGTCTTCGGACACCCAAATCACCTTACCGATCGTTGTCGCAGGGTCTTGGACATATCGTTCGCGTCCACGATCACCGCCTGTGATCCAAACCCCGCCATCACCCAGCACCACGCGGCTACCGAAATGGCGGCCACTGTTCAGCGCAGGCGTTTGAACAAAAATATCCTCAACCTGTATAAGCGTATTCTGGTCCAACACACCGTGCGCCACCGCCAAGGCAGCGCGATTGCCCACTAGTTTGGCGTAGGTCAGATATACGATGCCCGTCGACGAAACCGCGACATCCAACAACCCGCCTTGTTGGATCGCCACGCTGTTGGGGACGCCTGACACCTCACCCAATCGCGCACCGTCAGCATCGACAATTTGCAATGTGCCGCCCCGTTCTGTGACCAGGAAACGCCTATCGGGCAATGGTGCAATAGCCCATGGAAAATCAAAATCACTTGAAAACACCTCAACCGAAATACTGCTTTCAGCCAGCAAAGGCGCACGTGTCTGGTTTTCGAACGCGGGGGCGAAATCGGCATTGGGCGCACCTTGGTCCACCTGCCCCAGCGCCAGTGTCGGCATCAAACACAACAAAAATCGCCACATGATCAAACCCTTTCTAAAGTCGCTGCACGGCCCACTTTGCCGCATCCGCGACCTCAGAACTGGGATCGTCAACCAGTCCAGCCGCTACATTTTTCAACATCCCGTCACCGGAATTGCCAATCGCATAAAGAACATTGCGCACGAACCGGTCCCGTCCGATCCGTTTGATCGGGCTACCTGAGAACATGGTTCGAAACGCAGCGTCGTCCAGCACCGCCAGTTCACGAAGCGGTGGGGCCAACAAGTCCGCACGCGCCGCATACTTTATCTCGCGCGCCTCAGCCGCAAATTTGTTCCACGGACACACCGCCAGACAATCATCGCACCCGTAAATCCGGTTGCCCATTTTCACGCGTAAATCCAGCGGCACCGGTCCTTTATGTTCAATTGTCAAATAAGATATGCACCGCCGCGCATCGAGCTGGAAGGGTGCGGGAAACGCATCCGTCGGACATACATCCAGACAGGCTGTGCATGATCCACAATTTTCAATACCCGCGACGTCAGGCTCAAGCTCCGCAGTTGTAAAAATTGCACCGAGGAAAAACCAGTTTCCCAATTCACGGCTTAGCAAATTCGTATGCTTACCCTGCCACCCCAAACCAGCCGCTGCCGCTAGTGGTTTTTCCATCACTGGGGCTGTATCGACGAACACTTTTATTTCGCAATCCGCCTGATCGACAAGCCACCGCCCGACCCGTTTCAAACGCTTCTTAACAACATCATGGTAGTCACGGTTTTGCGCATACACGGATATGGCCGCGCGATCCCGCTGTTCCAGAACGGCCAGTGGATCATGTTCCGGCGTATAGGGTTCAGCCAACATCACAACCGACTTTGCCGCGCCCCATAATGATGCGGGATCGCTGCGCCACGCCATACGCTCTGCCATCCAGCCCATTTGGCCATGACGACCTTCATCAACGAATTTTTGCAAACGCGCGGGCAATTCTGGCACCGCATCAGAGCGACACACACCAAACCCTGCAAACCCCTCTTCCAAAGACTTCGCGCGTAGACGTTCTTTGAGGGTTTGTGTCATTTTCTCTCAATACCTTGGTAAACGCCCGTCAGGAATATCCTAAAAATCAAGATCGTTGTAATGCGACGGCTGTGGAAAGCCTGAAATCTGATCCGCCAAAATAGACCTAAACGCTGGGCGCGATTTAATCTTTGCGTACCAATCCTTCACAATCGCGGATCGGTTCCAATCCACGTCGGATACGTAATCGAGGCATGACAAATGCGACGCAGCAGCAAAGTCCGCCAATGACATTTCGTTGCCGGCCAACCAACGCCGCTGATCCAGCAACCAATGCATATAATCGAGGTGATATTTCACCGCCTTTGACCCTGCTTTTACATTTGCAGAATCCGGATATCCGGTGCCCATGACTTTGCGAAACACACGTTCGCCCATCAACTTGGTCGTGACTTCTTCGTTGAACTTGTCATCAAACCACGCGACCAAACGGCGGACTTCGTAGCGGCTGTCGGCCCCACTTGGCAGAAGCGGCGGCGTTGGGTGCGTTTCTTCAAGGTATTCACAGATCGCGGTGCTATCGGCCATCATGCGATTGCCCATTTTCAGGACAGGGACCTTGCCAGCGGGATTACGGCGCAGAAAATCCGCATCCTGTTCCCAGTACCTTTCTTCGACCAACTCCACCTCGATACGTTTCTCAGCAAGTGACAATCGCACTTTACGCGAAAACGGCGACAGCGGGTAATGGTAAAGACGGTTCATCAATGGCCTCAATAAAACATTGCCCCTTCAATGCCCCAACAGGCACCGCGTTACAATCCCATGCACCGAGCCGCTTTTCTATTGAAAGCAGTCTGCGCGGCCATCTGCGCTGATTGTCGCCGCCCCATCCCGAATGCTGGCCGCACGGCCACGTACATAAGATGACGGCTGCGATGCGGACCGGTTCTTGGGGTTGGGCAAGATCGCGGCCAAGCGCGCTGCTTGTGTGGGCGACAAACCTGACGCAGTGACACCGAAATAATGAACAGCAGCAGCTTCAACCCCGAACACGCCTTCGTCAAATTCGGCCACGTTCAAATATACTTCAAGGATGCGTTCTTTGCTCCACACAGCTTCGACCAATGGCGTCATCAACGCTTCGAGAGATTTTCTGAACCATGATCGTCCATGCCAAAGATAGACGTTTTTCACGACCTGCTGTGAGATCGTTGAACCGCCCCGATTTGACCCGTCTTCCAGCGCAGCCTGAATAGCCGTCAGATCAAGGCCCCAGTGAAGACAGAAATTCGCGTCCTCGGCGGCTACGGCTGATCGTGCCATCACGGGCGCGATATCTTCCATCGCAACCCATGTCTGGTTCACACCCCCAACGCGGCGACCCTCAGAAAACATATATGGCGTGGTCGGGGGATTCAGCGCGGAAAACACAACCGTTGCTAAAACAGCAACTGCGATCATAATCAAAAGTCCTCGGAACAGGTATTTCGTCAAACGGCGCCACAAAAGCCGTGGGCGATCCCGCAACCGAACCGCTTTGGCAGGTGTCTTGCGGGATTTTGCAGTTTTACGAGTTGTTTTTGCCATGGTGCTATTCACCGCATCTGGATGGTGCGGGTCAAGCACTCAAGCCTAAACATGCGTTAAACTTTGTTCGCAAAACACCTTTGCCTCAGTGCCGCGAAGCACGGTTCGCACCGTTGACCAATCCGGCCCCGCTGTACCAATCATCTCGGGAAACAACGCCATGACTTCGTCGCGCAAATCGTCGTCTTGCAAAATGTAGTCGCCCGGAAAAA
>TARA_B110000977_G_scaffold118250_1_pt1 | contig 20310 bp, 16 predicted proteins | sample TARA_B110000977 | Tara Oceans TARA_B110000977 (sample SAMEA4397798) | marine metagenome | biome: Polar Biome; feature: [SRF] surface water layer (ENVO:00010504); material: water (ENVO:00002006), including particulate matter (ENVO:01000060) such as... | depth 5 m | reverse complement strand
TATGATCGGGGTACTTTGAGACGGGTTAGACTTTGTCTGACAGCATCTTTTATTGCATTACCATTCCGCCATCGATCATAAAGAGTTGACCTGTCATATAATCACTGTCTGAACTAGCAAGGAAACCGGCTGTTCCAACTACATCTTCTGGATAAGAATAACGTTTCATTAATATCATATTTTCAGCTAATGAATCCATCGATTGGCCTTCTTTTTCAAATTTACCGATAGCAACTAAGTCTTTGTCTAGTTGCTCCCACAATTCTGTACGAACAACTCCAGGACCATAACCGTTGACAGTGATATTATGTTCAACAAGTGCTTTTGCTCCACCGGTGATTAAAGCTAAAGTCGCGTGCTTTGAGCAAGAGTAAGGAATTACATCATCAAAGGTAGTTCGTGATAAAATTGAACCAACGTTTATTAATTTATAAGGACCCGCATCTTTGCCTTGTTTTATCATTTGGCGAGCCGCTTCTTGCATGCCAAACAATTGTCCTTTTGCATTAACGTTCATGATGCTATCCCAATTTTCTTCATCTATATCCATGAAAAATTTGGGTTTGTTTATCCCTGCGTTTAATAATGCTATGTTTATAGAACCAAAAGCTTCTACAGTTGCATCAACTGCCGATGCATTGTCTGCACGGCTAGTAACATCAAGTTTGATAAAAATTGCTTTGCCGTTGTCTAAAGCATTAATTCGTGATGCAACTTCTTCGACACCTACCACGTTTACATCGCCCAAACAAACGTTTGCACCATGAGCCGCGTAATACTCACCTATTGCGGCACCCATACCTTGGGCGGCACCAGTAATAAGAATATTTTTTCCTTTTAGACGTTTAGGGTCCATGCAATCCTCCAATGCGATTTGAAATTAAACGTGAAGGTTTGTAGGGAAAATTAAAATCACCAAAGTATCCATTTTGATTCAAACTAATCCATTATGGACAAAATTTGAGCCATGTATAGGCTTCGCTTTTGTAATCATATGAATTCAGGAGTGGGTCATATTGGCTCACCGTAGGGAGGAATAAAATGAATAATTTAGGGAAATCATTCCGTACTATTGTTGTAGGGGCTATTGCTTTTGGTGCAACTGTATCGAATGCATGGGCTGAAGGCTCAATCGTTTCTTTTAATGGTCCAGCTGGCGAAGCTTATATCGGTAAGTTCATTAAAGGTATTAAGGCTACTGCTGAACTAAAAGGTTTTGACATCAAAGTATTTGAAAATCAATTTAATCAAGCTGAGCAAGATCAACAAGTACAGCAAGTTCTAGCTGCAGGTCAGTTGCCTGATGTGTTTATTTGGTGGCCATCTGATGCTGTTGCAGGTTTGGGCTCATTGCGTGCACTGGCAAAAACAGGTGTTCCTGTTTTGAAAATCAATCAATTACCAAACGATCAAGATAAGCAATATATCTTTGGTTATGCAGGTCCTGATGATCGTCTTCGTGCGCGTAATGCTGGTTACATGATGCGTGAAGCTGCTGCTGCTAAAAAAGCTGCTGGCGGTACAGGTTTTAACGTTTTAGCTTTATCATATCCACATAGTTATGGTGGATACGGCTTATCAATAAATGCATTTAAAGAAGCAATTGCTGGTTCAGATTTAAAAATAATTGGTGACGTAGATGAAGGCTTTGGACAAGCTAACGGCTATAAAGGTGCAGCAAAAATGATTGCGGCTCTTCAAGGTCAAAGTATTGATTTTGTTTATGGCATGGACGATGCTATTTTGACCGGTGGCATAAAGGCTCTGGAAGAAGCTGGTATGGTGATGGGTCAAGATGTAATTGCAGTTGGCACAGTATGTAATGGTGACAAACAATTGATCGAAGAAGGTAAACAATTCGGTACAACTTTACAATCCCCCTTACATGAAGGCCAGTTGGCAATTAAATTGGTTGAAGAATATTTAAATACAGGAAAATTAGCCAACTATATTAACTTTACTCCAAATCCGTCTGTGACGAAAGAAACTATTGAAACAACTGCATTGCGCGGTTTTGATGGTAAACTTTATTCAATCGAAGAGCTTTGCTCTGGCGCTTGGTAGGTTAATGGTTCCGATCTATGATCGGTGAAATAAGATTAAGTCAGGGATACACATAGTACCCCTGACTTTTGCCCATAGGGTTTTAGGAAAACAATATGCAACCACTTTTAAAGCTCTCAAATATAAAAAGGAACTATGGTGCTATTAAAGCATTAAGAGGTGCTAATTTTGAAATTATGCCTGGTGAGGTAATGGGACTTGTCGGTGAAAATGGTGCTGGAAAGTCGACTATGGTTAAAATCATTAGTGGTTTTGATAGTGGCTTTGAGGGTGAGTATTTATTAAATGGTGAGCAATTACACTTTACGAGCCCTATCCAAGCAGAACGCGCAGGTATTGCTGTGGCTCAACAAGAATTAAGTTTGATTAAAACTATGAGTGTTGCAGAAAATATATTTTTAGCAGGCGATAGCGTTCCAACATTTGCAACCAAATATAGCTTGGCGCGAAACGCTAAGCCATATTTAGAAGAAGTTGGATTGGGGCATATCGATCCGCTTACCTCCACTGACCGTTTATCTGTTGGTGAGCAACATTTGATTGAGGTAGCGCGTCTTCTAGCACATGATCCACAAATTTTAATTTTAGATGAGCCAACTGCAGCACTTGGTGAAACTGATTCTATTCGTATTCTTAATATGGTTAATCGCCTATCCAAACGTGGCAAATCTATTATTTATGTTAGTCATCGTATGGATGAGATTTTTAAAATTTCAGATCGTATTATAGTTTTACGTGATGGCGAGAGTCAAGAACCCCGACTGGCATCAGACCTCAATGTTAACACTTTGGTTGAATTGATGTTGGGACGTGAATTAAATAATATGTACCCTAAGCGTACTAAAAAGAAGATACTAGAACCAGTAATGAAAGTACGTAATCTATGGCCCGATCGCTTACTTGAGGGTGTGAACTTTAATATTAATCGTGGAGAAATTCTTGGTTTGGCTGGACAGTTAGGCAGTGGAACTGGCGATATTCTTGCTGCTATTGCTGGTGCTACAAGAACACGTGATGGGCAATTGACGTATAAAGGAAAAACTTTTTTACCTAAAAATCCTAAAGAAGCTATAGAAGCTGGGATTGCCTATTGTTCGGATGACCGCAAGCATGACGGCTTGTTTTTGGGGCGGCCTATTTCTGATAACTTATCTGCTGCTGCACTGCATCGCATTGCTAAAAACGGCATTCGATCGCCATCTTCTGAAACCAAAATGGTAACGGAAAATGCAGTTAAATTTACTGTTGACCCAGCACGATTGCCTCAAGAAGCAGGTGTTTTAAGTGGTGGAAATCAACAAAAAGTTGCTTTAGCTAAATGGTTGGCAATTAATCCTGATATTATTCTTATTAATGAGCCCACTAGAGGTGTTGATGTTGGCGCACGTGCAGAGATTTATCAAAAATTGAGAGAATTGGCTGATGAAGGTGCTGCGATTGTAGTCGCATCAACCGATATTCAGGAAATTACTAACTTACCTGATAGGATTATTACTGTTTACCGAGGTATTCAAATTGGTGAAATAGCTTTGGGTGATATGTCAGCAGCAACCATTTTAGAGGAGATTACTAATCCGTTTAGAGAAGAAGGACTACAAGGGGAGAATAGCAAATGAGTATAGATTCATCTGTAGAAAATCCAAATCTCATCCAACGTTTGACACGTGATTATTCATTGTTGGTATTGGCCCTAGTTGCAGTATTTATTGCTGTTTTTATAATTGGAGCTGCCACAGCACCAAATTTTTTAACTATTCTTAATATTAAGACAATTTTACGTGACGCAGCGATTGTTGGAATTATGGCAATTGGATTAACTTTTGTTACATTATCTGGAAACTTTTTTCTTTTATCTATGAAGGAAACCGCTGCACTTTCTATTATTGCGTTTGCAACAAGTATGTCTGCAGGCTACGGTTTTGAGATATCTTTTTTATTCACAATGATAATTGCTATGATTGCAGGTGCAATCCAAGGGCTACTTATAGGACTAGGTGGAAACCCAATTGTTGTTACACTAGGTGCAGCTGGGTTATTTTTTGGCATAGGTAGCTGGTGGAGTGACAATTTAGTTGTGTCTTTTAGGCGCCCACATGGGGCAGAGTGGTTAGGCTCTGGTTCTTTTTTAGGGTTACCAAATATTACGATTGCTTTCATTATTATAGCAGTTCTTGCCGAATTTGTTCTTCGTCGAACAAGCTTTGGGCGACAAGTTTACCTTGTTGGAGCCAATCGCGCTACTGGCCGAGCAACGGGTCATGAGAACTTACCTATGGCGATCAAAGTTTGTATTATTGCGTCAGTATGTTCAGCATTTGTTGCTATTGCATTTTCTGCACAGGTTTCCAGTGCACATGTAAATTACTTTTCTTCGTCATTTGGATCATCGGGCGATATGACTATTATGGTCATTGCCACTGTTATGGTTGGTGGAAACTCGATTATGGGTGGCTATGGGTCTAGTTTGAGGTCTAGCCTTGGAGCTGTGTTTATTTCAACTTGTGATAATATGATGGTTTTACATGGTTATAATAGTGGTCCGCGCGTTTTAGCAGTTGGGTTGATGATAGTATTTAGCATTATGGTTTTCGCGTTGGTTCAACGTGGTAGCAGATCAGTAGAGTAGGAAAAGACAATGTATAAAAAAGCTAAAACCTGGATTTCTAACAATCCTGACCTTTCATTCGCTATTTTACTTTCAATTTGTGTTTACGCATATTTTGCTTTTACTAATGATCTTTTTGCAACGCACCGGACTGGCTATGCAATTATGGAACGGTTCGCTGTATTGGGGTTGGTCGGTTTGGCGCTGACACTCTGCATAATTGCTGGTGAAATCGATCTTTCTATTGGCTCTAATGCTGCGTTATCTGCTGTAATTACGGTTCGCTTTACTGATAGTTTAGGGGCGCCAACCGCATTAATTATAGCGCTAATAATAGCAACCATGATTGGTGCAATCCAAGGTTACTTTATTGCATACCTTCGAGTACGGGCAATAGTCTTGACTGTTGGAACATTAATGCTTTTGCGTGGTGTTTCGTTATTTGCCGCTGAAGAAAAAACTGTGATGCTAACAGACTTTCGTGTACCAGATTTTATTTCAACTAAAATGCTTTGGTATTTTTCTCCAGCCAGTTTGTTGGTGGTTTCTATGTTTATTATAGTTGGCTTGTTCATGAGCTATACACGATATGGACGTGAAATTTATGCTATTGGTGGTGCCCGCAAAGAGGCAATAGCTGCCGGTATTAGCTTGAAACGTCCAATGATTATTGTATTTGCAATCTCTGGCTTATGTGCTGGATTAGGTGGAGCCATTATTGGACTGCGTTCAGGGACTGCGCAAGCATTAGGGCTGCAATATGTTTTATTAGCTGGAACTGTTGCCGCCTTTATTGGGGGCGTTAGCATAATGGGTGGTAAGGGTGGCGTGATTGGTGCTGCTATCGGGACGTTGAGTGTTAACTTCCTAAATACTGGTTTGGTATTTAATGTGACACCTGCATTTATGGTTCAACTTTACCTCGGAATTCTTTTAATTATAGTTATTATGTTTCAAACTGGTTCTCGTGTCTTTGATGAAAATCAACGTCGGAAACAAATTTTGGCTGATGCTGATAACTTAGCCCGACAATTATCTAAGAGACGAAAATTTTTAAAAGCCCCACCTTGATAATCTTTAAAATGTCCATTTTGGATATTTTTTCTGGATACTGAGTATTTTCTTTGTCTATAGTTGCCATCTAAGCAAGAGGAGCAGATATGGTTAACTTGCACGGAACACAGCGTAGACCCGAAGGCCCATTTGAAACTGCTGACAGAAAACATTCTTTTGGTGCTTCTAATGAGGAAATGTCTAGGTTTTTAGATTTTATAGAACAGCAAGATGAAGAAACAAGTCGTGCGTTAAGTATTAAAACTGGTTATGATGAAATTAAATTATTCATCACGCTTTTGCGAAACCACCTTAATGGAAAGCTAACGACCAGTTCATCACTTGCTCAAAGTTCCGGCCTTTCTTATGGAACAGCTATCCGTGCTATATATGCAATAGAGGTGCGGGGCTTATTGGTTCGCCGCAGCAAAACGGCGACTGGAAAAAGCTTTTCACTTCACCCTTCAGAAAAACTTATTCTTGAATGGCAAGAATATGCTCGAAGAATCTATTCATTGATGGATAGTACTATCGGGCTTTCATCGCGCACTGGTCAGAATTCATCTGACTATTTTTATGGCGCATCTTATAATAGTGGTAATATTCTAAGCCCGCCTAGTGTTTTTTCTTCAAAGCTCCCTTTGCAAAAAGAGCTTCGTATTTTGGTCCATGCTGATCCAACATTTATGGCAATGCATGTTTTGAAAAAACAATTTGAATCTATATTTGGCGTCCCAATTCAAAGTCGTGCACTATCAATTGATCGGCTTCGTGATGAAATTATAAAAAATTCAAACGCTAAACATTCAAATTATGATATAATTGCTTGTGATTTACCGTGGTTTGGAGAAATGGCAAAAGAAGGCCGATTTTTACCAGTTGATAGTCTAATCTCTAGTACAGGATTTGATATGTCTGATTTTCATTCTGAAGCATTAGCCAGCGCTCGACATAAGGGTAAACAGTTTGGTATACCAGTTCAAACTACACCAGATTTATTAGTATATCGACGCGATTTGTTTGCTGAGAGAGGTCTTAAAACACCTCGGACTATTGAAGATACTTTAGCGGCAGCTCAAGCATTACATAGTCGCTCCCGAAACATGTCAGGTATTGCATGGAATGCTGCACGTGGAACTCCCTTAGGTCATACTTTTTTGTTTACTATGGGAGCTTTTGGGCAACCTGCAATAAATCTGAATGTTAATGAAACTGGTTTTGACGGTGAGAATGTTTTTGGTGAAAATTTTCGCCCTATGTTTGATACTGTTGCAGCTCGTAATGCTGCAGAATATCTTTTAGAGTTACTCAATTTTTCACCAAGTAGTATCTTAAGTATGTCGTGGTATGAACGGGCAAGAGCATATGCAGATGGTGAAGTTGGTATGGCTTATTGTGCTACACTACTCGCACCAATGTTTGAACTGAACCCTAAATCACCTGCACATGGTGTAAGTGAGTTTTTACCGCACCCTTGCGGTAAAGGTGCAAAACCCATTGCTCCTGTCGGTGGCTATGCTTTAGCGATTCCATCAAATGTATCTGAGGATAGAATTAATCCAATTTGGACAGCTTTGATGTCGCTAACTTCGCCGCAGACTATAAAACTTTACATTGAGAATGGTTCATTGGTAAGTCCGCGTTTTAGCGTCAGTATGGATCCAAAAGTGCGTCAAATATCACCTTTGATTTCTAAGGTTGATGAAATGGCGCGCTTTGGGGTTTTGCAGATGTGGCCGCGCCCGCCAATACCTGAAATCTCAGATATAATCGCTATCATTGGCGAGGAAATGCACGACATGCTTGTTGGTGCAAAATCCGTTGATGTAGCTTTGAGTAATTCACAGAACCGTGTTGACGCTATTATGCGGCAAAACGGTCATTATTAACCCCTATTATTATGGGGTCGACATGGAGGCCCTAAATGGTTGTCACAAACGCTTTAAATCCCCGTATACTCCAACCTGGTGATATAGACCCAAATTGGCGTTGGGATAAACATATCCCATCTTTAGGGCATACCGCAGTTGATTTTGAACGTCGTGTTGATCATGATCGTTTACGTCGTTACCGCTTATCGCGAGCAAAGGATGCTTTAAAAAGTTCTGAATGTGGAGCGCTATTACTCTTTGATGTTAATAATATTCGTTATGTGTCTGGTACTAAAATTGGTGAATGGGAGCGCGATAAGATGTGCCGTTTCTGTTTACTAGCAGGGGATGAAGAGCCCTATGTTTGGGATTTTGGTTCAGCGGCTGTTCACCATAAAGAGTATTGTGATTGGCTAGATCCAGATCGTATGTTGGCTGGCGTTGTAGGCATGCGCGGTACAATTCCTCCATCGTTTGGTTTAATGAAAAAATACGCTGAAGATATTTATCGCTTACTCCAAAAATCTGGTGTGGCAGACATGCCCGTTGGTGTCGATTATGCAGAAACTGCAATGTTTTTTGCATTAAAAGATGCTGGAGTAAATGTTGTTGATGGCCAGCAAATAATGTTGGGTGCACGTGAAATTAAAAATGTTGATGAAATTCATTTGTTGAATCAAGCTGCGGCTATGGTTGATGGAGTTTATCACATGATTTGGGAAGAACTTAAGCCAGGTGTACGTGAAAACGATATTGTCGCGATGGCCAATAAGATGCTGTATGAAATGGGCTCAGATGATGTTGAAGCTATCAACGCCGTTTCTGGCGAACGTTGCAATCCCCATCCACATAATTTTACCGACAGATTAATCCGACCAGGCGATCAGGCGTTTTTTGATATATTACAAAGTTATCAAGGTTATCGTACCTGTTATTATAGAACTTTTAACGTTGGTCGCTCAACGACGAGCCAGAATGATGCTTATGTTAAAGCACGGGACTGGCTGGATGCATCGATTGCATTAATTAAACCGGGTGTATCTACTGACAAAGTTGCGGCTGTTTGGCCAACTGCGCAGGAGCTTGGCTTTAACAGTGAGTTAGAGGCATTTGGCTTGCAGTTTGGTCATGGATTGGGGCTAGCTTTACATGAACGTCCAATTATAAGCCGTGCGGTTAGCATGGAAAATCCAATGGAAATCAAAACAGGCATGGTCTTTGCATTAGAAACTTATTGCCCTGCATCAGATGGTTATTCTGCAGCACGTATTGAAGAAGAAGTTGTTGTTACGGATACGGGTTGCAAAGTGATTAGCCTATTCCCGGCAGAAGAGTTGCCAATAGCAAACCGCTACTAATTGTTCCTAGCTCGATCCAAGTCTGGATTGGGCACTTTTTGCGAGAATTCTATGACAAAGAAAAAAACATCAAATAGCGAAGAATATCTTCGTATGTATACTCAAATGGCACGTATTCGTGCATTTGAAGATCAGGCTAATAAACTTTACTTATCTGCAAAAATGCCAGGCTTAACTCATATGTACTCTGGCCAGGAAGCTGTGGCTGTTGGTATCTGCGAAGCTTTAAAAAAAACAGATCATATTACGTCAACACATAGAGGGCACGGACACTGTGTTGCTAAAGGTGCAGAGTTTAAACAGATGTTTTGTGAATTGTTAGGTAAAGAAGAAGGATACTGCCGTGGCAAGGGAGGCTCTATGCATATTGCTGACCAAGCAAATGGAAATCTTGGTGCTAATGCGATAGTTGGGGGGTCTGCTGGCATTGCTACGGGTGCTGCATTGTCAGCCAAAAATCTTGGCAAAGATGATGTAACCGTATGTTTTTTTGGTGATGGAGCGCTGGGCCAAGGTTTGCTTTATGAAGTAATGAACATGGCATCACTTTGGTCACTCCCAGTAATTTATGCCTGTGAAAATAATTTATATGGTGAATATACTAAAGTTGAAGAGATGGCTGCTGGCGAGCTAACCGGTCGAGCAAAAGCTTTTGGAATTGAAGCATTCGAATTGGATGGCCAAGACGTACTTGCAGTTAATAATCTTTCTCAAAAATTGGTTGCGCGGGCTCGCAATGGCGAGGGACCATTTTTCATTCAATTAAATACCTATCGATATCATGGGCATCATGTTGGAGACATTAATCGTGAATACTACCGTCCTAAAGATGAGGAAAAATATTGGAAAGAAGAACGAGATCCTATCATAAACTTTGGTATTTGGTTAGCCAAAGAAAATATTGCAACCACAGCAGAGCTACAAACTCTGCGTGATCAGGTAAATCAAGATGCGGCAGATGCTGTTGCTTATGCTCTCGATGCTTCTTACCCGCTTGCGGAAGAAGTAGACATGCATGTATTTATTTAAGGAATAAAAATGCGTTCAATTACATTATCTCAAGCCGTAAACGAGGCTATCGCTGAAGAAATGCGCCGTGATGAAACTATTTTTCTACTTGGAGAGGATGTTGCTGAAGCCGGTACACCGTTTAAAATTCTTTCTGGCCTAGTAGAAGAATTTGGTACAAGCCGTATCATCGATACTCCAATTTCAGAACCTGGCTTTACAGGCATTGCAGTTGGAGCAGCAATGACTGGTTCGCGGCCAATTGTTGATTTGATGTTTGGGGATTTTTTATTTTTGGTTATGGACCAATTATGTAACCAAGCTGCAAAAACCCATTATATGTCGGGTGGTAAATTAAATGTGCCAATGGTTCTGCGTACTAACCTAGGTGCAACGCGCCGATCTGCTGCACAACATAGCCAGTCGCTACACGCTTTAGTGGCTCATATCCCAGGTGTGAAAGTTGTACTACCTTCTTCTGCTTATGAGGCCAAAGGTCTTTTGAAAACGGCTATTCGTGACAATAACCCTGTTGTGATTTTTGAAGACAAACTAATGTACCAAGACAAATCAGAAGTTCCAGAAGAGGAGTATTTAATCCCATTTGGTCAGGCCAATATTGTTCGGCAAGGGACAGATATTACTTTGGTAGGGACGTCTTCTATGGTTCAGGTTGCTGAAAAAGCAGCAGATATTTTAGCCAAACAAGGTATTTCTGCAGAAGTTATTGATCCACGCACGATTGTACCCTTAGATGAAGATACTATACTTTCATCAGTACGTAAAACAAGCCGAGCAATTGTTATTGACGAAGGTCATCAAAGTTATGGTGTCACTGCTGAAATAGCTAGTCGTATTTCAGAAGGTGCGTTCTATCATTTAGATGCGCCTGTTCAAAGAATGGGAGCAATGGATGTTCCTATACCATTTTCGCCAGCTTTAGAAGATTTAACAGTTCCAACGCCTGAGAGAGTTGCTATCCGAGCTATGGCTTTGGTAAAAGGAGAACTTACTTATGCCATTTGAAGTTATTATGCCTGCACTTGGTATGGCTCAGGATACTGGGAGATTGGTGTCATGGTTAAAAAAAGTTGGTGAAGCTGTAGATGAATCTGATGTGTTGATGGAAGTCGAAACAGATAAAACTACGATGGAAGTGCCAGCAGGGGCGAGCGGTTTTGTTTCTGAATTATTTGCAAGTGCTGGTGATGATGTTCCTGTAGGTAATGTAATTGCGATAATTACTAATGATAAACCAGCCATTGGTAATGCATCAGTAGCTCCAATTGAACATAAGAAAAATGTTATTTCTTCTAAGAGTTCTATAACTGAACAGGAAGCCCAAATTCTTGATTTAAAAAAAGAAATTTCTGTTTCAAAAATTGATCTGAAAAAAAGTGTTAAAGAATTTATAGCACCTGCTTCAGTTGATTCTTTGACTAGTCATAAAGTTCTTGCGTCACCAAAGTTAAGAAGATTAGCAAATGAATCTGGATATGACTTGAAAAGACTCCGAGCCACAGGATTGCAGGAGCCTTATCATGTTTCTGAAATTGAACAATTAAAGCATCTCTCAGTCATGACTTTAGACACCCCAGACACACCAGCCCAATCATACGTGCCATCAAAATCATATTTACAAGCTAAAGTACCATCAGCCCAGATGGATGAATTTGTTGAACGCATGTCAGCTGAGGCGGGGCAAAAGATTACACTTAAATCGCTATGGCTTTCCTTTGCTTCGTCTTCATTTCAGAACGCGTTTAATTTGGCTGGCTTCACGGTCAATATAAAAAACGAAATTGGACAGTTTACTGATGCATATGAAAATCCAAATTTATATGGCTTGGCAAGTCAACAATCTTTGGACGAATTTCAAAGCCCAAATTTAGTTATACGTGATTTGACTTGTAGTTACATGTCAAATGTAAATGTAAGTGCGATTTCTGCTGCTGAACTTTGCATTCATAGAACTCTAAATACATATGAACTTAGTTTTGCCTTTAACAATACACAATTTGAGAGTGAGCAAGCTCTAAAATTTATAGATAAATTTAGTAAGAAATTAGCTAACCCTTTGTTGGGATTAATTTAGAAATTAGGAATAAGCTATGGAATATACAGATCTTTATATTGATGGTGCGTGGCAACCTGGATCCGACGGCCAACGTTTTGACGTTATAAATCCTGCGGATGAAACTGTTATTGCCTCTGTTGCTTCTGCTACAGTTGATGATGCTAAAGCAGCAATTAATGCAGCCGAAAAAGCATTTGGTGAATGGGCAGCTCGAACGCCGCGTGAACGATCAATAGTTTTGCGTAAAGCTTTTGATTTAATGACTGAACGTTTGCATGATTTTGCTAAACTCATTACATTAGAAAATGGAAAAGCAACCGCAGATGCTATGGGTGAGGCCACCTATGCGGCTGAATTTTTTCGTTGGTTTTCAGAAGAAGCGGTACGTGCTGATGGGTTGATTGCTCATGCACCTGCTTCGGGTGCTCGTATAATTGTACAACAAAAGCCAGCTGGCATAGCTGTGTTAATAACTCCTTGGAATTATCCAGCTGCAATGGGTACTAGAAAAATTGCACCAGCTTTAGCTGCTGGCTGCCCAGTAATCATTAAACCAGCTTCTGAGACTCCGCTTACAATGTTAGCTTTGATGCCACTCTTGGAGGAAGCTGGTGTGCCTAAAGGAATGGTAAATGTTCTACCGTCCCGCCAAACTGGTGCCATTGTCGATACAATGCTTCACGATCCTCGTGTTAGGGTCGTCTCCTTTACTGGCTCAACTGAAGTCGGGCGTCAACTTTTGCACTCAGCTGCTGATCAGGTTCTGAAACCTGCAATGGAACTAGGGGGTAATGCTCCATTATTAGTTCTGGAAGATGCTAATATCGATGTTGCTGTTGAAGGTACAATGCTTGCTAAGATGAGAAACTTGGGCGAAGCCTGTACAGCTGCTAATCGAATTTATGTTCACAAAAATGTTGCAGATGAGTTTACGACTAAATTAACTCAAGCAATGGGGAATTTAAAAGTTGGTAATGGATTAGATCCAGATGTTAATGTTGGGCCCCTAGTAAATGCAAGTACACGCGATAAAGTTTCTGAATTTGTAGCTGATGCAATCTCAAAAGGTGCAAAATTACATGTTGGAGGTAAAGTTCCATGCGGTAAAGGATATTTTTATCCACCTACAGTGCTATCAAATGTGCCAAAAACTGCCAATTGTGTTCATGATGAAATATTTGGCCCAGTTGCAGCCATTCAGACTTTTGACAATTTGGATGCTGTTATTGAGAGTGCAAATGATACGGAATATGGATTGGTTGCTTATGTTTTTACAGAAAATATGAAACTAGGAATGTCTGTCTGCGAAAGATTAGATTATGGAATGGTTGGCCTGAATCGAGGCCTTGTTTCAGATCCTGCAGCTCCTTTTGGTGGAACCAAACAATCAGGACTGGGGCGTGAAGGTGGTCATGAAGGTATGCTTGAATTTACCGAAACACAATACATTTCGGCATCATGGTGATTCAAGCGACATATTTAATTTAAATTATAAAGATTTGTGCAAGAGTAATATCAATCGTGAAGTTTTATTAGCGTAATTCCAAATATCTTTAGGAATGGCCTAGCAGTTATATTTTGTATGTATAAATGATTATAAGTTATTCATATTTTATTATTTATGAACAGAATTTAAGATATGTGGCAAACTATTATTAGAAATTGAAGAACTAGCTTCTTGACGATCTCTAGTGATTGAAATAGGACATAATTTCTCTGAGCGGGTATGGTGAAATGGTATCATAAGAGCCTTCCAAGCTTAAGGCGCGGGTTCGATTCCCGCTACCCGCTCCAGATATTTCTAAAAATTAAAATTAATGTTACTCTTGATTAACGTAGTTGGACCAGGCCAGATAATTGACAGTCTTTAACTTATTGAAATGCTTTTTAAGGCAATAGTAGCCATTTTGAGAATAGCTTCTCTATTGCTAGCAACGGCGATAAATCGAGCATTGTGGCAAAATTTAGCACCTTTGACACCACTAACATTTTCTAACTCAGTATTTGTCAAGCCAGCCCAAGCAGCAGGTAAATCAGCACGTTGTTCAAAGGTATCATTTGACAGTTTAATGCCGTTAAGGGCCCAGTCACCGCCACGTGGATGTATAACAAATAGTATATGATCAGCGTCTTCCTGATCCAGTACAGAGCGATATGGCATGCCTATTGGGAGTTCAAGTATGGAAGATTTTTCTGCTTTTTCTATTGCTTCAATTACAATATTTTTAGCGCGAGATTTTGCAGCAAGATTATGAATTTGTGCTTCTAAAAAACTGCTCACAATTGGTAAAGCTTTAAAAAATGCATCATCGTTAGCTGTCGGTGATGTATCATCAAATACAGGTTTTAAACTTCCTAACAGTGCTGGCAAAGTTAGTATAGATAATGCTCCTGCAACAGATGGTTCCATTGTTCCATTATCTAGCAGGTCAATTGGCAAAACAAATTTAGTATCAAAATTGCTATGAATGTTTTCAATGTCTGCACTGGGAATCTCCATGGCCATTAAATATTCGTGACCATAATGTGCCCATATCAGACCAAAGGAGCTGAAGGGTTGGCCATCATGGCGTAGGGGGGTGGGTCGCTGATGGTGATCAAAAATCTGTGTATCTGCATTATAGGCTCCACCTACGTCATATATAATTTTATCAGCTGCAGGCGCCACTAATATAGGATCACGACTGCGTATTAACTGCGCATTTGGAAACAGATGAGTGAGTACGGCTGAAGATAACAGTTCGTCTGCATGAAAGCCCCCAGAGTGAGTAATAAGTTTGTTAATAGTCATATGATAAGTTCCATGGCTTTGTTAATAATAACCGAATGATAGCTCTGCCGACCTTTGCTAAATGTCAAGAACCCTTTTAATATGTGAAAGTAGATAAAAATATGTTAATGTTGTTTCTTGTTATTTTAATGAGTAAGTAGTTTAGGGCAATGTAGTTGTCTTTAGTCACATTGATTGTGATTGTTGATAATGTACCTTATTTAAAATGATGTATTTGGCAATTGTCTAACCCAAAACCAATAATTTCTTTAAAAGCATTTCCATGGCCAACAATTGCTAAATTTTTATCTTTAATCTCATCTAAGGCAATGACAAATTTAGATATACGGTTTTTAAAGAATTCAAGAGGTTCTTCCTCTATCTTTAATCCAGAGATGTTATTTTTATACCACCAAGAATGTGGAATATGCTCGAAAGAAAGGTCAGGAAAATTTTCTTTTAAATCACTTGGGTGCTGGCCAATATCACAGCTATGTAGCAATAGTTCATGGTGGCCGTGTTGAACCTCAATGGGAGAAATTCCACTAAAAATTATTTTTGCAGTTTGGATTGCACGTGTGAAGGGGGATGTGATCACACGGTTAATTCCTAAATTTAAGATATTTACTCTTGCACTTTTGGCTTGTTCTAGTCCAATTTTTGTGAGGGGGGCATCAAAAATCATTGGATCAATATCGCCACTGAAAGCTGCGTTGAACTCAGATTGACCGTGTCTAATAAAATAAATAGCCATGTAGTTTTTCTCCTAAAGTTTTTTAATTTATTTTAAATTTTTAGAGCCAAATTTTATAGATTATTAATTATAATAAAGAGCAAAATATTGACAGATAATTTATATTTAAAGTACGATTCCGGTACCGCTAACTGTTAATTGATCAAATATAACCATATATCATAAAAATAGTAGTAAAATCACTTGTATTATATTCGAGCACGTGGTTATTTTTGAATTCGGGAGGATTTTTTAATAAAAAATTTATACACATAATATTTTTTATAAAAGAAGTTCTAAAATATACTATATCGCCACATGTTTTCCATATTTGAATCTCATTTTGGATTATTCCAGATAGTTTTACAAATTAGACTTGTGTCAATATTTAAGAATAAAAATATAATAATAAATAGGACCACCACAAAGGTGAGTCAAACATCGGAGGAAGATATGACTACATTTAAAAAACTACTTGCCTCGTCAGCATTTGCGCTGGTTGCGGCAACAGGAATGGCACAAGCTGCTAGCCTGACATTATATTGTTCTGCACAAGAAGATTGGTGCCAATTGGTTGCCAACAGCTTTGAAGAAGCATCAGGTATTGAGGTTAATATGACCCGTAAAAGTTCTGGTGAGACATTTGCCCAAATTAAAGCTGAGTCATCGAATCCGCGTGGTGATGTCTGGTGGGGCGGTACAGGAGATCCACATCTTCAAGCTGCTGAAGAAGACTTAACAATGAAATATATGTCGCCAATGCGTGACCAGCTACATCCTTGGGCAATCTCACAAGCTGAAAGCTCTGGTAACCGCACAATTGGTATTTATTCTGGTGCCCTTGGTTATGGATATAATGCTGATTTGTTAAATGCTGCTGGTCTTGAAGCCCCTTCATGTTGGGCTGATTTATTAGATCCATCTTTTGATGGGCACGTACAAATGGCAAATCCGAATTCATCGGGTACAGCGTATACTACACTTGCAACAATAGTTCAGTTATTTGGTGAAGATAAGGGCTTTGAATTTATGGCTGGCCTTCATGCAAATATCAACCAATATACAAAATCAGGCTCTGCCCCAATTAAAGCAGCTGCGCGTGGTGAATCTACTGTTGGGATTGTATTTATGCATGATGCAGTGAAGCAAGCAGTAGCAGGCTTCCCTATCACTGTTGTAGCGCCTTGCGAAGGCACTGGATATGAGATTGGCTCAATGTCAATTATAGACGGTGCACGTAACGAAGATAGTGCAAAAGCATTTTATGATTGGGCTTTAACAACTGAAGCGCAGAATCTTGCTTTAGAAGTTAACGCTTTCCAAGTACCTTCAAATGCGAGCTCTAAAACTTCACCCTCAGCGCCAAATATGGACGATATTAAGTTGATTGATTATAATTTCACTTTGTATGGCTCATCTGATGAACGTCGTAGGTTATTGTCTAAGTGGGATGAAGACATCTCAACATTACCACAATAAATCGTGGCAACGTCAACCAAAACACTTTCCCAGCCCATCCTTCTTTTATGGATTTTGGTCGGCTGGGCCGGCTTTCTGTTACTACCGTGGTATTTGGTAGATGGCGGGCTATTCTCTGGCCAGTGGTTGGTTGACGGTTATCCTTTTGATAAAAATTATGCACCAGCAGTATTTTTAATTACGCAAGGTGAAAAGCTTTGGCTTGCGCCACTGTTAATACCGTTGGTTATGCCACTATTCGCGCTTAAACGTGAAAAAAGTGATCCCTTATATGCAAAAATATTAATTCTTACCGGAGCGATTGGCTTTAGTTGGCTCATTATTCAAGGCTTTAGTATAGGCATTCGGGGTTGGAATTATGACTGGCTTTCATCTTTATTTGGTAAGCTGGACGGACGACAATTCGGCATGGGATATGGCGGATTATTTCTTGCAAGTTCATTTTTGTTTTTATTAACCCAAGGCATTGCTGCGCGTGGTGCGATTAATGGTGATGTGTTTGTGGTTGGCGCTATTGGTTTTGTCATTGCCATTGTTGGTGCTTTTGTTTTCTTGCCAATTGTTAATATGTTGATGTCTGCATTTATTACTGAAGATGGATCATATTCGTTTTTAGTTTTTGCAGGTAAGTTCTTTGATGATAGATTGTGGGGGTTAAGTTGTCTTATTGGGCCTGGTCGCTGTGGTGTTGCGTGGAATTCATTGTTTTTGGCTGTTTGCGTTGGGTTTTTAACCACTGTTTTAGGTTTAATTTTTGCATTAGTTGTAACTCGCTCAGGCTTTAAATATCGCCGTGCAGTTCGGGCTTTGACAATCTTACCCATAATAACCCCTCCCTTTGTTATTGGGCTTGCTTTGATTCTTATGTTTGGGTTGTCTGGGTCAATCACACAGTTTTTTAGTGAATTGTTTGGCATTCAACCAACTCGTTGGCTATATGGTTTGCCAGGAGTTATGATTGCACAGGTCCTTGCATATACGCCAATCGCATTTTTAGTACTTATTGGTGTTGTTGAGGGTGTTAGTCCCTCAATGGAAGAAGCTGCACAAACCTTGCGTGCTTCACGGTGGCAGGTATTTAAAACAGTATCACTACCCTTGATGCGCCCAGGACTAGCTAATGCGTTTTTGCTTGGTTTTATTGAAAGTATGGCTGACTTTGGAAATCCACTAATTTTAGGCGGTAATTTTGACGTTTTATCCACTGAAATTTTCTTTGCAATAGTTGGTGCGCAATATGACCAAGGTCGCGCAGCCGTACTTGCAATTGTATTACTTGGCTTTACGCTTACGGCGTTTTTTGCACAGCGAAAATGGCTTGGTAAAAAGTCATACACAACGGTTTCTGGAAAGGGCGACAGTGGCGTTCATCCATTGATGCCAAGTGGGCTGGCTATTCCAGTTTTAGTAATTGCTGCAATTTGGAGCACTTTCACCCTAACTATTTATGGTATGATCATTTATGGTAGTATGGTTAAGCTTTGGGGCGTTGATAATACTTTAACTTTTAAACATTATGTGACAGCTTTTTCTGTACGAGTTACAGAAAAAGGTTGGCAGTGGACTGGATCGGCATGGGATAGTTTTTGGACAACTATTCAGATTGCAACAATTGCTGCACCATTAACAGCCGCAGTTGGACTGATAACGGCTTATTTGCTTACCCGTCAAAGTTTTAGAGGTAAAAATGCATTTGAATTTGGCACTATGTTATCTTTCGCTATACCTGGTACTGTAATAGGCGTAAGTTACATTCTGGCCTTTAACGTTCCGCCAATTGAGCTCACTGGGACTGGAGCTATTCTTGTCATCAGCTTCATCTTCCGTAATATGCCAGTTGGTGTAAGAGCCGGTATTGCATCCATGTCTCAGCTAGATAAATCACTAGATGAATCTTCGCTTACATTAGGGGCAAATAGCTGGCAAACATTCCGAAAGATTATACTGCCTTTACTAAAACCAGCTATTTTGGCAGCACTAGTTTATAGCTTTGTGCGTGCGATGACAGCCATTTCTGCAGTAATATTTTTAGTTTCGGCCAAGTACGATATGGCAACAAGTTATATTATTGGAAGGGTTGAGAATAATGATTATGGTTTAGCTATTGCTTATTCAACAACGCTAATATTTGTAATGCTGTTGGCGGTAGGTATTTTACAATTATTGGTTGGGCGAACAAAAATAGGGAGGCGTGAGAGCGCTGCAAGGGAAAAATCATGATTGATATTAACAGCAAAGCTGCAACAGTTAGTTTTCGCAACGTCACAAAGATGTATGGAAGTGATGTGACAGCCATCGATAATATTAATCTAGATATTGAGGCTGGAAAATTAGTTACCTTACTTGGTCCATCAGGTTGTGGGAAAACGACAACATTGAGAATGGTTGCAGGACTTGAAATGGCTACTCAGGGTCAAATTTTTATTGGTGATGTAGACGTCACAAACTTACCAGCGACTGATCGTGATGTTTCAATGGTTTTTCAATCATATGCGTTATTTCCTCATATGACTGTTCTCGAAAATGTTTCATATGGCTTAGGGTTTTCGGGTTTTAATAAATCAGAAACGCGTGAACGTGCGCACGCTGGCTTAGACCTTGTGGGTTTAAAAGGTTATAGTGAAAGGCTGCCAAGTGCGCTATCAGGTGGTCAACAGCAAAGGGTTGCCGTGGCGCGGGCTTTGGTCCTGGAACCTCAAGTTTTGTTGTTTGACGAACCACTGTCAAACTTGGATGCAAAGCTGCGTCGTCAAGTACGTGAAGAAATACGTGAAATTCAACAAAATCTTGGACTAACTGTTGTTTATGTTACTCATGATCAAGAGGAAGCCCTTGCAGTTTCAGATGAAATTGTGGTTATGCGCAATGCTTCAATTGCTCAGATGGGAACGCCTAGACAACTTTACGACACACCGGCAGACACATTTGTAGCTGATTTCATTGGAGAAGCTAATTTGCTACCTTGCGAAGTAACGGCTGTAAGTGGTGACGTGGCACATGTTTTATTAGGTGATTTTCAAACAACTTTACCATCAAGAGGCGTATCTCAAGGTGCTGCGATTATTGCTATCAGGCCATCAAGACTAGTAATCGGTGCCGCCAGTGGCTTCAAAGCGGTTGTTAATAAAGCCACTTACGTAGGAAGCCGTATGGAGTACACATTAGTTTCTGGATTTTCAACGATGTTTGCAGTGCAGGATGATGTAGATAACCCACTTTCGATTGGGCAGGAAGTTATTGTTGGCTTTTCCAAAACTGGCCCTGTTTTACTGCCAGTAACATAATCTCTTGT
>TARA_B110000977_G_scaffold167412_2_pt1 | contig 20336 bp, 16 predicted proteins | sample TARA_B110000977 | Tara Oceans TARA_B110000977 (sample SAMEA4397798) | marine metagenome | biome: Polar Biome; feature: [SRF] surface water layer (ENVO:00010504); material: water (ENVO:00002006), including particulate matter (ENVO:01000060) such as... | depth 5 m | reverse complement strand
ACCTTGGGAAGTCAAAAAAATCGACAGGGCCGCGCGGTTTCTACGACACCAGCGGCGCCGACGAGGGACACCCGCCGGGCGCTAAAGACGAACTCGCGAAGGAATGGGCAGCGCTCACGACGTGGATCCGCATGAACCTGCACCAGCCCCGGACGACACAGAGGAAGGTGCTGTTCGTGGGACACCACCCTACGCTACACCCGGTGTTAGAGGATGTGCGTGAGAAAGAAGAGAAGGGAATTGAAGGGAAGGAAGGGAAGACCGTTAAAGTTGGGTCCAAGCGAAACTCGAACGCAGCAGGTTTAGGTTCCTCTTCCAAACCCACAAAGCTCATGCACGTTCGCGGCGGCGTGCGCGAGGAGGACGATTTTCAGTTCGTCCTGAACCCGGATCTTGACTGGAGTGACGTTGGGCACGACACGCGGATCCGTATGAAAACCCTGGTCCAAGAAACCATGGACATTTTCCAGCGAAAGTACAAAAAAAGGAAACCTTGGGAGTGGGAGCGCAAGGTTCAGAAGTACCGCCCGCCGGGTTCGGGGAAAACTTTTTCAGTTCCGCTCGGGTGCGTAGTGCGCGGGATCCAAGAGGCGTACTTCATTTTCAACCCGGAAGAGAGGGAGTGAGGAGTTTGGGAATTGAATAGAGTATGTACGTGTACGAGTACGAATAATTAGAACTGAATTGTTGTGATGACCATGTACTATGTACGATTGCGTTGATAAAATTAAATCAATCGTTCGCCGGTTTCGCCGGCCCCAAACCCCACCGGCCGCTTTTCGACGGCGTTACTTTTATTGGTGGGGATACCGGTGGGTCCGGGTCGAAGGCACCTAGCTCTGTACTTTTACCCGAATTACTTTTACCAGAATCGATCGTAACCCTCGGCAACCCCGCGCGGTACATGCTCACGGGCGACGCCGGCGCGACTTGTACCGTCGCGTCATTTGTGTTTGAGTTTGAGTTTTTTGAGTCTTCATCACCGCCACCCTCCCCCTCCATACCCCGGAACTTCTCAACATGCCCAGCCGGCTTCGCGGACCCTATTGGCATCCCAAGCAACCTCTCGGATTCTTCCCACAACCGTTTTGCGAGCCTTGGGTCCCTGGCGGGAAGCGATGGTTTCCGAGACGCACAATCGGCGTAGTAATTCGTGACTTGCTGTGAGTTTTGAAGGTTTTGTGAAACTTGTAAGCGTTTCCTTTCCGCGGCTGCGCACCACACAACCGTAGCTGCAGCTCGGTTGACTTCTCTTGTGACTCGTCCGTCCGCCAGCGCAAACAGATACCGCCCTCCTGGAACTTGGTTCAGAAAGTGCGATAACTCCCCAGCCATGGTTCCTGGATCCGCGCTAAACGCGGCGACGTTGACGCCTGCGTTTTTTAAACGCTCGTCCAACTCCGCGGCGTACAGGATGTTCGCGAGTTTCGATTGCGCGTACGCCCGTCCTGAATCATAACCCACCGGCTCATCTAAATTAACAAAGTCGATCCCGCGACTCGGTCTCGGAACGCCTCTGCGCACTCTGTACGTGAAGTGGTGCGCGCCTGATGCGACCAACACGACTCGGCCCTGTGCTCCACTGCTCGCCGCGGTCCTCACAATCTCATCCAGCAAACAATCGATGAGATGAAAGTGCCCAAGATGGTTAACCGCGAAGTGCTTTTCCCGCCCGTCGGACGTCAACTCAAAGGGTTCGCAAATCACCCCGGCGCAGCACACGATGCCGGTCAGGGGCAACGCTCTGGCGCAGAAGTCATCCGCGAACTGTTTGGTTTTTTGTGATGAAGAAAGTTCCAGTCCACCCATCACTACCAACGACTGCGACGCATCGGTTCCGGTTGCATCTAAAATTTCAGAGGCGATTTTCTCAGCCACCGTTTCGCCCTTCGTCGCGGAGCGGCACGCCAGCACCACCCGGGCGCCCCTCAACGCCAGGACTCTCACAACTTCCGCACCCAACCCTCCAGTCGCACCGGTCACCAAGTACGTCAGCCCGCTCAAATCCAACCCTTCACTGATCGTCTCCGCGGTGCTCGTCGCGTTGAACGCAAACACATCGTCGATATCCGGAGATGCCATGCCCAGGCTCGCCGCGAGCACGTTGCGGCAACCGCCGGTGGGGGCCTGGCAAGCCATTTCAGGCGACTTACCGGTGCGCCTGTCTCACGGAAACCACGCGACCCGGCGGGAAGCGACCACTCCGGGCGCGACGCGGATTGAGGTGTGGTGGGCGGCTGCGCAGTTTCGTAATTTTTTCGGCGCCAAAACTGAAAACTTTCGAAGGCAACAACGATCGTAGCTGTCGTGTGTCTCACAACACGCCACGCCTGCTTGACGTGTGACGCGCTTGACGCGATGCGGCCGTCGCGTCGGCGCGTCGTCGTGCGTCCGTTCGCGGCGCTCGCCGTGACACTATTTCTCGGATCGCTCCTGCCGTTCGTCTCCGGAAGCGTCTCGAATCACGGATCCCAGGGAACCGCGTTGGATCTGACCGGCGTGATCGATGTCACGCCTCTTGATGACCACATCCTTACCCTCACCGGAGGTTTCACCCCCCCCGATTTCGGAGAAGACCAGGTTGTTGAAGTGGACGCGGCTGTGTTATTCGCCGCATTGGTGAACCACACCGTGGTTGTGTCCTTCACCGTCCCGTGGTGCGGTTTGTGCGTCGGGTACGCCCCCGAATTCACAAGAGTCGCGCAGGCGTACGAAGGCTTGGTGGAAGCGAAAAGTAAAAAGCCGATTGTTTTTCTTTCGATCGTCGTGGACACGGATGACAACAGAAAACTGGCGAAGACGTTCGGGGTGAACAGCGTGCCGTTTGTTACCGTTTTAAAGCACAAGCGGTGGTACACCGTGTCAGGAAAAGACGGCTCGGTTCAGATAAGAAAACCCAAGCGATACGACGGGTACCTCGGCGCGGCGCCGACTGCTGAATTTATTTTCCAAGAAACAAAAGTCAACGCGTTTGAAAGGAACGACGAGGGTGAGGATACAGGGGTGTTTGAAAGGGATGACACTATGAAAGATACACCGAGTAGGAGTAGGAAGCCTCTGCGTCCATATGTACACGAGCTGACCAACGAGACTATCGATGCATTCATCAACGATAGCTCAAACGACGTACTACTGGAGTTTTACACCCCGTGGTGCGGCCATTGCAAGCGGTTCGAAAAGTTTTACTTTGAAGTCGGCGCGCACTTCTTCGACGTGAGCGATAAACGAGTCGCACGTATCGACGTCGATAAGTACAGAGATGTGGCTCAGAAGTACGACGTGCAAGGCCTCCCTTCCCTGCAATTGTTCCCCAAGGGGTATAAAAAACGCGGGCTTCACTTCAAAAATAGTGAGAGACGCCCGGCGGATATCATCGCGTTTGTTAAATCGCCGTTAGTTTGGTTAGTGGAAGCCAAAGTTTTAGACATGCCTGAGTGGCACTGCGTGGTTTGGCTGGAAAAGAAAGGGGTTTTGAAAGGGGAAGGTGATGAGGATTCGGTTTCAGCGGTCGTGGGGTTGACCGGAGATTTGGAGAATAGGATTGAGGTGGACCCGTCGCTAAGATTAAACAGTCATGCGGACGACATAACAATTCACTCAACAGCGGCGGCGTCCATGTTTTCCGACGCGCATGGTTGGGCGCGACGCGGTCGGTGGTTGGAAACAGTGGAAGTTTTGACTTGCTTATCGCACACCAAGCCGTTACGACACACAGGACTTGGGTCCTCGCCATCCATGTGGAACTTCCTGGACAACGCGAAAATGCACGTGGAGAACCCTGAGGTTACTATTGTGAATGGAGTGGTTGGAGGACAAAATTCTTTTGGCACCACAAACGCGACGGCTGAAGATTCAATAAATTTGGCGCTCGAGGAGTCGGAACGGGTGAACCCCGATGGTGAGGACTGGAGTTCGTTCGGGGGCAACGATGGGACTCAGTGGGAGGAACGCGAAGCTTCAGGGTTCGACTGGGAAATGTGGGAAGCTTTCGTGGCGAGGGAAGTTGGGGACGCGTACGGGGAGATACCGGAAATTAGTGATTCGTAGATTTAATTTATAAGGTAGGATTTATCCATTCGAGCTTCTTGCTACATAGCTCCGTAAGGGCATCTCTTCTACTCTTTAGGCGGCACCGTTTCTTTCGGGTGTTTCTTCTCGTAGTGTTCTTTCAGCTGGTTGTAATCGACGAGTGGCTGCTTGCATATGGCGCACGGCGCTTTGAATGAGTTCTTTCGTGCGTCACCCAACTGGCTCTTTCCCTGTTGTGGCCCTCCCGCTTTCTTCGCCGCGGCTTTGTCCTTGGACAGCTGCTTCTGCATACCTCGCGCCATCGTCGCAAAGGGCGTGAGGATATTCCGGGAGCAAGGGGAAGACCACCGGTGTCGGCCCGGCGGCGCACTCACGTCTGACGAACGCTATCCCCACCTGGAGTGAAAATATTCCGGCCGACTCGAGTCCGAGTTGTTTTCGTGTGATTGTTAATTCTCGTTGACAACGGGGCGCACCGCCTGGCGTCCGATGACGGTCGCCGGCGAGACCGACCCGAACGGGTCGATGCGCGCGGAGATATTCGCGCGGCTCGACGCGCATCTCGAAAAGTCCAAGCGCGAGGTACGTATGGGCAAACAGTCAGGCCTCGACCCACAAGGACGATCGCGCCAATTCGATTCTTGGAAGTGCCGAATTTGATTCCAAAACGCGACTGACCATCCCCGTCCCCGTCCCCTTCCATGCCACAGGAAACCCTTGATTCGTCGGAGCTTTATGAGCTGGTCCGCGTGTTTGCCGCGTTTGGAATCGACGGCTTCCCCGCGGACACGCCAAGGGACGACGCGGTGCGTCGTTTACTTGAAACAGAACTCCCACCCGAGCCTGAGGTTGAGCCTCGTGCCCAACCCAAGCCGGCGCGCAGAGGGCGTACCAGGGACGACGAACACGACCCGCATAGATACGTCCCGCAGCACGCTGAAGCGGCGTCCACCCCAAAGCGACATGTGTACGATGACCGCACACGGCACTCTCCCTTCGTCGCTTTAGGGGGAACCCCGAGGGCGATCCTTCCACGAGAGGAGCACATTGAACCACGAAAAGAATTTACAGAAACTCGCGAGACGCTGGGCGACGACTTCCAAGACTTTGAGCGCAGGCGGTCGCTTTCGCCGCGACGTTCGCTTTCCCCGATAGTTGCGGTGGATATGTCTCACCTGGAGCGCGAATACGAAACCGTGGCGGGTCAGCTCGCGGAGTACAACAAACACGCGGAGGCGAATCGATTGCGTCGCGCGACGTCCGCGGACCCGAGCGCGACGTCGGCGCTTGAGCGATACGCTTCGCGAACCCAAAGGTCTTTATCCGCCGCGTCCACTTCAGGAGGGTCGCCTTGCCGTGCGCGACCCGCGTGGGGCGGCGGTGGCGGTTCATTCAAGCGCATGGAGGACAGTGAATCTCCTGTACGAAGGCGGCACGGACAGCTGGGACCCGGTTTGGTATCGAAATTGGTTGACACAACTCTGAGCGAAAAGGACAAACGGCGCGTTGAGGAAAACCGAGCCAGGGCGGAGCTCGCCGCGGTAGAGCGTTTGCGCTCGGCGCGGGAGTTGAGGGAAAAGCAGACAGTCGTGCAAGGTCGCCATGTGCCCAATGCACGGCGGTTTTCGCACGCCACGGCGACTGCGTTCGGGTCACACGCACCTTCAACTTTGGAGTCGATGTCACGCGACTTCCGCGATTCGTACGACTCCTTTTCCGGCGGTACAAACGCCGGTGACCGTTTATACCGCCGCGGCGTTTTCGACAGGGAAAAAAGGGAACGGGAACGGGCGCGTGAGCTTGAGCGGTTAGCCGCGGAAGCGGTTGATGAGGTTTCCTATTCACGAGAGTTTTCCAGTGGGATGGGGGGCTTCGAATCGGGACGGTCGTTCGGAATGACCAACGTGAGCCGGGCTTTGATGACGGATTCGCGGACGTTTGAATCGAGGCAGCGATTGTTCGAGCACAAAAAAGCAGAATCCGTTGAGTTGGAAAAATTGAGGGCGTTACGCCGTGATCTGGAGGAAACCGCGGGGTTACACAAGCCGAGCATCAACAAAGCATCCGCGTCCATGAAACGTTCGGTTAAGGATTTAGGAGCTTGGCAAAAGAGAAAGGAGGAAAAGTTGGAGGAGTTGAAGCGCGACAAGGAACACGCGGAAACCGCCGAGCTGACTTTCATTCCGGCGATTGACCCACGATCGGATTCAATCGCCACGGGTACATCGCAACGGTCGTCGTCGTCGCAATCGTTCGTGCAACGCAGTTTGGTGTCGCAGCGCAGAGCGAAAGGCGCGTGGTCGCCCCCGCCGTCGCCGCCACACTCCAAGAAACGACCGGTTGCGACGAGGACTCGAGGCACTTCTTCGCGACTGGAACTCACAAAAGGGAAACAAGACGTGGTGTTCCACGCCTCTGTTCCGCAACCCGTGGTGGTGGTTCCGCCCACACCTCAAACGCCTCCCTCCCCCACGTCGCACCAACCTGTACCATCGCAACCTGAAAGCCCGTACTCGCCGCGCGCGCACGAGCGGGAGATGGCAAGGGCGCTCGCCGGCGCCGCGCTCGCCGGAGCCGCCGCCATGGCGCGCGTGTCCACGCCGGGTTTAGGGAGTACCGCGAGTACCTCTGTGATGGCGCAACACTCACTTCCCGCGCCGCCCTCGCCGTTCGGGCTAACGCAAGTCACGCACAGCCACGTGCACGACACCTCGCCTCCTGGACACCGAACAAGTTCTGCTAAAAAAAAATCGTCGAAAGACGAAGCTACGCCTCCGTACTACGACGCCAACGCTTTTTCCATTCGCAACTCGGTGGCGCAGGTTTCGCGGCGAGATTTGTCTCCGCGTGGTCCGATTCCCGTCCAAATGACGCGCGCTGTTGAGCTCCGGAACGCGGCGAAACGTGCAGAGCTTGAACAGGCAAAAGAAAAGGAAACGTACCAACCTCAAATCACGCGGAAAGCGCAACAGCTCAAGCGGCCCGGGGATATCGGCGAGCGGCTGTACAGCGGGAAGAAAGCGGAGCGAAAGGCGGAGGCTAGTAAGAACGTCCATACATCATCCAGACCCACCTCCTCACCGCCCGTGATGCGCCTCTCAGTGCACGACGTGTTGGAGCGCAAGAAGCAAGCAGATAGGGAACAAAAAGCGACGCAGTCCGCTATGGGTACGTCTACGAGTAGCGCATGGGGCGCGTACGGGGGGTGGGGTGACTATGGAGTCGAAGCGAACGCAGACGCCACGCCGGACGTCTCCGGTGCGGTTGCTCGAAAACTCGACATGCGCAAGTCCACCGGTAAGCCGAAGGGAAGGTCCTCGGAAGGTCCGCCCGACAGAGGCGCGCGGCGAAGCGTGCAGGAACAAGAGGCGAGGGCGAGAGAGGCGTGGGGGTACTACGAATAGAGAGGGGAGTAGGTTGAAACAATAAAGCGTTTCTTTAAAAAATACAATTTACAAGAACTTCAGACTGCCTGCCTGTATCGGATGATCATTGAGTTAATAGACCTCCATTTCGTGGGGTGCCGAGGGTTATCCGTCCGCCACTCGTGAACGGGTTTGTTCTGCAGGCCATCACCCACCTACGCTATTGCACCCGCGCGCGTCACCGACTCGGTCACCCGCGCAGGCACACCTTTCACTTCGGTGTTTGAAACGCGAAGATGGCGGCGATCGGCGCGTTCGCCGGGGTTGGGGCGACCGCAGTCCGCCTTCATGCGGGGAAGACATCTACTGGAAGCAAATCAGCGGTCCCTTCGGTGATGCGTGCGCGCCACTCCACGGTGGCGACGGGCACGTCCACGCGCACGAACGGCGTCGTGAAGAGACGCGCTAACACTGCAACCCGTGGCTTGAAAATCGTCGCGCGCGTCGCGTCCACCACCCCCCCAGGGGGAGGGAACGACGGGGACACCCGGGTCGCCACCAGCGTCGGAGGTGTGATCGACTCTGCCCGGGACCGTATTAAACGCAACTTCAGAATGCTCCCCGTGGCGTTGATCTCAATCCTAGTCGGGTTCTCCATGTGCGCGTTCTTCCCGCACCCTGAATCCCCAGGTGATGCGACGATTTGCTTTACGATTATCTTCTTAGCGGAGTTTCTTTCGAGCGTGCTGTACGCCGCGAAGCGACCACGCGGGTTGCTGAAATGGCTGAGAAAAGGAAAGGTAGTGCCGCTCATCCTGAACTGCTTCAAAATAGGCGTGCTTTACGGCCTATTCTGCGACGCGTTCAAGGTGGGTTCGTAACCGGTTTTGCAGGAAGGACAGGAGGACTGTATATTGAGTTGCCCGTGGCATCTAGCTTGGGGGTGTGATTTTTTATATATTCAATTGAACACTCGCGTTCGTCTCTGTAATACACGGTACATTTCTCACACCATCGCAGATAACCTCTTCACTCTCCTGCGCGCCGAGAGTCAGGGTCGTCCCCCTCCCCGATGACCACCAACATGGTCATCGGCGGTGAGGGTCTGCGTTTGCGCCAGACTGTGGAGACCCGAGACGCGTTGCGCAGGGCGACTGCGTCAGTCGCCGTTATCGACGCGGAAACAGTGCCGTTCCGGTTGCTCAGGGATGTCGCGCGTGCGCTTCGCGGGGTTGACAAAGATGAGCCGTACCTGCAGGACCTGGTCCGGGGCGGACTGGCTTTGGAGGCTCCGAAGCGACCTACCAGGGACCTAACCCTAGAACATCGGTGTCGCACGCTCCGGGAGGCGCAAGAGCTCCGGGAGTACGAGCACATGACCAAGGACGTGACAAGGACACGCAGAGGAGGAGGAATAACGATGTCGGGAGTAACACGCGAGCTTGGTTTCGGCGCACACGTGTTGACGCTGATGGCGGCGTGTTTCGCGGGAGGCGTCGTCGCGGGGCGAGCCATCGCACCCGAAAACACTACAGTACAGGTCGTTCTCGGAACAATAGGGATGTTCGTAGCGCTGATGGTAGAGGCGCTGCTGTTCATGTTAAGAGACGCGAAGACGTAGACGTCGTGAGGGGGTAGAATGTAGAACTAATAGGAACAGACAGATAGAACTCTTTGAGTATTACCTTCCTTACTCGCTCCCTAGCCTCCGCCCCCTCCCCCCCCCGAACGCCCTGACTGGCGGCCTGGGGGCATCGTCAGCGCCAGGTGCGGGGGAGTACACCCCGAACACGGTGACGCAAAGCTGTCGTACGAACGCCGGCGTCCTGATTAACCGCGGCCCGCCCGCGCGCGGGTGCAGCACGGTAAGGAAGTAGTACAGGTGTCCGACGACGACGCCGAGCAAATCGGGCACCACGGATCCCCCCATCAGCGCCTCCAACGCCATCATCCCCCACGGCAAGTAAAATGCTTTCATCTTGATCATGCCCATGATCGACGTGTTGGCGTTCGGGTTCTCACGACTCCACAGATAAAGCAACATGAACACCAGCGATCCGGCGAAAAACGGTAATCCCAAACTCGGCACGATGAGCGGCAATGGGAGTAACGCAAACGCACCCAACAACATCATCCACACGAAATCAGCCGTCCGCCCCGCGAACGTGTGCTGCTCCAGAAAAACGCCGTACCGCGCGCTTTGGGGGTAGGGGTAGGGTTTTTGGGATAAAGAAGGTCAGTTAACTGGCGAGTGGGTATAGAATTCAGAATGGGATGTCTCCCACTTGACATTTTCGATTCTCACCCTCCGAGTAACCCCCCGAAGGTTTCATGTTGCGTTTCTATTGGGTTTTGGATTCACAGGGTTAAATCGGATGGACGTACATCATCATCATGCGCATGACGAACGGGAACCCGAACCCGCCGACGAAGCAGAAGTTGGTGAGCAGGCGCCAGATCTGGAACCGCTTGAACACGGAGGGGAAATCGAGGTACAACGTTCGGAGGTCGAGTACCCCGAGTTGTACCCCCACGGTGGTCAGGACGCACGCGGTGCCCCACGCGCGGCACACCGGTGGCAGGCTCTTGTACCAATCGCCGGGAGACTGCGACATCGTGTCTGCCTCAACGTGAGCGCACCGAGCTTTGGAGGGCAAGAATCGAGGGGCCGCGGCTTGCATGATGACGTGCGAGACATTTTTTTGACAGCTCCAACGAAACAGCAACTGCGGAACACTCGGCCCAGCGCACGCGATGCGCGCGCTTCGGCGCCTGGTGCGTGATATCGCATCGTCGTCTGATGTCCCCGCTGGAACCCCTCCTGCGTTCGTGGCGCTCCTGGACGCCGCGAGCGCGGTGCATCACCGGTTGGCAGCGGCGCGTCGTTGGGCATACGATGAGCGATGGCTAACACCGACGAAAGTGCCGGCCCCAGTGGTCAGCGTCGGCGACGTGACGTGGGGGCGCACGGGGAAGACTCCCATGGCAGAGTACATCGCGCGGGAGATTGCGGATGAAGGATTCGCCCCTGTCGTGCTTTCCCGCGGATACTGGGCAGGGAATGAAGCCACGATGCTTCGTCGAAGGCTAGCGGACGTTCCAAACGCACGCGTACTAGTTGGTAAGGATCGATATAAACTCGCAAGGGACGCGCTCGAGGGTAATAAAATAAATACAACGCAAAACGAAACTCAAATGAAACGCAAGGGCTTCGACCGCGAAAAACGCTTCGCCGGGGACGTTGACGTTGACGATACAGAGCTGAGGTGCGTGACTGAGAAGCACGAGAGTGCGAGTGGACAAGACGCGGAGTCGGGATTCGAGCCGAACGAAAATAAAAAAACGCAAACGGCGTTTGTGTTGGACGATGGAGCACAGCACTTGCGATTACACCGGGACTTGGAGATAGTCATGGTGAACACGAGTTATGGGTGGGGAAACGCAAAGATCTTCCCGAGAGGCCCTTTACGCGAACCAATAGGGACGGTTTTGTCAACGGCCGATATCATAGCGTTGCACCGCTTTCCGTGCGACGACGGAACTGAAGAGTTTACCGAAAATGAACTCGAAAAAGCAAAAGAAATTGAACGCGAAGTGCGCGGGTATATCATTAACTCAAGAAAGGCGAATCAAATCAACCGAGTACCTCCCTTGGTCATCAAAACACATATACGACCTACCAAAATCGAGCGTCTGGCGCGTTACGTTGGCGATTCGCCCCCTCACGAGTGGCGGCCTCCGATCAGCCGGTTGCGCGGGTCGCGGGTTTTCTGTCCGTCTGGAGTTGGGGATGCAAACTCTGTCAAACGTTTACTAGAAAGCCTGACTGCCCCCGCGGTGAACGACCCTAAAAACGGCTACGGGTTAAGGTTACGGCAAACCGGTTCCGTGGAGGTGTGGGACTACGCTGGGCACGACGACGTATGGTTCGACGAATTCGAGTTACAAAATATCGTGGGGAAGTTCAAAGCGATGCACAAAAAATCGGGCGACGTCGGTCAGTCAGAGGCGCGGCTGGTTTTGTTTGAGGCGGACGTGGGGCGGATCCTGGGTAATAATAAAAGGAAATTCGACACGTTAGCCATGCTACAGCAATGCGACCCGTTAGTGCTGTGCACGGAACTGGTGGTGTCGGATGACAGGGATGCTGCGAAACTAAAACAACGTCTCGAGGAGACGTTACGGAAAGGAACGACGGAAAATAGATATTAGGTATTTTTATTGCATAGACAGTCTACATACTATCCTCCTACAAGTCCCCCTACAACCCCGCTGTGAAGTCTGGCAGCCAGTACAGCGCGACTAGCCCTGTGGCGATGAGTTTCGTGGTTATGCCCACGGCGCCGGAGACGTACTCGGGGACGCCCGCGACTTGCTTCAACTGCGCGCCGACGATGATAAAAAATGTCGGGAGAAGTAGCCCGAGCGTATCGCCTGACATTTTCGGATCCAGCGCCCACGTGATGAGGTCCTCTCTGTTTCCTGGGACGAGAATGATTCCGTCACTGCGAACCATGCTTCCGTTGACCATTGATTGCGTCGCGGGCTTCGTCACTAACTTATTAGAAAATCCCTCGGCACACCTCCCCGCTTCGGGGTGTTTGCTACACAGCCGGGCGTACCGAGCTTTTTCTGCATCGCCGTCTAAACCTTTGATTGAGGTATAGCCTTCCTCTAACCTGGCGGCTCGTTTCTGTTCCGCAGCCGCGACAGCGCTGGGGAAGTACCCGTACTCGTTCGGGCGCTCGAACCCGACCGACGCGCTCGTCGCGGGAGCCACCTGGGACGCCTCCACGGGAACGGATGACGTCTTGACGGGTTTCTCAAACTTGGCGTGCGTAATCACCGATCGTCGGTTTGAGGTTCGGCCGCGTGCCGTTGCTTTGAGCGCGGGGGAAGGGCGAAGCGCCGAGGAAAGCGCTACGGCGGAAACGGGCATGGCGGCGGGGACGTTTTATGGAAGAGGGAAAACGTGCCTGCGCTGGCTGGAGTGTTGTCGGCCCCGATGGCCAAGTACGACTTCAGTGCCAGTTGTCGTTCACCGGTGATTTCTGCAATCCGAGATTTTGCCAAAACGTTTCGGGGACGTGTCCTCCAGAAATCGAGGAAGGGCCATCGTCACAAAGAACCGCGAGGTACCCCCTTACACGCCACAGACGAGCACGCGCGGACCGGGGAAGCGAATAACTGCACAACTCGTGTCCTAGAACACCATAGTTTGCGTCACGAACTTCGCACGCGTCACCTTCAGAGCTGGTGTACGTGAACGAAAAAAGCAAGATGGCGTCTGCGGCGAAAAGCGCGGCGAAGCGCTTGATGGTGTTCGGCGGCACGGGCTTCGTCGGGTCCGCGATTGTGCAGGAAGCCGTGCGCCGAGGACTCGCGGTGACGTGCGTGACGCGCGGTGGGACTCCCCCAACACACATCGCCTCCCAAACGTGGAGCAAAAACGTGGACTGGCTCCCCGGCGATGCGCTGCGCCCGGAGACGTACCGCGATGCGCTGATTGGTGCCCACGCGGTGGTGACTTCCGTGGGTGTTTTGCCGCTCCCGTCGTTGACGCACGAAGAGGTTGTGCGGGGTAACGGCGAGACGAACATCGTCCCCGGTCGAACCGCGAAGGAGCTGGGTGTGAATCGATTGGTCGTGGTGGGCGCGTCCATTCCGTCGTTCGTACCCGGCATGGCCTTCGGAGTAAGCACGAGCGGAGGCGTGTACCAGGCGGGGTACGCGAAAGGGAAGCAACTCGTGATTGACTACGCGCGGGACGAGTTCGTGGGTACTGGTAGTAATGAAAAGGACTCACAAGAGACTGATAAAAAACACACCGCTGTTGTGCTTCAGCCCGGCGGAGTTTCCGGAACGCGGTACGTCGAAGGGGGCACGGCGTTGCCTCTTTGGATCGCCATGTCACCTGTTTCTCGAATCCTGAAATCGATGCCAATAGATTCAATGGCGAACTTGGCGCCGACGCCGGTGGAAAACGTCGCAAGGGCCGCTATCTCGGCGGCGATGGAGGAGAAATACGACGGAAAATTCACAATCATCGACAACCTGAAACTGCTGCGGGAGTTTGACAAGTGAGTGGGTTGGTTTGACTGGATTTAGCAGTCTAGGTCTAGCAGACAGCAGTCTAGAAGCAAAGAAGTGAGGCATAGACGCAATCAACAGACGAATGAACACCACAAACCTTTCGTTATTTCGCTTGCGCTAATGGTATTGTTGCCAGCACGTCGAACTCCATCATCCACCACCTTTTCTCCACGGTTAGCGAGGCTTGCTTCACCCTCAACACCTCGTGCAACCCGGGTACCACTATCCGGTCCCTTGGAGGTGCCCCCTCGACGGCGATGCGCCACCCCCCCGGCACCGCGCGTTCGTCTGCCGAGAAATCGATGGTTTCGTTGGCGTGAAGTTTTTTGGCTACGGCATTTAAATGCGCGAGCAAGTGCTCCCTCTCTTCATCATCAGCGCTTCCTGGTAACCTTAACACCCGCCCTAAAGTGACGTGAATAATGCATTTCGGCCGTGAAGTGAGTGGACCCAACACTTTGCCGCCGATTTGTTTCACCCGGCGTCGTAAAGAACCGAACGCAGTGCGCTCGTCGATCGATTCGCAGTTTTCACTTTTCTCGAAATCGATATTCTCATCCTCCGCGTCGTCGTCCACGAAGCACGCGATGAGCGCTCCGTCTTGGCACACCCTGTAGCCGTACAGTCGAAGGTTTACAGGGGACACGGGGTACGCCCAGATTTCGGATTTGAGCTCGGTGCCTAGTTCGTACTTTAACTTGTCCTCCGGGACGGGGCGCCATTTTATTCTTTCCTCCGCCGAAAGCAAATCGGGATTTTCTGAAAAGATTGTAACCACGGTGTGCCAAGCCTCCCTGGGTGCCCACCACATCCCCCGCTCCGCCCACTCCTTGCCCGCGGCCGGGGTCAAGCACCGCTCCCTGGCTTCTTGCAGAATGTCGGAAAACACGTGCTGCGCTTTCGTGAGGAGTGCGACGTGGTCCGGGTCCTCACCGAGCTGCACGGAGACGCCCACCACTCCATTGTTTTCGAACCGGCGAGGCAACAACGCGCCATCGGAACCCACCTCGCAGTGCTTTAAGAAATACTCCGAGCGAGGCCATTCTTTTCGTTCAAGCGCACCCACGCCTGCCCGGCCGATCTCACGATACGCGCGTTCCAAACCAGCGTTCGCGCCCATCGCGAGGGCGCGCCGACGACTGACCTGTCCGAGCAATTCGTTCGCACGACTTGAATAAAATATTTTTGGGACTTCGTCAAAATCTTGGGGACATCCCCACGTACCTCCATCGCCACTCTGGGTGACGCGGAAGGCCGCACCGCGTCTTCATCGCGTGTCTCGAGTCGACCGTGGCATCGATGACGCCTCCCACGGCGAAAAGGGCGGCTGGCGTCCCACGGGACGCCGCGTTGGCGTGGTCGCAGTTCGCTTTGGATTGGGTGGGTGCCGAAATCCAACCGAGCTCCAACACCCCGCCCGCGGATGGCACGCCCGCGCCACGGTTCCCCGTGCGCCACGACTTGAACGACATCATACGAGTCATAATCTCTGACGACGTATTACCCTCCGAGCTGGCGGTGGAGGTGTGCGTGTGCGTGGTGAGCGAGCGTTTGATCCCCGCGGACGACGCCGCCCGGGCCGCGTTCGACGCCGCGGGCCCAGAGCTTCGCAAGGAGTGCGATGAGATCGGAGCCTGTCGCACGGGCGAGGCGAAGATGTGTGACGCGCATTTCCTGTGTTGTGATAGGTTGGTGTGTACCGTGGGTCCTCGGTACGTGGAGAAGTACAGAACTGCGGCGACGAACGCGTTGAGTCATTGCTACAGAGGCGCGCTAGAGTGCTGCGTCGAATCGGGAATGAAAACAATCGCAATTCCGGTGGTGTACAGCGAAAGCAAAGGGTTCCCCAGGGAACACGCCGCGCACGTCGCGACAAGAACGATTCGCAGGTTCCTGGAGAACTGGCCTGGCAAACTAAACACGGTGGTGCTTTGCCTCACGAAAAGAGACGCGGAGCTGTATGTTGGGGGCAATGGCGCGAATAATAACACCGGAACGCTCGCGGCGTATTTCCCGCGAACCGAACTCGAATTGCTAAACGCTGAAAAAACCCTACCGAAGGACGTGGGGAACAAACACGGCGAGATGGACATCGGGGAACGGGCGATCGTGATTAGTGGGTTCCCGAGTGCATCAGTGGGGGGTAGTGGAAGGGAAGATTCCTCAAAAGACGCTTCAAACTCTGACGTTGAATATTCAATTCACGGAAATAAAAAAGGTTTTCGCCGACCGCACGACGAACACGACTCGGCGTCGATTTTGGGTGTCGTGGAGTCCCCTGAGGCGAGGAGGGCGCGTGCGTTGCGAAGAGAGGCAAACAGAGAAGCTGGAAATGACGATGAGTTTGATTTTTGGTTCGGCGACGGCGGCGACGAGGATGACGACGTCGGCGGAGGGAAAAACGGCCCCGATTCGCCAACCGCCCGCGCGCGGTCCGCGGCAGCGAGGCACGAATCCATGGTTCGCGCCGCTGCGTCCGTTGACCTCCGGTCTGTCGCCGAGTCCGGCGCAGTGCAGGTGCACGGCCGTGATTTCATTGGCCGGCGAGTCGTATCAGTGGACGCCGTGTCCATGGAACACTGGTTACGGCAAAACCGAGACAGAGCGGAAGCCGAGCGAAGAATTCTATACCACGTCGCCAAAATCGTCGCACCGGCAGCGGCGGACAAGAAAGGGTGCGCCTTGGTGTACTTCCACGGCGGAGGCGAAAAGGCAGAGGCGCCTAGTATTGACTTCACACGACGGTTAGTGGACGCCGCGCTCGGCAACGGCAGCCTGGAACAAAACCTGAAGGTTTTTTACGTCGTGCACCCCACGGCGTGGCTCCAGGCGGGGATGTTGTGGGGGTCGCTAACGGGTGCGCTGTCCTCCGGGGTGTTTTGGAAAGCAACCTTTGTGCACAGGCTCGGGGACATAACCGGGTTCATCGGTGAAGAACAGATGGCGGTTCCGAAACACGTCACCGAGTTTGACGATAAGCTCGGGTAGATTAGGGAGAGCGAAGTGAGTCACTTTAATAAAGAGATAGCATAGTCATAGTCCATAGCGTTCGAATAATTCGGTAAATCACAAGTCATCTAGTTAGCTCGATGAATTCTCAAACAAGTCATACAAGAAAGAGCAGTATTATCCGTTCAGTTGTACACTTGCCGCAGCTCAATCACCGAGGCGCTTACTCCGCGGACCCGGGTCATGATTCGTTCCCGCTCGTCCTCGCGAATCGCCGCGCCGAAGTTCTGCGTGAACTTATCCGGGTGCCAGCGCTGAATGGCGCGCATGACTTTCTTTTTGCACGCGTTCTGGTCATCCCGCGGCGTGAAGAACGGCAGGTTATGGGGGTTCGGCCACGGGATGTCCTTCTCCCGGAGCGTCCCGGGCGCAAGCGTTTTCATTTTCTCAAACGCAGAGACGTGCGCTTCGTAAATCGTATCCGTCGCCGTGGCGACGCACGTGGAACGCGCTTTTTCGCGAATCTTCTGCTCCGTGTGCGCTTTCCGCGCGTGGTGCTCTCGCTGCGCCGCTTCCTCTTCCTGCTTGCGTCGCATCTCCTCCAGCAGCTCCTTCTGCGCTTTCTTCGTGTTTTGCTTGCGCTGCCTCGCCTTCTCCGCCGCCTGCTCCGCGCGCTCCGCGGAGAGGCGCTCGCGCGCCTGACGAGCGAGCTCCTCTTGCCTTTTCCTCGTCAGCTCGCGCGCGCGAGCCTGCTCGGCGGCAAACTCCCTCGCTTCGCGGTCGGCTTGTTCCCGAGCAGCCCTTTCCGCATCCTCATTCTCCCCCTTCTCCGGGGTTTCGTCGTCGTCGTCGTCAATCACGGGCTTGGTGGCTTTCTTGGTCTTCCCTTTGGCGGGCGCCGTTGAGGCGCCGTAAAAGCTCGAGGGCGACGTCGACGGCGTCGGGTCGTCTTCGCGGGGGTACTCAGGCGCCCCGCTAGACGCCCCAGTGCGTTCCCACCGCTCGTACTCCTTCGCCCACGCGTCTTGCTTCACTTTCGTGTTTGCCGCTTTCGCAGCAGCCGCGGCGTCGCGCTCCGCTTTTTTCCGCGAGGTCTCGTCCTTCTTTGCGCTCGCGTCCGCGCGCCGCCGCTCCGCCGCCGCGGCTTTGTACGCCGCTTCGTCATCCTTGTACTTCTTGGTTTCTTCCCACTTCGCTTTCGTCTGCTCGAGGGTTTTACGCTGCTCTTCGTACTTCATTGTTTCCGCCTCAACCCTTTCCCGTTCCTTTTGAATCGTCGCGCGTTCCTTCTCGACTTGTTTCTTGACAACTTCGAGCGACTGCAACGTTTGTTTGTTCGCGTCTAGTTGAGCAGCTAGCGCTTGCTTATCACTCTCCGCCCGTTGACGCTGCGTCTCCAAACGTTGACGTAACACGTCTAACTCGTTCTGTTCCGTTTCCAGCCTTTTGTGCTCTGCACTCACCGCTTTCCTGTGCTCCGCCAACTCATTCAGCCGGTCCTTCTCTGTGCGCGCCGCGTTTCGCTTTTCCTCGATCAAACGCTTCGCCTGCGTTATGTCCTCCTTCGCCTGCTCCTTCGTTTTCTCCTTCGCCGCTCTCATGTCCTCCACACGTTGCAGCTGTTCGCTGAGCTTCCGGGCTTTCTCGCCTTCGCGGTCAGCCTCCCCCTGCTCCCGCTTGCGCTTGCGTTGGAGCTCCGCCTCCGCCTGCGCAAGCTGCGCGGCGACAATTTTCTTCCGCCGCTCCTCAGCCTTCGCAGCGCTCGCCGCATGCTTGCTCGCGCACTTGGAGCAGCTCCCCAGCCCCGCCAAGTGCGTGTTCTGCACTTCTTTCGGCGCCCCTTTGAGCGTCGTGAGCGTCTTCATCAACCGCTGGCACTCCGATGGAGTGCTCTTGATCAAAACCCGGACGTTAGATTTGTCCTCCAGCGTCAACTTTCCCTCCTTGACGTGCTTGCCGTAGATTGCTTTTATTTGGCTCACGTGCATGTCGTTGGAGAACTTATCGTTGCCGAAGCGAAGCACGAACTTGCGTTTCGCGGACGCGTTCAGGTCAGGGACCTTGTGGTTGGAGCTATGGCCGAAACCCACGTTACCGCCGTTCTCCTTGTCGAGGTCCGCATCACGGAGCTCGAGGTGTCTGTGGCGGATCGAGTTTTTGGGATCGAGGAGGGACGCGAGGTCAGGAAAGCCCAGATGGGGAGAAGGGGACGGTATATCGGGCACGGAGGTCGTTGTGTGCGTATCGAGGGTGGGTTTAGGGACGGTATATCGAATACGATGTCGTTGTGGGATCGAGGTGGATACGGAGATGCCGGTACGTCATCCCGTGCCTCATCCCGACCTCCCAGCCTGGGGAGACGTTCAAAAACATCGGCGGGGACGAGGATCCCGAGCTCGGGATGACAACGCGGGGAAACGCGACGCGAGAGAAGTGTACGCACTTCAAGGTGTTGCTGCTCATCATGCCATTGCGCTCGAACTTCGCATCAACTTCGAAACACCACATGTCCGCGATGGGCGCCATGGTGCGCGGGAGGCTGTGTCCCGTGCGCGTGCCAATGGCGTTGGACGAGACGAGCTGCCAAAGAATTATTTAAAATCCGTCTCAAACCAGAAAATGGGCCAGCGACAGTCTGACCGTCTCGAAAGTTTGGAAAAATGATGTCTCTTTTTACAACACACAGCCTATCGCCTGCCCTTCTCGTGCGTGCGCGCTCCCCACAGACCCGTGCGTGTGTATCCGTGACGTGACGCTCTAGGAAAGTTACAAAGTCTGATGACAATCGAGTCCGGTTTCGAAGATCTTCGGAAAGGGTTAGAAGCAGCAACTGAAATGTTTTCGTTTTCGCGTTGTTTTGTTTCGCTTCTAGCGGCTGTGCTATGCCACGTGGCTAATTCTAATCCTAATCCTCGCCCCCAAAAAATCTATGTCTAACCTTATCTTTTCAAGAATGGAAACGCGCCCTGGTTGATGTTTGGCACGCGTTCGTGCGCGAACTTGCACTGGCCGCCGCGGTGACACCCCGCGGGTGAGTTAAAAAACGCGCACAGGTTCCCAACTTGCGGTCTCGGGGCGCCCGGGGCGCCGCCCGCCTTGCCCAAGTTGGCCATCAACGCGGGGTTGCTTTGCACCGAGTTCAACAGTGCTTGCAGCGCCGCCGCGTCCACGCCGCCGGGGGGAGGGGGGGGGGCTGGAGGCAGACCAAACCCTTGCGGCGGCATGGGCGGCATAGGCCCCGCGCCGTGCATGCGCAGATGAGGAGGGACCATGTGTTGCTGCTGCTGCTGCATCAGCCGCTGTTGCTGTTCTTGTTGTCTTTGTTGCTCCGGGGTCATCTTGTGCAACAGTGGGATCTCGGGGACGTTTGCATCGTCCGAGTTTTTCGCCGAATTCGCATCGGGCGCCTCTTTAGCCGAGTCGGGCACGGCGCCTTTTTTGAACGTAACTTCCTTCGTTCTGTTTGCAATATCGTTCAAACGGTTCGCTTCTTGCGACTCCTCGCCCTTGCCGATCTCCACATCATCGCCGTACGGCACTCTGCGAGGCGCCTTCCACTTGATCTTCGCGCGCATTTCGTTCAAACGCCGTTGCCTGGTGAGTTGCGCCGCCCGCGCTTCCGCGGCGAGCTCGCGTTCTTGCCGCTCCCTCGCCTTGGCAACCGCAGCTTCGTCGTCCTCGTCGTCCTCGTCCTCATCCTCTTCATCTTCCCTGGCTTCCATCTCAGCAGCCGCGAGTTTCTCATCACTTTCGATTTCACGCGCGGAAGGCGCAGGCGCTTGCACCAGCTTGGCGACGACATCGGGATCAGGGTTGCATGCCGCCGGCGGGTCGCTTTTGTAGAAAAACTTAGCCATCTCGAGCGAGTCGTGCGAGTTCGGCCAAGTAACGCCCTTCGCA
>TARA_B110000977_G_scaffold192082_1_pt1 | contig 20427 bp, 20 predicted proteins | sample TARA_B110000977 | Tara Oceans TARA_B110000977 (sample SAMEA4397798) | marine metagenome | biome: Polar Biome; feature: [SRF] surface water layer (ENVO:00010504); material: water (ENVO:00002006), including particulate matter (ENVO:01000060) such as... | depth 5 m | reverse complement strand
CAGAAGGGGGCGGAGGCAGCGCGCATCAAGGGTCAGACCGAGAATTTGATCCAGCTGGAGCAGGCGCAGGCAAGCGCCGAGGTGAAGGTGAAGCTGGCGGACGCCATGCTGGAGGAGATGAAGCGCAAGGCGGAGGGCAACGAGCACCTGCTGACGAAGGAGTTCATTGAGTGGGACCGCAACAACAAGCTGGGGTCGATGAACAAGGTGTACTACGGTCCGTCTGTCGACAAGGTGTTCCAGCCGTTGCACTTTGGTCTGTAGATGTCTGTAGATATCTGTAGATATCTGTAGATACAGACACTATATATAAGTAATCTTTTTTTAGATAAACATGCGTGCTAATACTTAGATTCTAATATAGGCAATACAGCCGCAGCGCACAGCCGCAACACAAGGAGCTACATATGTGGGTTATGATGGTTCAGAGAACCGTAGTTTTAGTTGCATGTGACTTACATTGGGGTTCTCCTTTTCGTTCTCTCTCGGGTTTATGAGATCTAAGTCATCTGCCCATTTCATGAGTGCATCGGCGTTGAGTGGGTCAGACATTGCTAAATTTCGAACTTTCTCAAAAAACAATTCTATGCCAATCAGATTTGTCCTATTGCGAAGACGGTCGAGTTGTCTCCATTTTTCTTTCCTCTGTTCAGATTCAGACAGGCTAATGTATGGTTCAATCTCCTCCCATACTCGCTCAATAAACTCTTTCCATTGATTGTACGTTTTTATAGAATAGCTGAACTGACTAGATCCTGCGTATTCAAGTCGAATTTCTTCTTCCAGTACATGATTATCAAATGAAGTCCACCTTGCCTTACTCCTGACACTCATAATTTGCTTATATAGACGTTGCTTATATAGACGAAGCTAGCAGGCGCCCCTGCAGACTGGGCAGGTGGGTGTTTGTCCTTTGAGACGCTGTGCGAGCCGCCACTGCTCAATGCAGTGTTTGTGAAAGATGTGGTTGCATTTGAGCTGCGTCTGTCGGTGCGCGTTGTTTTCGAAGCAGATGGCGCACTTGTTGTCGATGACGTCCAGGTGTTTGTTCAGGTAGTAACGGGTGTGGTTGAAGGCTGGGAACCGCCCGTAGATCCAGTCTTGAATCTGCTGCTCGAACGGTTCGAAGGGCGACTGTTTGTGGACCCACTCTTGTACCTGGCGTACGACTTGATCTGCTGCCACGTGTTCCGGAAACCACACTATATACATAGCTGTTGTTAGGTAGAACATAATGTCTTATACTGCACCGGATACTGGAGCCAGAGCCAGAGCCGGAGCCAGAGCCAGAGGAGCCAGAGGAGCCAGCAGCTTGGCGCTGCGGCAGCTGCTTGCTTGGCATCGCAGCCGCCGTGACGTGGCACCATCTCGCAAGCGTGCTCGTCCACGTGAATGTGAACGTGAACACGCTGCACAAGCTGCGAGACGTGCTGTGGCACCTGTGGCACCTATGGCGACGGCGACGGCGGCGGCGGCTCCGGCGGCTGCGACGGATGTACAAGCGGCGCCGGAAGAGTCCACTGCTTGAGTTGGAGTTGTTGGACCGGGCAACGGTGCGTGGACGTTTCCGTCACGTGAGTGTGGCACCTGAAGTGGGAGTGACCGTGACAAAAAATATGTTTACGTTTCCTTTGGACGACTTGGCTGTGATGTTGGAGCAGTTTGGTTTGTTGGACGTGCGCGTGGTGCCGATACCTTCGTACGTGTTTGTGGTGCCGACACTGTTGTCGGTGCCGTTGTCGGTGCCGGCACCGGCGAGTGCCAAGTTGTATCCTTTCCAGCGGGAGGGTGTTGCGCGTGCGATGCGATGGGGACGTGCGTTGATTGCCGACGAGATGGGTCTGGGCAAGACGGTGCAGGCGCTCACGCTGGTGCGCCACTATGGTGGTCGAGCTCTGATTATTTGTCCGTCGTACCTGACGCTCAACTGGGTGCGGGAGGGAGCAGCGTGGGGGGTGGAGCTGCACCGCATCAAGAGCTCCAAGTGTCCCGTTCCTGCCGAGAACGTGGTGCTGTCGTACGACCTTGCTGCGCGGCGCGTGCAGCAGCTGGGTACGTTTACGACGGTGGTGTGCGACGAGTCTCACTACCTGAAGTCGCACAAGACCAAGCGCACTCGGAGTCTGCGTGCGCTGGTGCAGCGTACACCCCATGCCTTTCTGCTGACGGGCACGCCTGCTGCCAACCGTCCGGTGGAGCTCTACTCGCAGGTGTCCATGCTGCAGCCGGCGTGCTGGTCGACGTACACGCACTTTGTGGAGCGCTATTGTGGTGCCAAGCGCTCTCCGCTCGGTTTTGTGGACGTGTCGGGTGCGACGCACAAGGAGGAGCTTGCGTTCCGCCTGCGCGAGGTCTGCATGATCCGCCGCCTGAAGCGCGACGTCTTGAATCTTCCTCCCAAAGTGCGTGCTCGCGTGGATCTGGAGACAAAGGGGACTGCGGACATCCGCAGGGGGATGGCGCGCTGGCGGGAGATCAACGCGCTGGAGCCGCTGGTGCCGCAGGACCTGGTCCTGGAGCGCCAGTGTCTGGTGTCCGAGTTGTATCGTCTGACGGGAGACGCCAAGGCGGACGCCGTGCGCAAGTACCTGCTTGATCTGCCTGCCAACGTCATTATTTTTGCGTACCACCAGAAGATGTTGGACGTGATTTGTGCCACGCTGGAGTGCATTCGCATTGACGGTCGCGTCCCCATGGACCAGCGTCAGCCTTTGCTGGACCGCTTTGTGGCGGGAGACGTCCCGTACGCGGCACTGGGTATTTCTGCGGCGGGCACTGGACTGACGATCACCTCGTGCAGCACGGTCATTTTTGCGGAGCTGTACTATGTTCCCGGCGCGCTGCTGCAGGCGGAGGACCGCTGCCACCGCATTGGTCAGACGTCGACGGTGGACGTGCGCTACTTGTGTGCCACGAACACGCTGGACGACCACCTGTGGTCCATGATCCAGAAGAAGCTGCGCGTGACAGATGCTTGTTTGGATGCCAGAGACGACCGTATTTGGTAATGTGTACTCAGTCTAAGCAGTTGTAACCCTCATTTGTGTCTATACAATTTGTACATTCTTGTGCGTAGCACCGCAGCACCTCTCCACACTTGTCTGGGTCAGCTTGGTACGCCGGTGTGGGCAGACAGTCTGGTCCGCATCCGACTTTGTCTTTGCCTGGCGCGCACTCGTCACAGTTGTCTCCGGACCACATGCCAATCCCGGAGAAGATCCACTCACTGTACTCGCAGCTCGAGCACTCGCCGTTTCCCTCGTACCCGTCGTTGCACGTCCCGTGCTCGCACGTGCACACCTTGCAGTCGTCTGCGGTTCCGCTCTCGCCGTGAAACCCGACGGCGCACTGCCTCTGTTGGTTTGCGTCAATGGACATGGCGCATCGTTCTCCCTGCCATCCGGGTGGGCACAGGCACTGTGGTGTTTTCTTGTTGAAGTTCCATTGGCACGTGCCACCAATGCACGGGCTCCCGACGTTGGTGGTGGCAGCACCTGGACAGGGTTCACAGACGGGTCCCACGTACCCGACACTCTGGCAGTCGCAGTCGTCGTACGCTCGAATGTTGGCGGCACAGACGCCGACGCCGCCTGACTCCACAAGACAGAAGAGACTGTCGCAGTCCTGGTCAACGGCGCAGGCGGCGGTGGTGAGTACTGGCGTGTCGCTCCTTGGTTGGTTGGTCTGGCATGTTGCTTTTGGGTCGTGTTGGGTGCAGTCTTTGCACTGGTCGCAGTAGTGACCGTTGTGACCGTCTTTGCACTCGTCGCAGATGACGGTCTGTTCGTAGACAGCGTTAGATTGGCATGGTTCGGGATTGTACCACGGGTACCACGGGTAGGAGGGCGTCAGATCTTCTGTTTTTACGCACTGTTGCTTCCAGCCGTCGGCACACATGTTTGTGGTGTCCATGTCCGGTATGTACAGCGTGGTGCAGTCTCCTGCGTGCTTCTTGTAGCCTGGTGCACACTCTGTGCAGGAGTCTGTCGACGTGTCACTGACAAAGTTCCAGCCGGGTCGTGCCAGCTCGCAGTTGCTGCCGGTCGCACCCAGGACGCAGGTCGTGCAGTTCTGTGTGTTGTAGCGTGGTGGGCACGTGCAGCTGCCGTCACCGTACACTGTGTCGAAGCACGTGCCGGTGCCACAGTTGCACGGCAGGCAGTCGTCGAGAAACGCGTGTCCGCCGTCGTAGCTGGATCCGTACGTGGATCCGTAGGTACCAACTGGGCAGGGGCAGAAGACGGGTGCGCGCGGATGGCGTACAATCTGCACAACGCCGGAGATCAGGAGAATGCCGGTGGCAATGGAGACAAACCACCGACGCAGTGTCAGGACAGTGAGGGTGCCTGCTGCCCCTAAGATAATCATGAGAATGCCTTCCACCCACGCGAACGGCACTCTGCCAACCACGACGTCTGCGGTGGAGACCATTTGTAGTCCCGTGGTGAGGAGGAGTCCACCAATGGTCCCCACAATTATTTCGACGGTGTTGACAATTTCGTAGCTACAGGCGCATACTTCATGTTTGCCGCGCTTGCCACATCTGCACATTGTTCATGCACAACCCTGTCATATATAGTAGCATAATGTGTCTGAACAATGTCTGAGGTTGGCAAGGTTGGCAAGGTTGTTGAGGTTGGCGAGGTTCGTGACGAGGTGGACGTCTTGTTGGAGTGGTGCGTGCGCCAGACGTATGTGGACGGAGCAAGTCTGCGCGGCATCCCTACTATCACCCACACTCGTGCGCGCCTGTGTGCAGCGATCACGGCGGTAATGCCGCCTATTTTTGGTGAGTTCCACAATTCTTTGGCGGTGGAGCAGATCAGCAGTGTGCCCGAGGGTGCGTTGTGTGTGGTGGACAATACTGTGATTCAAAACGGCGTCCAGTTAAAGTTTGGTGGGCGACACATTTGTCTGCATAACATGTACCAGCCGCTGTGGTACCACTACTTTCGCCTGCGTCATTTTCCACAGGTGGTGCTGCGCATGGTGTCGGCGTGGGCGCGAACGCGGACGCAGGAGATGAAGGTGGTGCAGAGAGACGCGGTTGCGCAGTGGTCTGGCACGGTGTACAGGATGTGGCAGCAGAGTGTAGAGAGTCTGACTACATTTTTAGAAAAATAATTTTATAATCGCTTGCACATCTTTTTGTGTTCCTCCCAGTGGTCCTTTTGGCATTTTTTTCCACAGTAAAAAACACAGCGACATCCTGTGCATCTGCTGAGTTTGTGGTCACTATGTGGTCGGTAGCAGGATGCACATTCAAGAGGTTTCGGAAGGAACTGTTCGTCAAGTTGATTGAGTCCCAGGATAGCATTCGCGTCTCCTTGTTCTGCCGCTTTCCTCATCAACCCGCGTGCTGTTTCAATGGATTGCTCGACACCGTTACCTTGTACATAGAGAACACCCAGATTGACCTGTGCACTGGCAAACCCCTGCCTTGCTGCTGCCTTGTAATATTCTGCTGCTCTCTCGTAATTTCGCTCGCTGCCTATGGCACCTAACATGGCACCCAGATTGAACTGAGCAAAGGCATACCCCTGATTCGCGGCTAACTCGTACAACTCTATCGCTCGCTGCCAGGATCGCTCAACACCAAGACCACCTCGGTACTTGTCACCCAGCAGCTGCTGCGCCCATGCTTTTCCTTTCTTAACCCATCGACGCAGCTGTTTGACCACCTCCTTATCTGAACTTGGATACTGTGTTCGGCACAGACTACAAATATTTTTTTGTTCTTGACTCAAGCTGCTTACTATCATTCCTTCGTAACACCATTTGTGAATTCCCTTGCCACAGCAGACCATGCGATTAAATTTCTTATTATCAAATTGCAGTGGATCCAGACATATGTAACATGGGTCCGCCTCCGCAGACATCGACACAGACATCGACACATAGATTGCTTGTGGTAGCCATAGTTCAAATCACAGTGTTTAAAAATAAATTTATTTCGCTGCGGAGTGGTAGCGGCAGCTCGCGGTGCTGAAACTTCTTGCATCCGTGGCAGGCGAAGCGCACTGGCTTGCCCAGCTGCAGCACGACGTACATGTGGTTGTGTCGATGCACTCTCCGTGCGAACGGACAGCAATGGACGCCGACCTCCAGGTGTCCCACCCAGCACCACCGCAGCTCGTACTTGACCTGGATGTCGATCACGTGGAGCCACTTCATGGCGTGTTGGACACACGGCGGCACCAGTGTGGGTGTGAGCGTGGGTGCGGACGCGGGTGCGGACGCGGACCATTGCATGACGGGCAGCTCCTCCAGCGGCTGCACGAGCGTGCTCTGCCAGTGCTCGTACGTCCACGCGCCTTTGAGTGGGCGCTGCATGTTGAACTTGGAGCTCCCCAGCATGCGGAAGCAGCGGTTGCGCGAGTAGACTGCCATGTCTGCACCAATGACGGCGTCGTAGTATCTGGACACGCGCTGGAGAAACTCTGCTCCCTGGGTGGGAGACTGGAGCAGAAACTTGTTGCAGCGCGTCACGACGTGGAGCGACTGCTTCGTGTCGGAGCTGGAGTCGAGCAGGACGTGGGTGTACTCGAGATCCATGGCGTCAAGTACTTTGTTGAGCATGGGCTCGAGTGCTTGCCACTGCGCGTGGACGTCTCCGTGGTCAAAGTCGAGGAACAGGTGGCACGGAGCGTCGGCAATGACTTCGGAGTAGTGTCTGGGTTGAGTCTGCATGCGCTGCCACATGTCTTTGTTGCTGGCAGCAAAGAACGTCTTGCTGCCGCTGTCGTTGACGCACTGCGCATAAATCTTTTGATTCTCAGCGGCGACCACCTCCCGCAGCCGCATCCACACGTGCCTAGTGCCGAATGCCCAGTGTACGCCATACGCTTCACAGGGTGGCATTATTCTTGTCGTGCTGCTTTCATATAATACTTTTTTGCAGGAGTGGCAATCCACATGTCAAAGAGTGTTCCTTCCAATGGTTTTCGTATGTTTGTTTCTAACCATGTCAAGATTGGCAAATAAAAAACCATGTTCTTTGTTGTACAGTGTCAGGTTTATATACGGTTGTCACAGTTCCATGCCGGCAGTACTGACACTGTTGACGGTGTTGTTGAGCCACCCCAGTGCGCGTGTCCACAGGTCTGTTGGCGCCGGTGCCTGCCATAGACGCATGATTCCCACAATGACGCAGGTTTCGAGTACTTTCAGACAGCTGATCGTGATGACGCGACAGTGCATGAACTGGATGTGCACCAGCATCAGCACCAGAACCCATACTAGCAGCCACATTTAGAGTGTGCCTTTCGTGGTCTTATAGGGTCTCCCAGAACTGCTGCGACAGCACCTTCGTGTCTCCGGGCGGCATTTCTTTCAGGAGTCCCACTTTGAGATCCGAAACGTAGGCGCGCAGGTTGCAGTCGCGTACTGTTTGGAATCCGTGTCGAATTCTGCTGGTAATGTTGTTTTTTTTTTTCCAATTGTCACAAATGATCTGGACGGCATCGGTGGAAAAGGTGGAGGGGAACTCGAGCAACATGATTGGAATCCATCCACCACCGTTTGAGTTGTGTTCGTGAAACCGCGCTTCAAAATCGGAGGTGCACCCAATGTAGGTCTGCGTGTTGAACTCGGATACGTTGGGTGTTATGTACCCGAGCATGTAGAGATACATATTGTATGGGCAGCTCCGAACTATTTATATGTGCTCCCAATGACCAATGGACGGAACACAGTATGAAATTCGCAAACTTCTCCGCGGTCTGACTGGTACGTCAACGGTCAAGCGCAAGCGCCTGCCACGCACGAACCCACTGACAGAGTACGTGCAGGCGTTGCTGCAGCCACACATTGTGAACGGCACGCCGTGCACGCTGCCGTTCAAAGTGGTGTCAACGTTTGACGACCATGCCGTGTACGAGGTGCAGGGCAATCCCCCGTTCAGTATGCTAGTGGTTCATCTGAAGGACGGGATTCCTCAGTCCTTTGAGCTGGAGTGAGGCGCAAGGATATAAATAGCAGCGCGTGTGCACATCAATGGACTGTCTCCCGTGGCTTACAAAATTATATCCGACGCGCGTTGTGCCACAGGGTGCGGCACCGGCACCGGCATCAGCACCAGCAGAGAGCCTGGAGACCAGAATTGAGAACGAGATGGAGGCACAGTTGGCGGAGATTGAAGCGGAGCCAATTTTTTGCTGCGACGCAATATCCGACACGTCGACTGCGTCCGATGCCTCGTGTGCGAGTGGGCAGTTGTACTGGGAACAACTCCGTAGCGAGACATTCTGAACTGATTCACATTTGGGGCGAAGAGAACTATATATATAAAAGGTATTCTATACAAAAATGTCGTACCACGTACAACAGCGTCAACAGCGTCAACCACGTTTCACAGTACAAGAGGTTGGTTTTTTCACAGATGTGAAAAAGAAAGCGAAAGAGAAACTTAATGCAGCGGCAAGTGCAGCGAAAAAGGCGGCAGAGAAATTTCTTGCAAAAAAGACCACCAATCCCAATCCCAAGACCAAGACCAAGACCAAGCCCAAGATATTTATGAGTGAAAAACTATTTGTTCCACCCTCCGGCTGCTGAAACCTGTCCTGTAGGTATAAAGGGTGTACACGTATACAAAAAGCATGCATATTTTATCTATTGATGTAGGTACGCGCCACTTTGGGTTTGCGCGCTGGATTGACGGTGTTGTGGACGTGGGGGTGCTGGAGCTGCTGTCGTACGCTGGTGCTGAGAAGACGGACTATGCTTTGCATGTCAAACGTCTGTCGGACACTGGTTTTTTTGACGACGCGGACAAGGTGTTGGTTGAGATTCAAATGCGAAGCTGCATGAAGACCATTGCCAATACCATCCGCGGTCTCCACTGGGACAAAACCGTCCGGATTGCTCCACAGCGCGTCAAGCGTCACTTCAAGACCACCATGGGCAAGCACGCCGCAAATAAGAAGGCGCACGTGGCTCTTGCGCGGCGGTTGTTTCCCCGCGTGCAGCTGGACTTTAAGAAAAAGGACGACGTTGCTGACGCCTTGGTCCAGTTGTCTTATTTTCTGGAGACGACTATAATAGGGGCGACCGTCACACCGTAATATGGATCTGTCTGACACTGACCGTGACCGGCGTGATCGGCGTGATCGGCTTGATCTGCGCAATCGGCGCGATCCGCGCCAGTTTGACTTTGAGCGCGACTTAGCAATCGAGCACATCATGAATCGCGTGAGTTTGACGCTGTACGTGGCGGTTGCGTCTCTCATGACGTCGGTAGTGACGCTGTTGCTCCTGTGGCGCAAGGGGTGAGCTTGGCGAGCTTGGAGAGCTGCACGACCTCTCGAAACATCCGAATGCACTGCTCTGTTTGCTGAATGCAGCCCTGCAGCTGTTGGTTGGTGGCTGCGAAGTCTGTGCGCAGGAGTCGCCACTGTTGTTGCCAGCGCTGGTTGAGACCCTGTGCTTTGCTCGCCGTGTACATGAGTGAGTGAACCAAGCGCTCCAAGTGTTTCTTGGTCGCAAATGCCGGGTGGGTGGCTGCCATGGTGCTGTATGCTTTGAGAATGGACTGTGCTGTTGTGACCACCACCGCGGACTGGTCCTGGAGCGGTGCACAGTCTGCAAACCAGTCGGAGGCAGCGTGCATGGCGCGCGTGGCGGCAAACTGGGACCCAAAGTAGAGGACCGGGAGCGCCATGTAATACGCCATCTTAAGCTCGTTGTGCGCCGTGTATATAGGGGTCCAGAACTAGGGAAATGCTGCATGTGCTGAGCAGCGTGATAGAGGGACTGGTGACGACGGTCTTGATTTATGCTGGGGCGTTTCTGCTCATCTGTGTGGCGTTGTGTGTGGGGTTTAGTGGCGTCAAGATAGTTACGGGACGCATGCTGCCGTATGTGGTGGACGTATTGGTTGTGGGTGGAATTTTTGCCGCGTTGGTCTCACTGTGGTAGAGGTCTATCTGTATGGCGAAAAGCCACTGTGCAACTTCCCCCAAACTCAAATGCAATGTCAAAAAGACGTCGTGATCTTACAAACAATGTAAAAACGTTATGTGCACATATGTTGCTGATACTCCTTGTAATTTGAAAAAACATTTGAATACCACCAAATTCAATTGTGCTTTTTGTTTTTGGTGTTGTACACAACAATCCGACTTGTTAAGGCATATACGCGCCAAACATCCAGAGAAAGCTGCAGCGTACACAGCACAATTGAAAAATCCTTCATCTTTATCGGACCATGAGTGGGCGTTTGTGAAAAAAATGGTACGCCGATGCATCTCGACTGACAAGAGAAATACCATATCTCCCGAAGATCGCATGATTGTGGCAGCAATGACGAACCAAAAGATTCATGATTTAACACACCAACTTGTGAACGAAATAATCAAAACACCAGAGGAATGGATTTTACGTGCACATGGTGGGCTGTTTCAAGTATCATTGGACCGAATCGATAACACACAAGACGGGTACACATGCATTCATTTTCCGGACATCACAAATGCATTTGCTAACATACGCCTCTCCCACCTGTGCATGAACACACGAAAAAAACGTCTCACGATAGAAGAGGTACAACATCAAGTATATGCGAACGTGACTGCCGATGCCGTGGATAATCTTTACGACTACGAACACCGAAAATACCACAATAAGAAACAAACAACATTGTATAGTTGTGTGTGCGGTATTTTCAAGCGTGATAAAAGGGCACGAACGACATGGAAATCCGTAGATACCATGTGGAGATGGGCACGTGACCATTTGAAAGAAATTGGTGGGAGATGTGAAATTAGTCATATATTACTACAGACGAATAAACACCCGTCCAACTGGCAAGTATCTATTGATGCCATTGATCCAGTGAAAGGACACGTGCCTGGAAATCTTCGATTCATTTGTGTGTTTCTGAACTGCATCAACACGTCCACAAAAAAAACTTACACAGATGAGCATGATGGTGTTTCGGCGTGGACCAGAAAGTTATTTGTGAAATATTTCAACATCAATACAGCGCTCATAGGGTGAGCTGAGTATATAGAGTACTGTGGTAGAGTATATATATTTACGCATTGATATAAAAGAATGTATTCTTGTATTTTTTGTGCCGCACAGATTCGTGATCCCATGCACTTATTTAAACACATGGACCAACATAATGTTGTCTGGACGCCCGCTCCCGAGCGTGCCGAGCGTGCCGAGCGTCCCAAGCGTCCCAAGCGTGCCGAGCGTTTTGTGAACGTGGTGGTGGATCGTCTTGATGCAGAGAACAAGAATGGGCGCAAGAGTCGGTTCCGCTACGTGGACGTGTTGTCCACCGCGTAGACCTCGTGGACCTCTCTGGCACCCCCTTCCGTATTGGTACACTTGTAGGTGACGGTGATGTGTCGCACGCCCTCTCCTGTCATTTCCTGTTTGACCCAGTTCCAGACTTGTTCGTCGGATGCACCGTAGGCACTGAGTGGCTTGAAGTTGATGTGTGTCATCAAATTTCCCGGTGCAATGCGGTGCACGATCCACTCGTTGGATCCTGGGTGCACGCTGTTGACGACGAACACCAGCTCGTTGTGGAGCGGTGCCTCCAAGTACTGTGCGTGTCCAAACTGTCTTGCCTGGTCTCCCGTCATCTGTGCCACACTGACACCACCCAGCATGACGTTGGGGTGCGCGGCGAACGGCGTGAGTGCCTGTGCGTGGATCAGCGGAAGATTGCACGCCTGGACGCGTCCGTAGGTGTAGACCACCGTGCGCAGCTCCGACTCGCCGGCACGCGCCACTTGCAAGTTGACGGCGGAGGACGGTTGGTCTTTGAATCCGGTAAAGTAGGGCGTGCCGTTTGGTAGTCGACCGTAACTGTCAACGCTCGCCCCTGCAACGCTGACCAGAATATCACCCAGTTGGACAGGTTCGTGACTCTCGACGTGTGAGATCATGACACCGGTCTGCCCTTGCATGGCAGGGTACACCATCTGAATGGCGCTGTTGTTGTGCGTGGTGGGTGTTGTCTGGAAGTATTTGTCAAACACGATGAGTTCTGGTCCCAAGTGACTGACCAGTCCCATGCTCGCGCCTGATTCTTTGGGAGGTTGGGGTGGGTCGCAATTTTCGCCACAGTTAATCGCGCACGCGCACGGACACGGCTCCGTCTCCATGTCCTGCAGAATGGGGCGGAGATCTTTTGGTTTGTTGTGCGCGTGCTGCACAAACCAGTCGGCAAACGATAGTCCGTGACCACAGTCATGTCTGTCCCATCGTGCTGCCAGCTCGTCCGGGTGCAGTTTTGTCGTGTAGCGACCACGCAGGTCGAACTCCTGCTGTGGTGTCAGCTGTAGATTTGTGAACGCGATGTGCTGCTCGTGCTTCATGTAGGTGAACAGCGACTCGACGGTCTTCCAGGGTTTGGACAAGGTGACAACGTTCCCCGGGTTCATGATGGCAGTGTTAATACCAAGAAGATTCCCCTCACAGTCCAGCATGGGTCCACCCGAGTTTCCAGGATTGCAGAGCGCGTCGCTGAAGTAGACCATGTTGTCCTCGACGGTGTTGAACGAGACGATGTGTCCGTTTGACACGGTCTGGCACTCGGTGCCGAGAGGGTAGCCGACCAGTCGGACCGCCGCACCGATCACGTCGGTCAGCGGAGATCCCTGCACCATGTACTTGTCCTCCTCGTGCTCCATGAGTTCGGTGGGTTTCTGGATGAGCAGAAGCGCAAGATCGTTGGTCGGGTTAATTTTGTACACTTGTGCTGGAAAGGGAGTCAGATTGTAGTGGAAGTTGCACATGACGGTGTTGGCGCCACCAACGACGTGGTGATTGGTGATTGCCACCCATGCGTTGTCGTCGTCGTGGAACTTGCGGTAGGTCATGGTTGCCTCTTTGCTAATGACGGCGGATCCACACTCGAGACCACATACGGAGACGCCGCCAGCATAGGCTGGGACCGGGGTAACGGAAGTGTTCATGACGCGTAAACAGCCGAGAGTAGAGAACGACATTTTTACATACATGATCTCTTATATATACTACTTTTTTTTTTATGTTGCGACACTGTGGACGCTATTGTGAACTCTATTGTGAACGCTATTGTGAACTCTCAAGAGTATGGCAAAAAAAAACATTGCTACATGGACAGATGATATGAACATTGATTGGCGACGCGAGTTGTACGCAGTTCTGCCGCTGTTGGTGTTGTCCCTCTTGACATTGGTCCCATCGGTTCCATCGGTTCCATCGGTTCCACTATGGGTACACACGTTTCTACTCACAGTATTGGAGTTCTTAGTATCCGTTCTACTGAGGATACTAGTACCTGTTCAACTGTGGATACAACTGTGGATACTTGCGGTGTGGGAGTTAATGCTTGTTCCTGTTTGTATATGGATTTTTTATAAATATATAATATTTATCTTGTATTAGCAGCGTATGTCTAATGTTGTGCGCACATCTGCCACGCTCAGTTCCACCCCAGTAAAGCCATATTACGTTGCGCTTCAAAGTGTCCCTGTGCTGCTGCTGCACGGTAGTATGCTGCGGCTCTCTCCTGACTTTGCTTGACACCCTGACCCCTTTCATGCATGAATCCCAGTTTGTTCTGCGCATCTGCGTCTCCCTGACCTGCGGCTAGTTCCCACAAGCGTTTCGCTTGCCGGAGTTTCCCACTGCGGTGGTAGTTCTGTCCCAGCATGTTTTGTGCCCACGCCTTTCCCAGCTTGACTTTTTTGTGGAGCTGTGCAGTCGCCTCCTCTGGTGTTGGATACGGCGCCCGACACAGGGGACAGCGTTGTTTTTGACGCTCGCTCATGCTGCTGACCAGCATGAGGTCCCGGCACGCTTGATGGATTCCGTTGCCACAGCATGTTGCGCGCGCAATGGTGGAAGTGTGTAGATATTCCTGACAAATGGAACACTTCGCGTCCATGTTTATTGTAGTGCACATCCCCCCTTATGTACTTGGCATTGCTTGTCTACTGTGCCCTAAAAAAATCATGGCATTAAACCCGCAAGTATTACAGTTTATGTGGTGCATGGGGGTGCAACAGCTACTCCTCCCCCCTGTGCCATCGTGCCCCAAGAATACGGTCCAGAACCAATTAAATCCGGAAATTCATCACCCATGCTACATATGTACCCTTCCCCATATTTACCCGCTCTGTCAGGTATTTCACAGAATCTTCGTTTAGTGTTTTCGTAATTATATGACCTGTACGGGTACGGACATATTCCTATTTTTGCACCAGCTGTGATTCTTGCACGTTCTAATTTCCCCGCGTCAGGTGCTGACTCTTGACATAAACCTTGCTGTTCATGGCTGTATGGTGTACAGCTGCGACATATACCTTCACAGTTGTTATAAATAAGAAGTTTTCTTTCTGGGAGGTAAAAGCAATTAGGCGCATGATCCCAGTCACATGGAATTGTAAATATTTCGTCGGGTGTCACGTAATATTCATAGTAATTATCAGAATCTCTGTTGTCAGATCTGGTAACTTCGGGATTCCGATGCCAAATATAATTACTATCGTATATTGTGAAGACATTATTTGGGTCATTGTCGGGACTGCCTTTTTGTGCCAGGTGTCCACTTGTGTCAAGCTCTAAACTCTTTGCCGCTTTGACACATGCTGCCGCTGTAGTGATTATCGCGTCAACATAGTCGCTGTCATTTGGCTCACCAACAAAACATTTGTCAAAAATCAAATGTCTGGGGTATTGTGAATTGTATGAGTCTCTGGACACAAGATGTACCTTGATGCATTGGGTTTGCTCATCGTTTGCATAGCCGTCTGTACACTCCGCACATTGACTATACCCCCCCGCTCGCGCTTTCCCTGCTGGACAGGTTGCACAATCTGCGCTTGGCGGGTCGGTACTTTCCATGCCCGGAGCACATAATGTACAACCCTCTGCGGTGCTTTTAGTCCCTTCTGGACAAATTATACAGGTTGCGCCATTTCCTGTGTAACCATTCGGACATGCATCACAGTCAGTGTGATCAGCGTTCGACTTTTCTCTTAGCTTACATTCCGTACATACAGCACTTGCACTCGATGAATATTCACCAGCAGGACATGTTGTACAGGATGTATGCCCTGCAACAGGATTGAATTTACCAGCTTCACAATCAATGCAGGCGTTCTCATTCAGTTTATGTCCAACAGGACAGTCCACACAATCAGATAGCAACCCGCCTGGTTGGCTGTTAAACTTAGCATGTGAACATTCTTTACAATCAGCAGTTGTTGCGTCACTGTCACAGTTACAAGTGCGTGTTTCATCTAATAAATTGCCATCACAGATTTTGCTGGTGTCATCCCAATAACTCGCAAAATCAATCAGTTCTTCTTGTAGCAGTGGGCTACAAATCACACCCACATCAGAACCCCAGTTAGCAGGGAAATGTGTTGCGCCAACATGTGTATTAAAATGAATATCTGATCTATCTGATCCGCTGTAAAGACACCCTTTTGGTACATCGCTCCGTGCAGCAAGATTTAACATGTCTGAAACTGCTAGGCACGTTGTAACTGACGGCATTCCATATCCTATTGGACAGGAAGTATCCCCAAACTTATTGGTCTGCTCACTAGAAATGTACACAGGCGTTGCCAAGCACCTGGCTTGCAGGAGACCCTGTGTGTAGGACGACATCTCTGCAAATGTGTCTTTGTAGACCATTGTTTCAGTGATGAACCCAGGCAACAACCCTGCTTTGGGGTCCATGATCATACCCTGCTTGCAACATCCCTGCAGAGGATTCAACGTATCATCAGGACACACGCAGTCATTTGCAGCGTTTGCAGCCCCAAACATGCAGGTGCGCGCCGCAACATTGCAGTCCATGCCACCATATCCCTGGTTGCAAGTACAGGTGTTGTTGCCGCCCTTTTTGTCCCAGTTGGGTCCCAGTGTTGTTGTCTCCAGATCCCCCTGTACGTCCAGTTGGCATTGGAGATAGCCGTTGTCTTTGTTAGGATCATCTCCACACACGCAGGTGGGTGACAGGAACTCCTCCCCCTCACCACCCTTTGATCCCCACGTGCAGGTGCCAATCCCGTTGCAAATGGTGCCAATGTCCGCTCCGTCGTATCCGGGACACTTGTCCAGGCAGTTCGTGTCGCCCCATCCCGTCTGGCAGGTGCGACAGTCGAGTGCCCCCCAGAACCCGTACGACGGGTGAGACCGACAGGCGCAGGCACCGCACTGGATCTGCTCTTTGTTCATGACGTCACAGACTTGATACAACTCCAACCTTTCTGTGCATTCTGTCTGCGTGTCCGTCTGCGTGTCCACTTTCCTGGTCAGCGTGATTTGTGGACGCACGCCGTCCACATTGGTCAGCATGGTGGACATGCAGTTGGGACCACCACGCACGTGGTTACCAGTGTAGTCCAGCTGTGCGCTGCTTCCAGTGTGATACACCTGCAGAGGGTAGTTGGTTGTGGTGCAGGATTTCCCCTGCAGCCGCGCACCCGTGGCAGTCACGCACCCGGTGCCGGTGTGGTCGATTGGACTGTAAAACTTTTCAGCGGACAGAAACTCGTCGTCCCACGCGAGCATGGTGAGTGGCGCTGGATCTGTTGTGCACTGTTCTATCCAAGTGTCCAGTGCCGTTGTGGTTGCACTGAGCAGCTCCGACTCATCGGTACTGTCACCTAACTTGGCGTTAATCGTCACCGGATGGCAGGTTCCGTGTCCGCTGCACGACGTGTGCGTAATGTTTCGAGTGTTGGGACACTGCAGCTGGCACATGTCTCCGGTGAACCCGACCTCACAGCGGCACGACGTGTCGGTCAGGCACTGCCCGTGTCCAGTGCAGATACCAGACATGTCCTCGTGCACTGCGTCGTGTCCCAGACACTTGCGCTCACACCCGTCGCCGCGCCACCCAGTGCGCTCCTCCATGGTGAGCGAGGTCCCTGCCAGGGCGAGTACAGTCTCTCCCGCTTCGTTGCTGATCACCTTGCGCGTGTTGTGGGAGTACTGCACCATGGTGCTCGCAATGTCGCAGGAGCACACCCCTGTCTGTGAGCACACACCGTGCCCTGCGCATGGAGCACCGTAGTCTGTCATTTCTGGACACTGGTTGTTGCACAGTGGACCCATGTAGGCGGAGGTCCCCTGCATGCTGCTGAGCAGCAGGTTGTCCACCAGACACTGTTGGTACGTGTACTGTCCAATGTACTCGTCAGTGCCCTTGTCCAGTGTACACGTGCTTTCGACACATATCGTGCCGTGATCGCTGCACATGACGTTGGCTCCGCACGCCTCGCCGGTCTTGGCGTAGGTTGGGTTGGAGCAGGTGAAGTCATCCTTGCTCTGAATCCACACCGCGTAGGCAGACTGCCAGTCAACAATTGGACTTCCTTGGTACTTGACGTGATGGAGCAGGTACGGCTCTGGACCCTGCATCATGTTGATGCGCTTGTGCTTGCCAAAGTAGCGCTGCTGGCGCAGCCGCACTGTTGCTCCCGTAATGGAGGTCGTCTGCTTGTAGAAGTGTGCGGTGTTGGGTGTCATGCAGGTGCACGATCCTCCCTCACACTTGCTGATTTTGAGTGCCACGTTGCAGGAGGGCTTGCCGACCACGGATCCAATGTTTGCGGTGCCCCACGCGACGTGCGTGCGATTTTGTGAGCAGATCTTGGTAGTGGTACCCAGGGTCAGCACCTGTGCCCGATGGTAGGACAAATACTCCTCGCACTCTGCCAGTGTTGTCACCAGACTCCCTATGAGATTACCAACGTTCTTGTCGGACCAGACAACGCGCGTCGCGTCGTACGAGCAGATGCCGCCATCCTCCGCGAGTTCCTCCGCGAGTTCCTCCGTGAGTTTGGTTGCCGGATGGTGCTGAACCATTGCTGCACAGTCTGCTTTGGTGCTGAGCACTGTGTTTGGCGCGGTGTCTGTGGCACAGATAATGCCGTTGAGCTTGTGCTCTACTCCACCTTCTCCGGTGCACTGCATGCCGTTCACGGTAGGGGCACTTACAATGACCGCGCTCAGTTCGCTGCTGCCCCACGTCATTGCGGTCCCACTGGTGGTGCAGATGCTAGAGTCTCCCACAACGTGGACCGGGTTATACTTTTGAATTTCAATGATGATTTGTTCTGAGTTCCCAATGAGAACGCTGCCACTTGTGTCTGTGTTCACCTCAAGGACCAATGTTCCGTCGTTTTGTGCCACCAGTCCAATCACAGCGCCGTTTTGTTTCACGATGTCCCCCATGGCACCCACAACTTGTGTTTCTTGAAAGGTGTGTCTGTACTGTTTCAGCTGCATGTTGGTGATGGTCACGTCTGATTCAAACACCAGCTCAGAGTGCGCTTCGCTGCAGACGACGTCGAGTGTGGTGCCCCCAAACAGTTCACACCCATTAGTCATCCGTGGCAGCTGTGTCACGGGTTGCGCGAGCGGTATCACGTACAGTTGCTTGATGGACACAATGTAGACGTGTCCATTGACTGCCCTGCCATCAGCACATCCTGATGTCAGAGCGCGAGTTGCCGTCAGCATCGTGCCGCTGCACCCCGCCTGTGCAATGGAATCACCCACACTTATGCCGGTGTTCACGCCGGTGTTCACGCCGGTGTTCACGCCGGTGTTCACGCTGGTGTTCACGCCGGTGTTCACCACGTCCTCCACATAGAACTGCGTTTCCTGCATGGTCCCACTCACTTCCAGTTTGTTTGCAGGGTGTACAAAATGCAGTGTTTTGTTACCAGCCGTAATGCCGACAGCCAGCACGCGGTCAGCCACTGCAATGATGGTACCAGACTCCGCGTCTGCAACGATCAGGTCTCCTGTCTGGACCCCCTGCACGCTGAACGTAGTGGTCTCCCGCCACTCTTCCACTGTCCCACCACATGGCAGTGTGCTTGCATCCAGTTCACCCTCGGATAGAATGGTACACCACCCTGTACCCGTCTCCATGACAATCCCGTTGCCGTCGTTCACCGAATCAAACTTGTTCAATGTACATGTTGCGTCCACCGTCACTTTGTTCCAGATCTCGCTGGTTACTTCTACCATAACCCGTGCTGACTGTACGTTTGTGTACAGTGTAGTTGGGTTTTGAATCTGTTCTGTAGTTCGAATGGTGGTCGCAGTGTGATCCAGGACTGCTGCACATGTTGATGTTGCGGCGTTCAGCCGACGTGTTGTAGTCGTTGTCGTAGTCTCAGGTGCTGCTGTAGATGCCGTATGTTCGTGATCATCTGCGCTGTCCTGTGTGTCTGTACCAGTGCCACATAACAGTGCTGGCAGCACTGGCAGCACTGGCAGCACTGGTAGCACAGAATCGGAGATGTCCATGCTCCACACTTTTGTTTGGCTGGTGTTTTCTAATTGTATCTCCTGCCCAACCCACAGATGTGTACCGTCTTTTGGTACTGCCACGCCGTAGGGCAAAATTGTATTGGTTAGTTCGGTTGTGTCGAGCCACATTTTTGTCTCCACCAAATCCATGCGTTCCATAATCTCCACCAATTGGTCCTCTGCGACGGTGGCTAAGAGTGTTGCTGCTGGTGCCGTGACAGAGACCAATGCCGTTCTTTCAAACGGTATGTGTGATGGACACACTGAACAGATGGACCCAATCTGCGGATGGGGCTGCTGATGGGGTGAACCGTTGCAGTCGACCAGCATGCGCCGCCCTGTCAGGCTGTCCAGACGACACTGACCAATTGTGATGGTGCCCCCTGTCACCATTGGAATGACCTGGCGCGACACCACGATCGAGTACAGTTGAGTTACTGTACCACCCACCATGTCAAAGGTGTCTCCACCAATCGTCATTTGTGTCTGTCCAGTGTTCATGTTGTTGTTGGCACACAACAAAAGGTCACTGCTCTCCAGGGTACATTTGCCACCGTTGACGTCCACCACTTCTGTGCTGTCGTAGTTGTCCAGCGACTCAAGAGCGGTGAACTGGTAGTAGACGCTGTCACCAGCACTAGCGCGCACCATGTGATCGTTGGTGTCTTTGGTGTCTTTGGTGTACTGTGGCACGGTGTTGCTCGGATGGACGCGACACTTCTCTTTCGAGGTGATCAGTGTGCTTGCCAGGTTCTCAAGCACCGCGCCGCCAAACTGCAGGTGGGTGTTGTTCCACGTGCACAGTGCAATGTCCCCCACACCAATGTTCGCGTCAACAGTCATGGTGTCTGCGTGGTGGTGCTCCAGCAAGTCCAGACACTCCGAGTAGGGCAGCATGTTGAGTGGTGCCGTGGGCTCCTGGTGCTCGTATCCCCAGCAGTCGAACGAGTCGACGTGCTGCTTGCCGTACTCTCCACTGTTGCAGTCCGGGGTGTTGTCAGCATCGCACTTCTCCTCGCAGTTGTTCTCGGTGGACCGCAGGCAGTTGCACTTGCTGGTAATGGGGTAGCTTGTCCCCTTCTTTGCTTCACACTCGCCAAAGGGGTACAGTGGTGGTGCCTGGTACCCGCACGCGGTGCCGGT
>TARA_B110000977_G_scaffold125183_1_pt1 | contig 20547 bp, 18 predicted proteins | sample TARA_B110000977 | Tara Oceans TARA_B110000977 (sample SAMEA4397798) | marine metagenome | biome: Polar Biome; feature: [SRF] surface water layer (ENVO:00010504); material: water (ENVO:00002006), including particulate matter (ENVO:01000060) such as... | depth 5 m | reverse complement strand
TTTGAAACAATTGCGATTTCTTATTTTTATACTGATCATCGATTAATAGAATATCTGCATAATATTAATTTAAATAAAAATTTATTTGAAGTTTTGGTCAATACAAAAACTATAAATGGAGTTCCCTTTACACCTCATAACCCATCATTAAATTTGTTAAGTTTTCTAAATTATAATTTAGAATCTTACAAAATATATCAGGCATATATTTTAACTGTTAGAGTTTTAGAATTTTCAATAATAATGTTGTATGTCTGGTTATTCAGCAAGAGTTTTAAGCCAAATCTTATCTATATTCTTATATTCATTATGGCCCAAACTACCTTTAGTGTTTTTGACCATCATTCTTATATTATTTTTCCTATTTTTATTTTTCAGTTTTTTTTAATATTGGCATTGATTTTTAGAAAAAATATATATTTGTTAATTTTTTTTAATTTTTTAGGAACATTTTGGTCATTTTTTATAAATCCGATGTATTTTTTTATAGTCTGTGTTGGGCCATTAATGTTTTTTTATATTTATTTTTTTTTAAAAAAAGAATTTAAAACAATTTCTATATTATTTTTTGTAAATTTACCTTTTGCTATTTTGTATTCATTGCTAGCTATTGGAACTTCAAGATTTAATTTATCTCAATTCTTACTACCTGTAGAAGGGCACTACAATTTTTCAATACTTACAGGTAAGTTTTTTATTTTAATGTCAGTTATAACATTTTTGTCTTTTTACTTTTTAAAAAGAAAAAATTTAGAGATTTTGGTTTTTTTAATTTTAATTTTTTTATCCTTTTGGACTGGATTAATTTATAAGTATGAATTATTTAAGTGGCTACTACCAAGTCCTATGTATATTGATTATGCTTTAAAATGTATCTATCTCGCAATTTTTATGATTACTGGAGACTATTTAATTAGATCTAAATTTAAAAACTATTATTTATTATTCTTAGTATCTGTATTTGTTGTCAAATTCCAGGGAATTTCAACAAAATTTATGAATTTTAATTCAACAGTTGGAATAGAGAACAAATATCATTATCCAGATTTAAAAAAAAGATATTTTTGGGAAAAGGATGAAAAAATTTTCTTATCTAACTATAAAAATAAAACAATTTTTGTAGACGTACCAAATTATAAATCAGAATATATAAAACACATTTTACCAAAAAGTGAAAAATTTGACTCAAGGACATTTCAATATATGTTTGCAACCAAGATCTACAATAAAAAATTCAAACATTCTTTAAATGATTTTGATTATCAGAAAGAATTGATTACAGTGAATCTTGGACATTCTTTATTGATGGATAATTCGACTTATTTTGCAAATATGGAAAATTTAAATAAGCAATACCCAAAAGAACATGTTCCATATTTAAACTACAGCTCTCCAATTGTAAAATACATATACAAACCAGACTATATCTTTTCAGATATGATAATAAAAAACCATGAAATTGAAAAAACTTATGACTTTAGGGACTATAAATTTTACTTGTATAAAAATAGTGGTTCAGAAAATAATTATCAATCAAATAAAATTTTAAAGATAAAAAATTTTAAAGATTACTTAAAAGATGCAAAAAATTTTGATAAGAATTTATATGTATTAGAACCAGATAAATTTCCCAATAAAATGAATGTTTGTAAAATATTAAGAGATCATTCAAATTTATCGAAATTAAAGTTTAAAGTTCTAGGCAATGAAGAATGTATAGCAATTTTTCCAATTCCTTTTTCACACAATAATAACTTTATTAAAAAAGATGGGAATAAATGCGATACATTTAGGGTTCAATATTACTTTCATGGGTGCAAATTTAAGAATAATGACATTATTGAGTTAAAAAAAAATAATATTTTCTATTATGCTATAAATTCTTTAAAAGATTATTTTGATTTAAAAAAGTTAAAAATTATATAAATCATTACAATTAAATAGCTAATATGAAAAACTTTCTAATTAATTTGTTTTATATTCTGGAAAAACTTTCTAGAACTGAAAAATTAATAATTTTTTTATTGGTATTTTCTTCTTTATATATTGTTGCTTTAGAAGCTCTAACATTTTCTACAATTTATAGTATATTTTCAAGTGATTTTGACAATGCAAATAATTTTTTTATAAATAATTTATTTTTTTATTTAGATGATTATTTTACAAAAAAAAATGATTTATTAATATTTTTTTTAGTTTTTTGTTTATTTATTAGAAATATATCACACTTATTGTATCAGTTTTTAACAGCTAAATTTATTTACAACTTGTATGCTAAAAATTCAAAGTTGCTATTAGAGTCTTATTTTAAAAAAGATTTATTTAATTTTTTTAAAAAAAGTAAAGCCGAATACCTTAAAAACATTATAAAAGAAAGTTACCTTGTATATCTTGGTGTAGTCTATGCTTGTATTATACTTGCTGCTGATCTTATATATTTATTTTCTCTCTGTATTTTTGCAATTTATTTTTTAAATATAGATTTAAATATTTCTTATCTTGGTTTATTTTTATTTTGTTTTGCTTTTTATTTTTTAATAATAAAAAAAATTAAGAATTTGGGAAAAATTAGGGAAAATTCCGAAACTGGAATTTATGAATTTTGTACTGAAATATTATCTTCTATTGTCGAAATAAGAATTTATAAAAAATCTAATTTACTTATAAAAAATTTTTTTAACAAGATGTTGGCATACTGCAAATCTATGGTTCGTATTAATGCTCTTAATATCCTGCCGAAAAATTTTTTAGAAATATTATTGGCTATATTAATTTTAATTTTATATGTCAATTCCGATAACCAAAATGAATTTTTCTTAAATAATGCTTACTTTGCCTCAATTGGTTTTGTTATTTATCGAATTGTGCCTTCAATTTCAAACATATTTATTCGCTTTAATACTATAATAGTAAATTATCCGGCGATGGATATTTTTAAAAAGCTGCATGAAGAAACAGCTAGAGAAAAAATTTTCCAGGATGTTACAAAATTTGAATTTAAAGAAATTATTTTAAATAATGTAAATTTTTCAATTAATGAAAAAAAAATTATTACAGATTTTAGTTATGCTTTTAATAAAGGAAATATTTATTGTTTAAAAGGTAATAGTGGCTCAGGCAAAACTTGTCTAATTTATTTATTATTAAGTCTATATAAAGTTAATTCAGGAAATTTTTTTATAGATGACATTGAAATTAAAAATGAAATTTCTTGGGGAAATAATATAGGCTTTGTATCTCAAACTCCGATAGTATTAGATTTAAAATTATCAGACAATCTTTTCATTGATGATATAAGTGAATTATCAGCAACTGATAAAAACTATTTTTATGAATTCGGACTTGGACAATTAATAGATAAAACCGATGAATTGAATAAAGATGGGTTGAGAAATCTTTCTGGTGGTGAAAAACAACGCCTATCTATAATTAAAGCTTTAATAAGAAAACCAAAGTTATTGATATTAGATGAACCTTTTTCTGCCCTAGATAAAAAAAATACCCTTATTCTAATAGAACAATTAAAAAAAATTAAAAAAGAAACAATAATAATTTTAAGTACACACGAAAATAGTTTCGATGAACACTTTGATAAAATAATCTCTTTAAATTAAGATATGATAAAAAAAAAAAATTTGATAATAGGCGCAGCAACTGGTTATAAAAAAAAAGATTTGTTTAATTTTGTTGAAAGCTTGAGGTCAGTCTTTTTTGAGGATGTAATCTTAATAATGAACAAAACAATAGACATGGAAACTAATCATTATTTAAATTCAAAAAATATCAAAATTTTTTTTACAGACTCTACATCTAGGACTATATTTAAAGATAGATATCTAATTTATCTAGATATTATAAAGTACAATTATAATTTAAATAAAATAATGTTAACTGACACAAAAGATGTAATTTTCCAAATAAACCCATTTAATAACTCTTTATTTTCTAAATTAAATTTTTTTTTAGAAGATAAAAATATAAAAGATTGCAAAACTAACTCCAGGTGGATCCTCAGGGCTTATGGTCAAAAGATTTTTAAAAAATTATTAAATAAAAAAATTTCATGTAGCGGCGTAACGTTAGGTAATAGAGAAAATATTTTTAAATACTGCAGTCAAATGGTTTGGGAGATCAAAAACAATAGATACCTCAGTCTAAATCCATTTAATAAAGGTTCAGATCAAGGCAATCATAATATTATTGTTAATTCTCATAAATTTAATTTTGCTAAAAAGTTTTTGAATAATGATTCTTTTGTTGTAAATTTATCAAACTCAAATCCAAAAATTATCACGTTTAAAAAAAATTTTTTTAGGATTGGAGAAAAAAAGGTTTCAGTTATTCATCAATATAATAGTCATAAAAAAATTGATAGAAATGTCAATAAGTATATTTGTGATTTACACAAGGCTAAAAAATAAATTATGAATGAACTTTCAATTGTAATTCCAGTTTTAAATGAAAAAAAAAATTTATTTAAATTAACAAATAAAATAAGCACATCACTAAAAAAAAAAATAAAATATGAAGTTATAATTGTGGATGACAATTCAAATGATGGAACACATGAGGTATTGGTAAATTTAGAAAAAAGATATAAAAATTTATCTTTTATTATTAGAAAAAATAAAAAAAAAGATCTTTCAAGTTCTTGTATTGATGGATTTAAAAAATCTAAATATGGTTTAATTCTTGTAATGGATGGTGATCTTCAGCACAACCCTAAAGATATTTACAGATTATATAATACATTAGTTAATAATAATTTGGATATAGTGGTTGGAGATAGGGCTTTATTAAGAAAAAAAAATAATAGTTTAATTATCTATAGATATTTATCTTCAATTTTAATTAATCATATTGTTAATTTATTATTAAGTTTTAAAACTAACGATCCAATGAGTGGTTTTTTTATATTTAAAAAAAAACTTTTCATTAAAAATAAATTCTCTTTGTATGCGAATGGATATAAAATTCTATTAGATCTTATTTATTCATCGCAAGATGATTTGAAAATAAAAGATGTTTATATAAAATTTAACAAACGTTTAAAGGGAAGTAGTAAAATTGATCTTAAAATGCTGTATCATTTAGGCTCAATAATCATAACAAAATTTTTTTTAAGATTAAAATATTTGATTTTTTCTATCAAAATTACCTAATTTATTTGTATAGAAATGTACTAACGCAAAAAAAACAGGTTGTATTTTAATTCTGTGTCTTTTTTTAAAAAATAAAAAAACGTATAAAATAAATTTAATTAGTGAAATACTGTAACCAATAAATTTATCAAGCCATGTACCAATTTTCTGTATTAAGACCAATCTGTATTTATATTCAAAGTATATTCTTCTTTTATTCAAATCTATAAAACTTTGTGTGACTGAGTGAAAAATCTTTAAACTTCTATCAACTATAAGACTTCCATTAACTGTAAATAATCTTTTAGAGAACTCAACATCTTCAGGTCCATAAAAAAAATCTTTATCAGAAAGTCCAACTTTTTTAAGTCTAGAACATCTCATTATAGATGCACATCCTGCTATTGCATCAGTCCTAGTTATCCCGGAATACTTTTTATTATCTTTTAAACCATAAGGATAATCTCTCATGTGGGTTTGAAACTTTAAACTATTTCCTATTTTAGTACCCATCCACCATATGAGCTTACGATTATGTTTGTATAAAATTTTAGGACTAACAGCTTGAATAGTTTTGTTATTAAAGTTTTTTAAAATTTTATTAAAAAAATTTTTTGGAACGAGCATATCATTGTCAATTCTTGCAACAAATTTAAAATTATTTGTAATTGCCAGCTCGTATCCTGGATTATGACCCAAGCCACATCCTAAATTTTTTTTATTCCTCAATACAAATATTGATTTTCTTTTTAATGTTAAATTACCAATTTTATCCTTGCTTCTAATAATTGTTTTATTGAATTTGTTTTTGTAATTTTTTTCCAACCAATCACAAGTTTTTTCAAAAATAGAGTCTATGCTATTGTTGTCTATTAAAAATAATTTTTGATCTTGTTTTAATTGATAGATAATGCTTTTTAGAGCTATAACTGTGTTTTTATAATCATTCCAAGTTAAAACTACGATAGCAAGGGTTTTATTCATATTTTTTTTATGTATATATAGAATTGTCATGCCAAATGAAACCTGAATTTAAAAATCTTAAAAATAATACTTTTATCTGGTCTCCGATGATTAGCCATGTCGGAACTATAAGAGCTGCAATAGGTATGGCAAAATCACTTGCAAAGTATGGAAAAATAAACGTTTATCTTATCAACGTTTTTGGAGAATTTGACGATTATAAATATTCTAAAAATTTTAAATTATTAAATATTTTTAACAAAATATCATTTTACAAAACTGGAATTTTTTCGAAAATTCTAATTTATACTTTTACAGTATTTTCTATACCAAGCTTAATTTTTTATATTTTAAAATATAAACCAAAATTAATAATTACATGTTTAGTTGGCTACATGCCAACAATATTAAAGTTTATCTTTAAGAATTTGATTGTAATTAATAGCATACAAGGTTATCCAAAATTAAATATTTCTCGTAGATTTCTGTGGAAAAATATCTATTTTAAATCTGATGGTTTAATAACGATGACCAATATTACGAAAAATAAACTACAAAAAGAATTTGGTTTTCAAAGTTCTAAAATGATTAAGATTGATAACCCAATTATATCAAGAAAAATCAGACTAATGGCAAATGCAAATTTAGAAAAAGAAGACTTAAGATACTTTGAAAAAAAAGTGTTTTGTTCAATTGGGCGCCTCACAAGACAAAAAAACTATTTAGAATTATTAAAGGCTTTTGATAATTTTTCTAAAATTTGTAAAGATAAAGATAAAGCAAACCTTATAATAATTGGCGAGGGAGAAGAAAGGGTAATTCTAGAGGAATTCATTAATAAAAATAATATTAAAAATTGTTTTTTACTTGGCTTTAAAAAAAATCCATACAAGTACTTGTCCAGATCCAATCTTTATATATCATCTTCATTATGGGAAGAGCCGGGGCACACTATTGTTGAAGCAGGCTATTTGAATGTACCAGTTTTAAGTAGTGATTGTCCAAATGGGCCACGCGAAATTATTAACGATAATATAAATGGTTTTAAATATTCTATAAATAATATTGGAGAATTTACAAATAAATTAGTGGAAATAGAAAATATTGATAAAAAAAAATTACATTTAATTAAATATAATATGAAAAAAACAATCTCAAATTTTACAGAATTTAAGTTTTACTATAAATTTTACAATTATTATGATTTTTTTTCAAACAAGTAAATGACTTCATACACAAACAGTCCCGGGAAATACTTAGCAAGAAATTTTTCTATAATATAAACATAATATTTTTTTCTATCTGCTATAAAGTTAAACTTGGTAGATTTCCAATCCTCGGGTTTGTTTTTTTCTATAAAATTTATTATAGATTTGTAATTTGTGATCCATCTATGACGATCGATTAGTTTTTTATGATGAAAATCGTATTTTTCACTTATCTCGGCTTTAAATAAAAAATTTAATCTAAATTTGTAATAAGCCATATTTGGTAGTGCGATAATAATCTTCTTATTTGATCTCTTGAACATTTGTTCAAATAAATGATGGATATTTTCTACATGCTCAAGAACATCAAGAGCATTAATGATGTCAAAATTTTTCCCATCAGGCAAGCCTTGTTCGAGATTGTGATTAATTACATCTTTGTCATTATCATCATTCGTTATGTTTGGATTGTAGTCAACTCCAGTATATCTATAGTTACCCAATAAGTATTGTTTGAAAATTTTATCTCTACAGCCGATATCCAATACTTCTTCCCCATTGAGATTACTCAATATATTTGCTACAAACTTATTCCTATTAAATGAAAAACTCATTATTACAAGAATATATACTAATATTTAAGTTAACATTAAACAATTATTCACCCTTAAGAATTTTACAAATCTTAAAAATCAGACAATTAATAATAGATGGAAAAACATTAGACTTAGGTTCAGACAATGTTCCCAATAATCCTACAAACTATTTATTGGAAAAGAATGAAATATTTTATGCAAGTAAATTTCCCAAACAAAAAAAAACTATTCAAATTGATTTGGAAAATCATCCAAATAAAGTAGTAGATAAATTTGATAATATATTTTTAATAAATGTATTGGAGCATATTAAAAACGTTAATAATTGCTTATTTAATATTAATGATTTGCTCAAACAAGGTGGTAAATTATTTGGATCCACACCATTTATTTTTTACATTCATGCATCACCAAATGATTATTTAAGGTATACAAAACAATTTCTTGAAGAAACTTTGAAAGATAATAATTTTACCGATATTAAAGTAGAAAATTTAGGTACGGGAATTTTTTGTTGCATTTATACATTGACATTTAATGTACTTAGCAAAATTCCTTTTTTAAATATACTTATGTTTCCAACTGTTTTGTTTCTAGACAAAATAGTAAATTTATTTACCAAAAACTATCCGAACACTATCCCAATAGGCTATTTTTTTTCTGCTAAAAAATAATTATATAAATTTATTTAAAAAGATTTCAAATTTTCTACATTGACCAATCTCATCGAATCTATGAAGTTTTTCCCAGGCTAGTTCTGATTTTTTTTTTGCAAATTCATAATTTTTAAATATGTAAATAATTTTTTTTGCTAACAATCTTTCATTGTTAACAGGCGTAAGATAGCCTAGCTTACCATTTTGTAAAATTTCTCTTGGACCACTTAAGCAATCAGAAGATAGCACAGGCGTTTTGCAATTATGACATTCGATTAATATATTGGGCAAACCCTCCCACAGGGAATTTAATACGAATAACTTAGAACTTTTTATAATTTTTATTGGATTTTGGTATTTTAAAAAATTTACTCTATTTATTAGCTTTAATTTTTTTGTAATTTGCTTTAATTTTTTGTATTCGCTGCCACTTCCCACAATTACTAATTTGGTTTTTTTTAATTTATCTTTAATTAAATCGAATGCCTTTATCAAACCATAAAAATTTTTTTGGTTTTGAAGTCTACCAACAGATACTATCTGATTTTTTCTGTTTGTATTATTATTAAAATTGTCACTTTTTTTTGAAGGATTATAAATAGTTATAATTTTTTTATTTTTATAAAGTTTTTTGAAGAAAAAAGCAGATGATTTTGAGTTACATATTATTCCCGATGAAAAATAATAGAAAAATTTTTTTATATTAATTTTAATTAAAAATTGTAATTTATTATTAAAATATTTTAAGGATCCAACTGGATGATTTGCTATTCTTATAATACATGGTATTTTTTTAATTTTAGATATTAGAATTGAAATAGGATGGTCTTGAAAAGATAATATTACTTGCTTTTTATCAAATTTGTGATTTATTAAAATATACAAGAAACAATTAATTGAATTTAAAATTCTTGGAGGAACAAATTTTGTATTAATTATTTTTTTGCATTTAATTAAAGTTATTTTTTTTCTTAGTTTTTTTTTTATTTCACTTGATATTTTTAAAAATATTATTTTAACGTCGTAATCTTTTTTTATAAAATAGTTTGAAAGTATAATTAAATTTTTTTCTATTCCTCCACGTTCGATATTGGGTATAATAAATATTATATTTTTCATTTATTGCTAAAGTTTATATTAAGATGTAAACAAAAATAATGTTAGTATCAGTAATAATTCCTTACTTCAATGATATGATTAATATAGAGGGTGCTATCAAAAGCGCATTGAATCAAAGTTATAAAAAATTAGAAATAATAATTATCAATGATGAAAATTCTATTTCTTCTCGAAAGATCTTAGAAAATCTAAAAAATAAATTTAAAAGAGTTAGGGTTTTTTCAACACACAAAAACTCCGGGGTATCCATGGCGCGAAACCTGGGCGTGAAAAAAGCCAATGGGGATTTTATTGCATTTTTGGATAGTGACGATCTTTGGAAAAAAAAAAAAATCAAAGAACAATTAACTTTTATAAATAATAACAATGTGGATATCTGTTATACAGATTATCTGGCAATAAATGAGAGTAATAAGATCGTTTATAAAGTTAGAACGCCGAAAGTACTTTTTTATAAAGATTTACTAAGTGAATGCCCTATTGCTTGCTCATCAGTTCTTGTAAAGAAAGAAATTTTAAAAAAAAATCCATTCAAAAACTTAAATACAAAAGAAGATTATATGCTCTGGTTGGATTTATCTAAAAAAGGTTTTAAGTTATCAGGGTTAAATAAATTCTTATCTATTTATAGAGTGCGCTCAAACTCATTATCTAGTCGTCATGTTAATAAACTTTGTTCTGCTTTTAAAATTTACTCAAGTCACCTAGATTATAATTTTTTATTTTCAATTGTTTTTGTAATAAGACTTTATATAAATGCTTTTAAGAAAAAATATTTATAAATAGTTCACTTATTGCAGGATATTTTTATTTAATTGTATTATAATTAAACAAAACAATATTTAAATAAATAACTATGCTATGGAAGAGGATATAAATTATATAATCATGCATTTCCTCATGCAGTGTATTGCCAAAACAAATTTAAATATGAATTATAAAAAAATAGTACTGTAAAAATGATTTTGATTACTGGTTGTGCTGGTTTTATAGGTTTTCATTTAGCAAAAAAATTACTTAAAAGTAATAAAAAAGTTATAGGCATTGACTGCATTGATAATTACTATCCAAAAAAAAAAAAATATCAAAGATTAGCAATACTTAAAAAATATAATAATTTTAAATTTTTTAAAATTGATCTCAAAGATTTTAGTAAAACAGATACCTTATTAGACAAATATAAAATTAAGGTTATTGTTCATCTGGCAGCGCAGCCAGGAGTTAGGATTTCAATTAAAAATCCACATAATACATTAAGACAAAATTTAATACCATTTATAAATATTATTGAAATGGCAAGATTAAAAAAAATAAAAAAGTTTATTTATGCGTCTTCCAGTTCTGTTTATGGAGACTCAAAAATATATCCATTTAATGAAAAAGATTTTAAAAATGTACCGGTATCTATTTATGGAGCTAGTAAACTCTCAAACGAAATAATAGCCGACTCATACGCTAAAAATTTTAAATTAAAATGTGTAGGACTTAGATTTTTTACAGTTTATGGTCCTTATGGAAGACCTGACATGGCATATTACAGTTTTTTAAATAGTTTAAAAAATAACAAGATTATAAAAGTATTTAATAATGGAAACATGGTAAGAGATTTTACTTATATAGATGATGTTATTGATGGAATTTTAAATGTTATTAAAGCTAAATTTGCAAATATGCATGAAGTACTAAATGTAGGAAAAGGTAATCCAGATAAATTAATGGATTTGATTAATTTTCTTGAGAAAAATTATTCTAAAAAATTCAAAATTAATTTTACAAAAAATATTCCACTGGGTGATATTAAAAAAACCTATTCCAACGTAAATAAAGCAAAAAAAATTATTAGCTGGAAACCAAAAACAACTCTAAAAGCAGGAATAGAGAAATTTGTTAAATGGTACAAATTTAACAATATTTAACTATAGTAATAACCAAATTATGCTCAAGTGTTTTTTTTCGATAGAGACAGAGTTTTAATTAAAGATTATGGCTATGTTTATAAAACCAAACATTTAAAATGGCTCAATGGCGCACCTAAGGCAATTAAATTTATTAATAAAAAAAATTAAAGTAATTGTAATTGCAAATCAATCAGGAGTAGCCAGGGGGTATTTTGAAGAAAATGATCTAAGGCTATTTCATAAATACATGAATAAGAAATTATCTAATATAAATTTCACCTAAAAGAGTTCTATATGATAGAGAATGAAAAAAAAAATCTTTTAGCATCGTTCAAAACAAAAATTATGTTTGAGTATAAAAAAAATTATTCTTTAGATAAACAGGTGAAAAACATAGTAAATAGAACCAGTAAAATCTAAAATACTGTGCTAGAAGATATTAAATGGTAAATAAAAAATATTTGTTTGCTGAAAAAATATTGATTTTATTTCCAATTGCTTTGTTATTTAGCAATGTTATATCGGAAATATTTTTATTTACAATAATAGCAATATTTTTGTCAGATAAAAAAAATATTCAATATATTTTTAAAGACAATATCTTTATTTTTTTGGTAGTTTTTTCTATATATTTGATAATTAATTATCTTATAAATAACAATAGCAACCCCAACATAGGCAGAACATTTGGATTTATAAGGTTTCCTCTTTTTCTTATTTCAGTCGCTTATTTAATAAAACTAAATTATGTAGACTTGAAAAAACTTGTAACATTTTGGGCCATCTTTTTTTTAATTATCTTCTTTGATTTATTTTTCCAAAGTTTTTTTGGATTTAATACTTTTGGTTATTTAGCAATTATGGAGGGAAATGTAATGAGACTGGGTGGTTTTATGAATACAGAGTTAAAAATAGCAAATTTGATTAATCACTTTTCGATGTTAATTATTGGGTACTTCTTTTTAATATTTATAACAAAAAGAAAAAAGAAATATTCTAATATTGGATTATTTTTTATTATTTTGACTTTTTTGTCAGTTTTTTTAACAGCAGAAAGGTCTAATTTTTTGACTATAGTTTTTGCAATTTTTCTTTTGATTTTATTTAGATACGGAATCTATAAATTTATTGGATCTTCTTTAATACTATTATTCTTAATTTTTTTATTTAATTTCAAATATCCAGTACTAGTTGAGCGTATGATTTTCGGATTATCTGAAAATTATGCGAAAATTTTCAAGACCGATGAAAAATTTTTTTTTAAAAAAAATAATAAATATTTTGCGCATTATTCTGTGGCTTATCAAATTTTTGAAGCAAAGCCCATATTTGGAAATGGCATGAATAATTTTCGAAATGATTGTGACAAAAATCATGACTTATATAGCCCAAATGTTCACCCAAATCATCGTCTTAGAATGTGCACTACGCACCCTCATAGTTTTTACTTAGAAATTTTATCAGAATTAGGAATTGTTGGATTTTTTTTATTGGTTGTTTTTTTCTTACTATTTTTGGTGAGATGCTTTTCTGTCTTTTTTAAAAAGAAAGAAAATTATTTATTGTTATCAGGAGCTATTGTTATCCTGTGTTATTTTCTTCCAATACCAAGAGGGAGTTTTTTTACCAACTGGAATGCAATTATTTTTTGGTTTACTTTTGGAGTAACTTATTCACAAATTTTACTAATTAAGATTAATAAATGATGTTTTGGTTGTATTTGTAGTTTAGATCTTAAACTTATGACATTTTTTAATTTAAAAAATATACTTATTTATATTATTACTTTTTCTGCTTTTCTTTTTATAATTAATTTTTTCTTTAAAAAATTTTTTTTCTGTCTTGATTTATCTCCAAAAAAAAAATCAAATCATAAAAAGCTTTTAAGCAATGAAAACGTAGCAGTTCCACTTTCTGGATCCTTTTATTTTTTCCTCATTTTTTTTGCAGCCCTTTTGTTTTTTAATTTGGAAATTGATATTTTTTTAATTTCTTCGTTTTTTTTGTTTTTAGGTTTTAGTTCAGATATTCGTTATATAAACTCACCTAAAGTTAGAATTGCTATCCAAATATTGATTGCTATTACTTACTTATCTTTTAATGACAAGTTAAATGTCGAAGTGCAGATTCAAATAATTGATTTTTTTTTAGGCTATGAATTATTTAGAATTTTTTTTATTTCTTTTTTATTACTCATACTCGTAAATGGATTTAATTTTATTGATGGAACTAATTTGCTTGCCTCTTTAAATTTATTAATTATTTCACTCTTTTTAATTTTTATTAGTAACGGCAGTAATAACATCTCTTTAAATGAAAACTTAGTTTTTATATTCTTATCAATATTTGTTTTTTGTATTTATAATTTTTTTGGAAAAAATTTTTTAGGAGATGGTGGATCGTATGGTTTAGCAATTTTTTTTGGTTTGTTGATAATATCAGAAATTACAAAATATAAATGGATATCACCGTATTTTGTTGTTAATCTATTATTTTATCCTGCCTTTGAAAATTTTTTTACAATTATTAGGAGAATTTTTAATCAAAATAAAAAGTTTTTGCCTGATAATGAGCATTTGCATCATTTATTTTTTAAGTTCCTACAAAATAAAAAATTTTTCCATAAAAAATATTTGAATAGTTCTTTCACTGGTATTTTTCTAAATTTATATTTCTTTTGGTCTATTACAATTGCTTACAATTATATTTCATATACTAAAGTACAAATTGTTATAATTACTTGTAATATAGTCATGTATTTGATTACTTACTTATTGCTTGCAAAGTATTTAAGAAAAAATAGTATTTAATTCTTTTTTTTATATTTTGTTTAATTTTTACAAAACAACCAATCAGATGAGATAGTAACTATTTATGAATTCTTTTATATTTTTAAGTTATTTTTATTTTTTATTGCTCTCTGTGCTTGGTTACGGTTTTTTATTTAAAAAAATATTTACACACACAAATAAGTTTAATCCTGAAGTATCCTATGGGTACATTGGATTTTATGGACTTGCTTTTATTACTTTTATTTCAATGCTTACAAATATTTTTCTCGCTCATAATATTGTGCATAATACAATTCTACATTTATCAGGATTATTTTTTTTTTTTATTTTTTATAAGAGTACAAATATTAAATATTTTAAGTATATTTTTTTTATTTCCTTAATTTTATTGCCATCATTGCTCATATCGAAATCTAATGAAGATTTTCCATATTATCACTTACCATACACTACTTATTTAACAGAAAATAAATTAATTTTTGGTATGGGGCACCTAAATCATGGTTACAATCTTCTCTCTTCTTTATTTAACTTTAATTCAACAGTTAAATTACCATATATAGGATTGTACTCTTTTCATTTTATATATGTTTATTTTTTAATTTTTTTTAATTTTTTTATTTTAAATGAAGTCTTTAACAAGAATAATAAAGATATTTTAATTAACACACTTTTTGTTCTCGCTTTTGTTTTTTTCAATTTATCATTTAATAGAATTGCTGAATTTGGAACAGATAAAGCGGGACATTTATTGATAGTACTGATTACAATTAAATTATTACAATTTTTTAAAGATACGAATAAAAACCAAATTTATTACAATATTTTGCCGATACTACCCCTTTTTGTTTATGTTATATCTTTAAAAGCATATTTTAGTACTTATATTTTATTGCTATTGCCTATTTTCTTCTACAAACAGAATTTTCTAAATTTAATAAAAAAAATTATATTTACTAGAATTTTTTATTTTTGTTTTTTTTTAATTACATTAATGTGTACACATTATTTTTTTGCGACTGGATGCTTGATTGCGCCAATTTCATTTTTATGTTTTGGCGAATCTTTTTCATGGGCAAGAAGTATTGAGTCGATGAATGAACTGTCTATTTGGCTGGAACAGTGGTCAAAAGCCGGAGCAGGTCCTGGATTTAGAGCTGAAAATCTAACAGATTACTTAAAAGGTATAAATTGGGTACCGAATTGGATTGACAGGTATGTCTTTACAAAAGTTACAGACCAAATTGGCATATTGTTTATTTCTATTTTACTCGTTTTTGGTTTTTTATTTAATTTTTCAAAACAAAAAAAATATGCCTTTAATAAAGAGATTTATATTTTTTATGTAGCAATTTTATTAGTTTTTTTTATTTGGTTTTTTAAGCATCCAGCACTTAGATATGGAGGCTATCCTGTAACATTCTTTATATTTTCAATTCCAGTAGTATTATTTTTTGAAAAATTCAAAATAAAGAATAATTTCAATAGAAATACTAAAGTATTGCTAATTTTGGTTTTTTTAGTTTTAAACATAAAAAACGTTTCTAGAATTAAAAATGAATTTGATAGAAATGATATGTATAAATTTTCTAATTTTCCCTATTATGTAATAAAAAAAATTGAATATAAATCAAGTACTAGCGAATCTGGATTAATTACTTATAGTCCTAAATATATTGAGAATGAGTCGAATTTTTGTTGGGACGTTCCATCGCCCTGTATAATGGATCCTAAAGCAATTATAATATCAAAAAAAAAGAGTGGTTATTTTTTTATTACTGGTACAATTCATGATTAATTATTTTATATTAAGAAGTATTATAATTAGAAAAATTCTTAATTTTTTTGATTTATTTCAACAAAAAAAAATTATTAAATTTTTTAAAAATAACATTTCATCAGAAATTTCAGTTTTTGATGTGGGCGCGCACCATGGAGAAACAATTGTCTTATTTTTAAAGAATTTTAATATAAGAGAAATTCATGCTTTTGAGGCTAGTTCACAAAATTTTAAAATTCTTAATGAAAAAAATTTTACCAAGATTAACAAAAATATTTTTATTAATAATTATGGAATTTCCAATAAGGTAGGGAAAGGTTTGATGAATCAATTAATTGAAAGCTCCTCGTCCACAATATGTGATATTAACACTAATTCTAATTATTATAAAAAAAAAATTTCTATTTTAGGTGTCAACTCTAATAATTTAATCCAAAAAATAATTAAAATTAGTTTTAACACAATTGATAAATATTATTTAGAAAATAATTTCAAAAAAATTGATATATTAAAAATTGATACAGAAGGACATGAATATGAAGTACTGTTAGGAGCAAAGGATAGTATAAAAAATTTTCAATTTATTTATTTTGAGCATCATTATGACAATATGATAAAAAAAAATTATAAATTTCACGATATTCATAAATATTTGTTGAAAAATAATTTTAAAAATGTGTTTAAAGTAAAAATGATTTTTAGAAAAAGTTTTGAATATATTTATCAAAATCAAATAAAATAATTTATAAATCTTAATACTAGGTACTCTAATTTTTTCTTTTCTTTATGAATTAGCGTGTAATACTCATGCTGTTCAATTCTTCTACTTACATAATTTTTAAAGTAGCTTGTATAATATAAATCTACTCTATTATAATCATTCTCGTTTTTAATCGTCAAAATGTTATTAATTAATCTTATGTTTTTTTGATAAAATATACACAATAGGGCATCTACCGCTAAAAATTTAAATCTAAGTATTTTGTGAAACTTAAAAAAATAAATTAATCTTTTTTTAGAAATCACAATCGAGCTTGTACTTATTTTGTCTGGCCAGCAATTAAAAAACTTTTTATAAAAATAATTTTTTTTGTAAGTTTTATTTGGAATTGAATAAATTTTTTTATTTTTTTTAATCCGAAAATTATGAAGAAATATTTCATTTTGGTTATTTAAATAACAATTTATTATTTTAATTTTATTTTTGATAAAAATGTCATCACCATCACAAAGAAATATAATTTTTCCACTACAATATTTTAAAGCCGTCTTAATTTTATTTAACTGGTCCTGTACAGGGTTCTTTATTTTTTCTTTGGTTTTAATAAATTTTATTTTTTTTTTAAATCTTTGTTTTAGTAAATTTTCATTTGCTAAACTATTGTAAATCAAAATGATTTCATCGGGCTTTAAAGTTTGTTTTAAGCAACTTAAAATAGTCCTTGCGAGATATTTTTCTTTAAAATCTCCGGTGATAATTATTGAGTTTTTCAATGATTTCTGATTCTAAGCTTATAGTATGCAACAAATGTTATTATCAACATTCTAATAGAATTTTTTATAATTCCTGTCATTTTAGTCTCGTCTTCTTTTCTGTCTGTATAAGAAATTGGATTTTCGACAATTTTGAGATTATTTTTGTACGCCCCTAACAATAAATCAAAATCCCCCCAAAGGTCTTTTGCTCCCCAGGTATTATTATATTTTTTTATTTGTTCCCAATCTTTTTTAAAAAAGATTTTAGTACCACAAAGTGTGTCAGTAATTTTTTGTTTAAAAAGAATACTAAATAAAAATGCAAAAAATAAATTTCCGTAAAAATTTAAAAACTTCATGGCATTTTTTTGTTGAGGCATAATCATTCTTGTGCAATTGATAAAATCTGCATCAGTTTTTAATAATAAATTTATTGAATTCACTAAGTCATCAAAGCTTACAGTTAAGTCTGCATCATATATTAAGATAATTTCTCCAGATGCTAAATTTATACCTTTGTAAACATTTTCAGATTTGCATACTCCTGGCCCATCATAAATTTTAATTTCTTTATTAGGAATAGCTTGTTGTAATTTTTTTATTTCATCTAATGTGTTGTCAGATGAATTATCATTTCCAAACAAAAATTCCGCATTAATTGTGCTATTAATAATTTTTTCGTAGAAAAATTTAATATTCCCTCCTTCATTTTTGCATGGAATTATAAAAGAAATTTTTTTCCCTTCAGCCTGATAATTTTTCTTTTGCACTTTTTTCAATACAGTTAAATTTATCATGCAAAAAAAGTTTAATACTGGAAATCTGAATATTTGATTTATAAATTTTGTAAGTAATGAAAATTGAAATGGAAAAAATATAATTTTTTCATTTTTAACTATCTCAAAATTCGTATTTAAAAAAATTTTTCTAAGGTTGGAATAAGGTAAAAAATTATTTTTGTCAGGTCCTATATTTTTTATCTTTTTATAAAAATTTATTAATGTTGACCAAAAAATACTCTTTGACAATACAATTACTCGACATTCATTATCAATTTTTTCATTTAGATCAATTAAATTTTTAGTGATAAATTTCTGATGCTCTATGTCAGCAATAACTATATGATCAAAATTTAAATTTTTATTAATCTCATCTTCTTTTTTGATTTCACTTTTTGTTAAGCTATTGATAAAAGTGTTATTAATCTCATTAATATAAATGTTCTTTGAATTAACTTTATTAACTATGGATGAGTTGCCACAACAAAAAAACTTAACATAATTCGAATCGTTAATTAAATAATTTAATGCTTTGGATATTTCATCAAATAAAAAATTTTTTTTCTTAAGAAAATTTTCTCTGCTCTCTTTATTTTTTAAATAATAATTTAATGTGGATGTTAAAAAATACTCATTTTTTTGCATGTTTTTAAGATTTAATTTTTTGAAAAAATATTACTTCAATTTTACATGAAAATAAAATAGTAATCTACTCAAAATGTCTTTAGCTTTAATTACAGGATCTGCAGGATTAGTTGGTTCAGAAACTGCAATTTTTTTATTAAAAAAAGGATTTGACGTAATAGGCATTGATAATAACGAACGAAAAAAATTGTTTGGTAATGATGGCGATACTAGCAAAATCAAGAAATATCTAATTAAAAATTTTAAAAAATATTTTCATTATAATGCTGATGTTACGAATTACTCTATATTAGAAGGTATTTTTAAAAAACACAAAAATAGAATAAATTTTATACTTCACGCAGCAGCTCAACCCTCTCATGACTGGGCTTACAAAGATGTTATGAAAGATTTTTCTATTAATTCTCTTGGGACATTAAATATGCTCGAATTAACCAAAAAATATTCCCCAGACTCCGTATTTATTTATACTTCAACAAACAAAGTTTATGGGGACCATCCAAACTCTATTAAATTTATTGAAAACAGAACAAGATGGACTCCAAAAGATAATAAAAAATATTTACATGGTATAGATGAAACTATGTCTATAGATAACTGTAAGCACAGTCTATTCGGCGTATCAAAGGTTTATGGTGATTTGCTAGTTCAAGAATATAACAAAAACTTTTTTTTAAAAACAGCTTGTTTTAGAGCTGGCTGTATTACAGGTCCTAATCATTCCGGAGCAAAGCTTCATGGATTTTTATCCTATCTAGTTAAGACGTGTATTCAAAATAAAAAATATCAATTGATTGGTTATAAAGGAAAGCAAGTGAGAGATAATATTCATAGTGCTGATTTAGCAGAAGCTTTTTGGAGCTTTTACAAAAAACCTGTAAATAATGCCGTGTTCAATCTCGGTGGAGGAAATTATTCAAATTGCTCTGTACTAGAGGCAATAAATTATGTCGAAAAAAAAAGAAATATTAAAGTGCAAAAAACTTTTTTAAAAAAACCAAGATCAGGAGATCATCAGTGGTATATAAGCGATATTAGAAAATTTAAAAGTCTTTATCCAGATTTTAATATAAAGTATGGTATCGAAGAAATTTTAGATGAAATTATTGAACTGTACTAAAATTCTATCTTCCTTAACTAAAATAAAATGAAAAAAAAAAAAGCTTTAATATTCGGTGTAACAGGACAGGATGGATCCTATCTATCTGATTTATTGCTAAAAAAAGACTATATAGTCCATGGTGTTAAAAGAAGATCCTCATCAATTAACACTCAAAGAATTGATCATATTTACCAAGACCCTCATGTTAATAATAGAAAATTCATTTTACATTATGGAGATGTGACAGACACATTATCCGTGTCGTCAATTATTAACAAAGTTAAGCCAGATGAAATTTATAATTTAGCTGCGCAATCTCATGTTGCGGTTTCATTTGAAGTTCCAGAATATACGGCAAACGCAGATGCGGTCGGAGCTTTAAGAATTTTAGA
>TARA_B110000977_G_scaffold27800_1_pt1 | contig 20553 bp, 12 predicted proteins | sample TARA_B110000977 | Tara Oceans TARA_B110000977 (sample SAMEA4397798) | marine metagenome | biome: Polar Biome; feature: [SRF] surface water layer (ENVO:00010504); material: water (ENVO:00002006), including particulate matter (ENVO:01000060) such as... | depth 5 m | reverse complement strand
GGGAAGAGTCATGAACCGCAAAGCACGATGTCCGACTCTGAAGACTTGGACTCCTCTGACGAGGAAGACCCGGCGGAGGTTGACGAGACGCCTTGCTTGGTGTGCGGTAGGACGCAAGGCGCAGCGAGTTTCGTGCTGTGCGATTCGTGCCCCAAAGGCGATCACTACGGGAGTCTAGGCCTACCCTCAATTCCGGAAGGCGACTGGTTCTGCGCCGGGTGCGAGGGCAATGGGAAGGCTGAGAAATTCAAAGCGAAGAAGAACAAAATATCAAAATCAAAAAGCGCCGGTGGCGACGACAAGTACACCGACCGAACCGACTTGACCGTAACTCAAAAGACCAACTTACGCATGGACTTGAATGGCAAATGGGGTCCCTCTGCGGAACAGGTTGACGCGCTGGAGGCGTTGTTTCTGACGCACGTCACCTCGGGGCAAACGTCAATAATCTCTGCGAAGAGGAGGGAAGAAATCGCGTGCGACTTAGCGAAGCTCGGGCCGGCGCACGAAACGAAAGTAAAGAACTGGTTCATGAACCGTAAAACGACGTGGGACAAAAAGAAAAAGAAAGAAGCATTGACGCTTGGTATTTCGCACCAGGAAACGCAAAGCGAGCCGGAGAGCGACGACGACGACCCGATTGCGGACCTAGCGCCGATCGTAGATGTGTGAAAAATGAAAGCACTTTTCCCGAAGTCATCGACGCCTCTCCTCCTCGCGTTTTGACACGTCACGCACCCTTTTTCATCATCCAGTCAGTATCTTTATCGTCGCCCTACACATCCCCACGCGCTCTCCACACGGTCCGCGTCAAGTCCCATCCTCACCCAGCCTTCCGTGATGATGTCGCTGACCCGCGCCTCGCCGGCAGTGTCGCGTACCGCGGTGTCCCCGCGTTGCCAAACGCGCCGATCTTCTGTGGTGTCTCGCCCTGTCGCTCGCCGAGTCTCATCGCGCGTCACCGCGAGCCTCGCGGTTCCTGGCGCCGCGAAATCCACGGTTTCTGCCACGCACGCGCGTTTCGACCAAACCACCACGCGCCGCGGCTCGTCACTCGTGCCCACCGCGGTGGCGGAGGCCCCCGCCTCCGCGACGGACACCACCCCGAAGTCCGCCAGCGATTTCGACTGGCACAACCAGTGGTACCCCGTGGCGTTCCTTGATGACCTGGACGACACCGCGCCGTTGACGTTCACGCTGCTTGGCGAGCCGCTGGTGTTCTGGAGGGACCCCACTGCTACCGAGCTAACCTACCGGTGCACCGCGGACAAGTGCCCGCACCGGCTGGTCCCCCTATCGGAAGGCCGTGTAAACGAAAAAGGGGAGATCGAATGCGGATACCACGGGTGGAGTTTCGACGGAAAAGACGGAAAGTGCACGAACATTCCCCAGCTCCCCAGTGAAGGCACCGCGATGGACACCGCACTTGCGTCACCTCGCTCCTGCGTCACCCCGTACCCCACGCAAGTCGCGCAAGGCATGCTCTGGGTGTTGCCCGTGAACGCGTTGACGGGCGATAAGAAGTCGCGACCCGCGGTGCCGCTGATCCCCGAACTGGACAACCCCGACTGCGTGTGCCAGGACATCTTTCGGGACCTGCCCATGGACTACGCGACGTTGTTGGAAAACGTCATGGACGTGTCGCACGTGCCGTTCACGCACCACAACAGCGTCGGGAAACGGGAGAACGCCACGCCGGTGGTGTTGGAGATGGAAGGCGAGTTGAAGCCCGGTGGGTTCACGGGCATTTGGAAGGAAGGCCCGCGGAGCGGCAAGTACGGCAGCCAGTTCACCGAGTTCTCTGCACCCTCGCTAATGCGGCACACGTTACGCACTGAGCAGTTCACCACGTTAACGGTGGTGTACGCGGTGCCCACCACGCCCGGCCGGTGCCGCTTAATGGCCCGGTTCCCGTTTATTTTTTCGTCAGCCCTGCCCCGGATGTTCTTTAAAATCGTCCCACGCTGGTGGTCGCACTTGAACCAGAACGCGATTTTGGAAGATGACCAGATCTTCCTGCACAAGCAGGAACGGGTTATTGAGAACGCCAAGGTTGTTAAAAAGCAGTCCTACTCCCAAGCCTGCTACATGCCCACGAAGGCGGATACTTATGTGTCTGCTTTTAGGAGATGGATCGCGGACATTGCTGGTGGAAGTCCTAGCTGGCCTGAAGGGATGGTTGACCAGCTGCCGCCCCAAACAGTGTCTCGCAACCAGCTCCTGGACAGGTTCCACGCGCACACCGAGAACTGCAAGTCCTGCTCCGTGGCGATGGGGAACTTGACTAAAATACGGAAAGCGCTGCGGGTCGTGTCGTTGGTCGCGCTGGTTACATCCGCGGCTGCTTTCGCGAAGAGTTTGTCGCCGAAAGTTACGGTCGCGTTTGCTGTTGTTGCTGCGGTCACGGCGATGCTGCGAGAGTTCATGGGGGGGTTGGTACAAAAAATGAAGGTTGGCCCGTACCCGCCCCCGCGAAGGCCGCCGAGCATGATGGAATCGGCGCTGGAAAGCGCCAGGCTGGGGGGAGCGTAGAGCGTGACTAGAATAAGATACAATACATCAAATGCAATCACAACTGTCTCGAATCGCGCACTAAAACGTCCAGTAATCGTCTACTGTATTCTATTCGCGCTGTGCCTTACAGGTTGAGCACTTGCGTTTCATCTTGCCGTGGGGGCAAGGGTTGCACTCCACGCACTTGCGTTTCCGCTTGCCGTGAGGGCAGGGGATGCGCTCCTTGCAACTATTTTTCGGCTTCCCGTGAGGGTAGGGGCTGCACTGAGCGCACTTACTTTTCAGCCTACCATGAAGGCGGGGGTTGCACTCCCCGCAGTCGCCTTTCACCTTGCCGTGGGGGCAGGGGTTGCACTCCACGCACCTGTATTTCACCTTGCCATGAGGACACGGGTTGCACTCCATGCAGAGGAGTTTCCTCGTCTTACCGTGTGGGCACCGTTTCATTCCCTCTCGGCGCCTGCGAATACTCAGCGCGCACTCCGCGCACGTCTACCGTCTCATCGCACGCGCCTCGCCTTGTGGTTGCGATGGAAGCGAACATCGAAATAAATGCGTTTATCCGAGAGCCTTTTCGTTTTCTACTTTTCGGGCGCGGGTCACACAACGAGACGCGCGATGAGGGGCACCTCCGGGTCTGGGCCGTTCCTGACGTGGTGCGCATCACAGGGATGTGACCTGAGTAAGGTTGAGCTGCGAGAGTCCACTCGGGATTCGAAGGACTTCGTGAACGACGCCGGCGATGCGATTGGTTCGGCTGACGATTCCGCTAGAGGAAGAGGTGTGTACACAAAGGTGGATATAAAGGCTGGCGAGCACATCCTCACCGTGCCGTACACCGCGTGCATCGCGCAGGGTGGCCTGGGGCGTGGTGCTGGTTCGCTGGACGGCGCTACCCCTCCGTTCGAGAACGCGACGCCCGCGGAGTGCTTGGCGTGGAATCTGCTCGAGGCTCGCGGGGGCGACAAATCGGAGACGTGGAAGGCGTACGTGGAGGCGCTTCCAGTTTCCATCGACAGCCCAACTTCAGGGCTGTGGGACAGGAAGGAGGTCGCGGAGCTTCAGGTTAGCGAAGCGGTGTTCAAAGCCGCGTTGACGCTCGGGAAGGACGGCAAGGCGGCGAAGAACATCGCAGCCAGGGGGGGTATTCCCGGCGGGGGCGACGACGGAGAGGTCGCGAAACGCTGGAGTTGGGCGCTGGCGTGCGTGCGCAGCCGCGCCATAGAACTCGCCGTGGACGGGGGGACGAAACAATCTTTGTTAGTGCCATTCGTGGACATGCTTAACCACATGCACGTGGAACCAAATACGGAGTGGACCACCACTACGGTGGATGGCAGTGAAAAGGAAGGCACAACCTCGGTGGTGATTGTGGCGAAAAAAGACATCCCCGCCGGTGACGAGCTCACCATCTCGTACGCCACGGAGACGAGTTTGGATTCGTTTTGCTTGTACATGGGCTTCCTGGGCGGGCACAACCAGTGGGATAGCGTTGAGCTGTTTAAAACGTTAAGGCATGCGGCGAAGTGGTACTCGCAGACGTTCAAAAGCGAGCAAGGCGAAACCGTCGTGGATTTACAGAAAGCGTTCGCGGTGGCGGACGCGTTTGGAAAACAAACAGGGCGCGCCGACGACGAGCTTCGTTTAGGGTGGGGAGGAAGGGTCGCGGATGTGCTTGTGGACATGTTGGTGTACTTCAACAAGCAAATAATGCCCGATGAGGATCCGGAGAAAATGGCCGCGCACGCGGTGAAAGTGCGGTGCGACGAGCTGCTCACCGCGATGCCGACGACGCCAGACGCCGACTTGGAGTGGCTCGAGAAAATGAGCAAGGATGGCGACGCGACCGGCGACGCGACGGAAAAGGCGCGAATGGAGAGGAAGAAACTCGCGGTGGAGTACCGGCTACGGAAAAAGGGGTTGCTCATGCACTTCATCGAGGGGTAGCACGTAGGCGGGGGCAAAATGCAAAAGAGTATTAGTTTGATGTTTTTCAACCCATCACATCCGCCTCACCCTTCCCTCGTCACTCACACACACAGCTACCAACTCACTGTACCCATGCCCCGCAGTTGGCGGGCACGTAGACGTGCCTTTGCGGCGCTTCTCGCGCGGCCGCCTCCGCCGCCAAGGCTGTTTCGCGTGACATCAACATCGCCGGGGGAAAGCCGCCCGTTGCCGCGGGCTCCGAAGTCGCGCCGAGCACCAACTCGCCTCTGTGAAGCATGAGCTCCACCAGGACAACCGCGGCGACTGGCGTGAGCGCCTGTGACAGCTTGTTCGCCAGGCCGTCCACTGTGATTCCAGGGTGCGTGCGACACTGGTTCAACGCCGAGCGTTTCAAACCACCGAGGAACGTTTCGTCCACCCCGCCATCGGAAGTGCGCCAGGGAAGCGCGCCGAGCGTTTCCTTTTCTCCGCCCGGCGCCGTAAACGTCATCGCACTTGAGTGCTCGGGCGCGACGTACCGAATCTTGGTGTACCCGTTCACAGCGCGCAAGGCCCCAGAGTCGCTCGCCTTCTTAAGCGCGATATCACACGCAAGCTCGGAAAACGACCCAAGGTTCGCCTGCGAAAGCTCAAGCGCCGTGATTCCAGCCGCGCCCGCGTTTATCGCCGCCGCCGTCGCGCGTTGGACATCCACGGGGTTGGCCTTCGCCGCGGCAGTGGCAGTGGCAATCGCCTCCGCGGCGCGTTTGGATCGCACAGCGTCCCACGCTCCGCTGCCAAGGTCGTTCCCCTGGATTGCGGACAAGCTGTTTCTACGCCCCTGGACCTGGACAACCACGCGGCGGCTCAGGTCGTCCCTGTTCTCGGGCTCGTCCTCCGGGTGCGTACCAAACGCCGTTGGAAGGTCTTTGCCGTCGGCGAGCTGCGCGACGTCCAAACGAAGCTCGCTGTGCGCCACCGCGCTTAGCAGCGCCAGGGTTTGCCCCACTGAAGGTTGAACGCACGTCGAGGGGGTCAAGGGCGCTGAGGCCATCAATGCGTGTGCCGCCTGCGCGGTGGCACCCCAAACGGTGCTCGTACTGCCACCCGGAACCGACACCAAAGCGCCGAGCGATTGGTCGTTCGTCGCGGAGCGAAACGCGTCCGCAAGACGCACAGACCCAGCGTCATCCACCTCTTCCACTGCCCCCGCGGTTTTCAAAATCGAAATGGCATTGGCAACCACGTCGGTGTCCAGCTTTGAAACCGCCTCGTCGAAAGCGGTCTGGACGCTGTCGGCTTGAACCGCAGTTCCAGAAACGGCACCCTCCGCGTCCCTCACCAGCGCTTGGATGATTCGCGACAACGCGTTTGCCACCGCGATCGACTGAGCGGGGGCCATTTCCACCACAGGGTGAGCAACAGGGACAACAGAAACAACCTCCGCCGCGTATTCGTGCGAAGTAGACTGGTCTTCCGAATCTGAAACTAACATGGCGACCGGGACGTTGTCGTCGGAGACCTCCTCCTCCGAATCGGGAGTCGGCGCGCGTTTTTGCTTTTTCGCTTTCGCTTTCGCTTTCGCTTTCACCGGTTTCATGCGCGCGATGGGTACGTGGTCCTCGGAATCAGAATCGAAAGCACCGAGGTGCGCGATGGGCACGTGGTCCTCGGAATCGGAAACAACTTCGGAAGCATTTTTTCGTGGACGTTTCTTACCCTTGCCAGCTTTTTGGCCACCTCCATTTTTCGCAACTTGGCCGCCTCCGTGCTCCGGCGCGTTCGCCGGTTTCCGTCCCGGCCCGCCGTAGTAGTTATCCGTTGTACCGACTGGAAAGTCGGTTTGAAGGATCCTGTCCACCTCGCGTCGGAGCTTGTCTTCCCATTTTCTCACGTTTTCTTCCCATTTTGTGATTTTCCCGCCGATCAAGTTCCGGAATTCCGCAATGACGCGGTGAATCTCCTCACCGCGTTCAACGCGATCGCAATCCTTCCCGTCCGCCTTGCCAGTTGTGAGGATGTTGCACCGTTTGCGGCACCGCTCGGGTGACCGCGGAAGCTGTTTCCGGATCGAGTGAAACCGCGCGTCTAACGTTGGGTAAAATATAAACGAGCGCAACGCCGCGACCAGCATCGTGGTGTCTTCCCGCAAATCCCACATGTTCCGCGTTCTCTTCGCGGTAGGCTCTGCTCCGTCCTCGTCCGCATCCGCATCGCCGTCCGCGGGGGTTTTATCGACGGGAGCCTTTCGTTTGTTTTGAGTACTCTTTTTCTCCCCACGCGCCGCGTTCGCTTTGTATCCTCCATGCCGTGGGTCAACCGGGTGCGCTGCTGTTAGCTCGTCGAGAGTAACAGACCCGTCAGCGATCAGGTCGCTCACGACACGCATCTGGTCCAGGTCGTGCAGGTGGCGCACGCTTTGCAACGAGGCGCCGCACTCAGTCACCAAACGCGGCAAATCGATCACCCAAGGCGTGAGCACGCTGAGTTTCGCAGCCGCGCGAGCGCGTGTCTCGGCGGACGCGACGCTCGACTCGGCGCGCGTCACCAAATGAACGGAGTACGTATCCCCTCTGTGCGCGTGGAACGCGTCGAGAAGCGTGACGCGCGTCGCAAACGGAATCGCACTGGTGTCATTCCAAATGTTGGCGTAGCAAAACCCGCGCGTAGCCGTCCCGCCCGCGGCTTTCTGCGATGCGATGAACTGCTTGTTCGGGTACGCCGTCTTCGCCGACTCGGGTTTGTCGATCTTTCCCGGCTTCTTGCCGTGTTCAGGGGCAGGGTCGTCGTGTGCTGTGAACGCGTGTTCGATCCCGGTCCAGTAATCCTCCGCGCCGTCAGGGACACACACGCGGTGCGTCTCTTTCTTGTCTTGATCCAAAACATTTACGTATCCCGCGGCGCGCGCGAGGGCGTGACGAGTCACGCTCGCGTCGTTTTCGAAAGTCTCAACGCGCCGGAGCAATTCAACGCTACACAACGCGTCCACCAGCAGTGTGAGTCTTTTCGAGTGCTCCTTGAATTGAACGCTGTCCGGGTCGCCGCACACTACGCGGCGCTGGTGATCGTCCAGGTCGCCTAGTGTTTTCCCAGCCTTGGCGAGCGCCACCAACGCCGCCACAGTCTGCGGCGATTCCGCACGCACAACTTCGGATGGAATTCCAAAGAGTTGCAACGACAACTCAATCGGCGCGCGCGTTCGGAAAAGCACAGAGAGGTCAACAACGTGGGATTCCGTTGACTCGTCACTTGACTTTAAAACGTTCCCAGTGCCGAGAACATGCGTAAGGGCTCTTTGCGTTTCGTTCGCCCCGGATTTGGTGAAAACCTGGCTCGCGAAAAACACGTGCGTTTTCTTCATGCGCGTCGCCTTGGCTTCGACGACGCCGCCGGTGAGCGCGGCGACGTTTCGCAAAAACTGCGTCGGTATTTTTTGTTTTTCCGTTTTGTCTTCTTGGTTTTTCGGCGCGGAAGCAGTCAGGGCTTTGCTCCAAGACCAGCTCGTGGACGCGCCTTCGTCCAGTATGGGCTGAAGGATCAGCCCGCCGGAGGTCATCGCGGCGGGCGGAGCAACCCAATTCTTGGGTTCGGTGATGTCGAAGATGTGCTCGTTGTCGGTACCGTTCCACCACGGTGCTTTGGTCGCCTTCTCCGTCGCCGCGATTTCCGCGCCGATCGCGGCTCGCATCGCCTCGGTGGGGTCCGGGAACGTTTTGTCCAAATACACGTCGTATTCTTTGCTGCCGTTCGGTTTGGTAACTCGGATCGCGCGAAGGTCGTTCCTCAAAAGCAGCGGCGCCAACACCCGGTGCATGGGCTGAGAATCCACGGGGTTGTGCCACGCGTCTGGTTTCTTCGCAGGGTTGGCTCGCTGCCAATCCGCCTTCGCGTTTGGGTTCCGCGCCAACGCCAGTGCGTTCTCAGCGTTTTTAACGTAACGACCGATGTACTGCCCGAAGAGGTACCCGCGCTTTGACAATATGTCCAAAATTATTTGTCCGCGAGCGTTTTGCAAAACCGCCGACGCGTTCGAAGTACCCGTGACGTCGTTCTTTCCGTGAACGCGGTCCGACCCGACGCAAAGCAGGAACTTGTTTTTGTACTTACCGATTTGCCTTGATACCTGCGTAACCGGAAACGCGTTGAGTCCCATTGCTCTTTTTGTTGGATCAGCCATGTTGTCGCACCGCTTGCCGAATTCCTTGCCGCCGTACTCAAACAGCTTTGCGGCGGCTGAAACGTTCACGCCCTCCGCGCCCGCGACGTCGCACATCGCAGCAAGCTGAACCTCGACGCGCGATTCAAGCTCGAGTGCGCCACCGCCGCGTGTGTTGCGCGCATCCGTACGCGCGTTGCTGGAAAAATCCAGCTCGGTTTTGTCGTGGTCGTCATCTTCGTCGGCATCTTCGTCGTCGTCCGCCGTCGCGCTCCGCCCCGCAGGCGCCAGCGCTGGCGCGTCGCCCTCGGAACACAGCTGCAACGCCTGTTTTGTTTTCGGTCTGGACCCGACGTGCCCGACAACCGCGTCAATCACCTTCGCGGTGCCGTCCGCCACGAGCTTGTCCTTGACGCGCGACGCGAGTCGCTTGATTTTCTCCGCGTGGTCTGCGTGCTCCACCTTGTCTTTGCTCCACCCAAACTCGGCGGTGCGCAGGGTCGCGCACAGGGTTTGCTTAAGCTCGTGCATGAGCACCGCGCCTTGCGTTTCCGGCCCTTTAGCTTCCTCCAGCCTGGTATGATACGCCTTAACCAGGATTTTCAGCTTTTCATCCGTGCAAACGAAAACCTCCGCCGCGGTGGCTCCGCGCGGCGCATACGCCCGGAGGTACACGATAAACGTCGCCGTTTGCTTACCTTTTTCCGTGGTGACGTACGCCGCGCGCTTGTGAACCAAACCCGACGCGTGCAGCGTGTTCAACACGAAGTGCCAGTCCGTCTTCCCGCTGGGTGGCTTGGGAAGCCACACGTTTTCGTTTTTACACAGCCCCGCGAGGTCGGGGAAGTTCACGCCCGCGCCGCGCCGCCTCGCCACGACTTGCAAAACCCCGCGGTACTTGTACGCCGCGTCGCTCGCCCAAAGCACGTGGTCGCCCACGCCAAGCGCGAGATTTCGAATGGAAAAAGGCGCCACCAAAGTCAGGGAGGGCTTCTTCGCGAACGCAGCGCGAGACCTGTAGTGGTGGTGTGATATGTAGTGGTCGCGGCGACGGATGCGCGACGATGTCGGATGGGAAAATCGTGTCAGTTTCGAAATGCATTCCGTGGTTCTCTCGGTCGACGTTATTTTTTGTGACCTCGAGTAGGGGACGGGATCTGGCGAAAGGGAAGGGTCAGGCGCTCAAACGCACCCCAATTTCGTATCGCCCACCGCCAGAGGCTTCAGCTTGGCCATAGCTTTCTTCTCCATCTCAACACGCTTATTTTCATCCTTCTCCGGTTCCTCCTCCAGACCAGTCAAGTGATGCGGGTTGGTGAGAACCCACAGCTGGCCGGACTTGACGTACCGCTTCACCGCATCGAACGCGGCATCCTTCTGCGTCTCGGTCAGGGGAACAACTGTAGAGCCCTCGGGCGCGTTCGCAGCGGCGAGTACCTCCAGAAGCCTAACCCACGTGCATCCTACACAATAAAAGGGAGAGGGAAGGCAAGGGGAAGGGGTGGTCAGGCTTTCTGAATCTGAGGAGTGCGCTGGCGTTTTTTGAGAGGAGTCTTCTTGCCACCAAGAGGGGGGGCGACCGCGCACCTTCTGGTCCCTCCAGTGCCACATCCCGCAGCACGTCCAGCGTGGACGCCATCACGAGCAAACGCAGTTCCGTGAACTCCGCGGTCGCCCGCCCCAGTGCGACCGTGAGTGAGGAGGAACCCAATCGAGGCACCCTTGCCAACTTCTCAGTTGTTGCTTTTCCGATTGAGGCGAACTCGACAGTTTGAACCTCGATCGAGCTCTTCTGGGATTTTTGCGCAAAATCGTATGGGCGCTAGTTACAGTTTTTTCTCCATTCTGATTTCAGAGTGTCACCATCGCGAGACGTCGGGTCTTCGACCATGCTCACAACGCCTAGCGCCCGGCGTCGGGCAGGTCACGACGTGCTCGGTCTCGTCGGTTCCGACTGTCGACCGAGTCCGTGCGTGAGTCAAGCGCCTCTTCGAAGGTCTGGGGACCGCGACGAGTACACATTCAGCGTAGACCGGAGGGGTGCGCGTGATTGAAAAAAAAAGGAGCTGCACAGACAAAGACAGCGGACACAATGGCCGGCTCCGGTCTCGACGTCGACTCCGTCATCGAGCGGCTCTTGAGCGTGCGGGGCCAGCCGAACAACCGCACGGTGCAGTTGGCGGAGGGTGAAATCAGAGCGCTGTGCGCAACCGCGAGGTGCGTACCCATAGACACGGCCGGCTAGTTCGGATACAAATCTGCACGGTTTTTTCCATTCACATCGTTCGACCGCCCTTGGCAAACTAGGGTTCGATGGTACCTCCGTTCGAGAGGTGCTGGGGCATCGAATAGCTAGGCGTTTGCGTTGGCGATGCGTTGGTGTAGTCATGGTGTGGGTGAAGACATCGTTTCGCGCGTATCCTACCCTAAACCTGGGTCGCCTCAGCGCTGAACGTCGTTCGACGGATGCGCGAGGTCGAACGATGATCGGTTTTTGTGGGCACTGCGTAGTGCGCTTTGAGTACGGCTACGGTCACTTGGAGTGGTTCGAACCAGTGCTGCAACACCGCGAACGACCGATTCGAACACCGCAAACGTCCCACCAAGGAACCCAACACGATGCGCACGCCGTCACACCCCACAAAAGCACCGCCACACCTTCGATCGGCGACCGCCGCGCCCGTCGCGTCCGTTTGAAAAATGCCCCTCGGTTGTCGTTCGACTCGCTTGGAGTTAAAAAAACCATTTCAACATTCATCATGCTGACCTCCGCCTCCCCCCCCCACAGAGAAATCTTCCTCTCCCAGCCGTGTCTGTTGGAGCTGGAGGCCCCGTTGAAAATCTGCGGGGACGTGCACGGCCAGTACAGCGACTTATTGCGACTCTTCGAGTACGGCGGCTTCCCGCCCGAGGCGAATTACCTTTTCTTAGGTGACTACGTCGATCGAGGGAAACAAGGCCTGGAGGTGATCTGCTTACTGTTAGCCTACAAGGTGAAGTACCCCGAGAACTTCTTCCTGCTCCGAGGCAACCACGAGTGCAATTCTATCAGTAGAATCTACGGCTTTTATGACGAGTGCAAGCGGCGGTACAACATCAAGCTGTGGCGTGTGTTTTGCGACGTGTTCAACTGCCTGCCGTTTGCCGCGATTGTGGATGAGAAAATTTTCTGCATCCACGGCGGTCCCTCACCCGAGCTTAAGGACCTTCAACAGATCGTGCAAATCAAACGCCCCACGGATATTCCCGACATGGGCATGCTGTGCGACTTCCTTTGGAGTGATCCGGATGCTGATCTCCAGGGGTGGGGGGAGAACGACCGGGGCGTGAGCTACACGTACGGAACGGACGTCGTCGCGGACTTTTTGGCGAAGTTCGATTTCGATCTCGTAGTGCGGGCGCACCAGGTTGTGGAGAACGGTTACGAGTTTTTCGGAAAAAGACAGCTTGTGACGGTTTTCTCAGCCCCCAACTACTGCGGCGAGTTTGACAATGCAGGCGCCATGATGACCGTGGATGAAAACTTGATGTGTTCGTTTCAGATTTTGAAGCCGGCTGAGAGAAAATTGATGGGCGGGTTTGGGTCGATGATGGGATCGCGACCCTCCACGCCGCCGCGGAACAAAACGGGGAAGTAATGCGATACGTGTTCCTTTTTGGGATTGAGGAGGAGAGAGTGTCCTTAGGTGCGTGTAGTCTGTAAGATTATGCATAAGAGGACTTCGGGAAGGGTAAGGGAGTGTTTGTAGTCGCGAGGCTGACGGTGTATGAAATAGAGTTTTTTCTGTGGAAACACAAAAATCGTTTTTGCATTTTTGTTTTGTCTGCTCTCCTTCTTCGTCTCGTCCCATACTTGTTCGACCACGACTTTGGGGAGACGTTGGATCTGAATAAAGCAGCAGTGCGTGCCAGTCTGGAGTTGGTGTTGTTGTGCCAAGATGCACGTGCTTTGAAACTGTTTTCACTCTGTATCACTGTCCCCGTCGTTGCTTTTCGTCACTCTCGCCCTCGCGTTTCGCACATGGCCACACACCCCGACGTGCTGCGTGCGATGAACCTCGAGGCGGGAAGAGCATTGGTCCGTAACATCCCCGTCCCCGCGGTGGTGCCTGCGAAGCTGCTCGTGGAACAGGCGTGCGCCAGCGTAGGGAAACACGCGGTGGTACGCCCTACGTCCGAGGTTTCTCGTCCCCGTCCCCAGGACGGCCCGGTCTGCCTCACGTCTCCCTCCCCGCCCCCCACACGACACGCACTCACCCGCCACGCCCACCGCCGTTCGCAGCAATTTCCCGGGCGCGAGCGCCTGAACCGAGGCCTGCAGCAGCGCGGGCTTCACGCCCCAGGTGCGCCAACCAACACGCTCCCGCCCAAACCAAACCAAGAACTTTTTGAAGGTCCTTCTTTCTGGCTGAATATTTCACAACAATATTTTCTGTTTCTTCGCTGCCTGACCCGCTTCTCTTTTTTATTCACCAAGGCCAATCAGACCCTTGGAAGCGAACCATGGCCGTGTTCAAGCAGTACAACGTCGTGGTGACGACGCCTTCCAGTGGAACGTACGTGGTGGAGGAAATAGGCAACTTGGGGAGGTTGTTTGACTTGCTCGAGGAACGAGCGGCTTACTTACAAAACGTTTGCGCCGGAACCCCGGAACAAGAACGAACGCAAACACGAACACACGAACAAACACAAGAACTGCTTGCGCCGTACCTCGCCAAGTACAAGACGAAAGGAAGGGGAACGGGTGGAACCCTCGGTGTTAAAAAAACGAAAACGATACCGAAACCGAAACCGAAAAGAGTGCCGTCGAAAACCCCCGCGGCGATCGCCGCTTCAAAGCGCCGCACACGAATAAAGCTGGAAAAGCAACACGCCGCGGTTGCTGAGTTATTAGACCCTGAACAGAACATGTATCACGTTGACTCCGACGTCGAAGAGGACATCGCAGAAGCGGCGCAGGCGATTGGTATTCTGAAACCGACTCTTGGCTCCATTCCTACGCAACACCTCGGTCTTCCGCCCGACGCGTGCGCCGTTAACGTTGAAGAGCGCGACGAGACGCCTTTGCCGACCCGCGAAGTCGATGATGAACACGAAGGAACGCCTCCCTCCGCCGCGTCCGTGTTCCGCCGACGCGTAAGGGACACCATCACACCGGGCGCCGTGTTCGGGTTTGACACCCTGGAAGCGGCGCACTGCTTGATGGTGGGGTGGGAGAACGTTGTGGATGTGGTGGTGCGTCGCGTAACAGAAACCGACGTACACGTCGCGTGTCGCACGCCAAACACGGGTGGAAAGTTCGTCGGTATGTTTCGGGTCCCGATTTCAAACGCCATGCGCGTGCTCGTGGACAGAGGACAAACTGATACGGATATGTCCAACCAACCTCGCGTCGCGACGCCTCGTCCCCCCCCCGTTTTCCCTTCTGGCGGAGCTGAGCGCAAACGCCTCGCGTCGCGTGTCAAGAACGTCGCCACCGCGCTCACCTCCGGCCCGTCAATGGGAGCGCTTTCGCGACGCGCGTTCGCGGTTTCAAACGCGGCGGCGGCGAATACGGCTGGAAACATTCCCTGGTCCAACCTCCCTGAAATGGAACAAGGAGTACAGGGTGGGGGGTCAAACAAAAGACAAAGACCGGGTGAGCCGTTTACGGGACTTGTAGGTCCCCCGCCACCTCTATTCGCCGGGAATACTACCCTTGGGAACACTACCTTAGCTCAAGGCCTGTCAAATTTGACGCGCGAAGTTTCTTTGTTCCGGGGTGAAACCAAAGCGTCGCTCGCCGCAATTGCGGAACACGTCGAGCGCCTCGCGAACGCGCTGGATGGGGCGACCACAGGCACGGGAGCTGCGTTTGTGTTACCCAGTGTGTCACCGATTATACCCTGTGTGTCACCACCCCGACACGGTCTCACAACTCCAAAATCCGTCCCTACATCCCCCGACGCGCCGTTCAAGGGGTCGAGCTTCAAAGGCTCCAGTTTCATGGCGGACGCACGTGCGCTCGCGATGTTCCGGGACGGGCAAAGAGCGGAGGCCAAGGCGGCGGAAAGTGAGTCTGAGAAGAATACACCCGAGAAAAACTCACTGGAAGCGCATTTGAATCTTTCACCCGAGTTTTCACCAACCCAGGTGGTTCCGGAAACGCCGCCCGGTGAGATTTCGGAGGACGAGAAAGAGCGCGCGCTGCTCCAAACGCCGGTTGGTGCGTTGGGTTCTGCTTCAAAAAGCTTCGAGTTCGACGTGCCACAACGCAGCGGGCAATTAGTCAGTGGCGCGTTTCGAACCGTGAAAAGTGAGCCCATCACAAGAGACGGCGGGGTACTCACAACACAAAAACCGATGGATACGACCCCAGGGAGTCCGCTCGAGGAGGGGGAGATCCGCGCGTGAGATGTTTGCAGAGATTGAAAAATGCGTTGTGTCAAGACACGCCTGTTTGTGAATACAAATAAAATTACAAAATACAAAGTCAGTCTCGCTTCCCCCTTTTGTTCGCCACGAGGGGTCCGAGAAGACTGACCAGCTCGCCGATGAGAATCGCTTGCTGCGACATCACTGCAAGCTTGGCGCGGTCGGTTTTCGGGCCGAAGTCACCGTACCCAACCGTGCTCATCGTGGTGAACGCGAAGTAGAATGGATCCAACTTGGATTCGAAGCCGAACTCGTTTGGGTTCAACAAGCTGTAGACGAAACCGTACGCAAACGTGACCGTGGCCAACAGCAGGAGATTCACCTGGGTGGGGGAAAGATCCTTGGGCTGTGCCTTCCGCGAAATTCTTTTAGGGGGCATGACAGCCGTACGTGTGGCGGTATGACGCGGGACAGCACCTTGGTCTTCAATTTTAAATTGATTGCGCACGAAGAGATCTTTTCTGGGCTCTCCGTTGCAAGTAGTTCTGACTATTTGCTCTCCTAAACCCCAAATGCTAAAGTTTCGTATGGGTATTCATCCTCCACTTGTCATTTTTGTATCCGCCGACGATTCGTGGAACAGTGGAGGGGGCGGCGGCGCGTCACGTCTTCTTCATTGGGCACGCGCGGCTGGGTCACCCGCCCGCGCAGGTCTGCCGTACGAGGCGTGTTGGACCTCTCAAGGCTTACTTGTCGAGCCTGCGTGTCCCAGCGGCGTTCCCGTAGAAGCACGCGCCGCGGCTCGGCGCCGCCAAATCGCGACAAGCGATTGTTTCCGGCGGCGTCGACGTCGACGAATCCGAATCATCGGCTCGAGCCGAATCGTCTCGTGGTTCTCGTGTCTGGAATAATGTCTTCCGGCTCCGGTACGACCGCGCCGGGAACGCCGCTGGCTGGTGATAACGCCACGGCGCCTTCCTCCTCGCGACGCAGGTCAGGAAGGCTAAGAACCATACACGCGCGGCAAGCTGAGCTCAAGGCGAAAGAGATTCGCTTCCGATGCTCGTTAGCTCCTCACGCGGAGGTGCGTGTGGTTTCCCTCGGCGTGGCGCATTTAGAGCCCACTGTTGAAAACGGGGGTTTAAGGAAGGATGGCGCGTTGGTGCCGTTCGGGTACAAAGTCAACGGCACGCTGTTCAACGAACCGCTAGAGGCGTGGGTGATGGAAGATGGGAGCCACCACGTGCGTTGGGGCGCGCCTGGCGACGGCAGGCTCGCCGTTGAGTCGAATGTGAACGGCGCCCCCACCACGAAAGAAGCATGTGCGTGCATCGCCACTGAGTTTCAACGAAGGGTAACGAACAACATACCGCCAGTGCTCCCGCCACTGCCCCCGCCCGCGATGAGGACACAGAAAAACACATCCTCAATCGCCGGCGGCAAGAAAACCGGACGAGCGTGTTCCAACTGCGGGTGCACGTCGCACGCCACACCGTTGATGCGGAGAGGCCCGAACGGCGTCCGGTCGCTGTGCAACGCGTGTGGGCTGTGGTTCGCACGGAGAGGCACGATGCGGCCGGTGGAGGGAGGCCCGGTGAACCCGGCGATGCACGAGTTGCCCGGCCCGAACGCAGTGCCATTGCCCAACCCGATTGACGCCGCCGCAACGCCGTTGCCCGGCTTGGCCGAGGATGAGCTCAGACAACACGTCATCGCGTCCGTTGACACCAAGAAACTTGAAACTCTGGGAAAGGAATTACACGCCGCTCCGCGTTCGGAGGATGGCGTGTGCTCCGTGGCGGCGCCAAACTCGCCGTCGCGGAGCGTGGACGTGAAAAGGGAAGGCAGCGCGGGCACGGCGGATTTGAAATCAGAATCCGACCCCAGCGCCGGTGAGGATGTGAAATCAGAATCTGATGGGAGCGAAGAAGCCATGGCGTGCGGAGACACAGCGCAACTTGTTGTTGCTGACCCGAAGCAAGCCGCGGCGGCGGAGGCGCACGCCAGCGCGTTGTTGAATCACGAAGCGAGCGAACGCGAACGCGCATCACGATTTCTTCGCGCTGCGGCGGCTTCCGTGATTGCCGCTGGCGAGGCCAGTGGTGACGGCGTGTTCGGGTACGCGGACGCGCAGGTGCAAAGGGCGCTGCTCGCGCTTCGAGCGGCGAGAGACGACGCGGATGAGGCTACTATTGACGCGGCTGAGCGCGCCATCACCGCGGCGATCAACGGCGACGCGCCTGTGCCGACGCGCGTTTCGCTCCGCGACGGCAAAGGCGCGAAAAAGGGACACCAAGCCTCGGTGGTTGGCGCTGGGAAGAAGCTTGACGTGAAAGCGGCGCAAGCCGCAGGGCGTTTGGCGCACACCGGCGCGAAACGCGCCACGCAAGCCCCTCCCGCAAAGCGCCAAAAGCAAACGCACCTCTCTGGTAGCAAAAACACACACGCGAATTTTAACAGCGACGTCGCGCAACAGCTTCGCCTTGCGCAGCAGCAGCTTTCGCAAAGCACCGGGTTCCCCGGCGGACAGCCTGGGATGATGGTCGGTGGGTCGTTCTCTGGGATGCGCTCTGGGTCGTTCTCTAGGATGCGCTCTGGGATTGGGGGCGTGATGCTGCATCCCGTGAATTTTGGACACCCCAGCGGTATGACGAACGGCCATGTGTCGCGCGCCGGCGGGCACTACCAGCCTTACCCGCAACAAGAGGGCATGGTCGTGGGGCAAGTCCCCGGTTCGCAATTCGCGCCGGTTGTGACCCAGGATTTCGACAACGCGCCGCAGTGGACGAATCCAGGGTGGAACGAGACGGGAGGGCATATGGGTGTCGCAGGCAGTGGCTCGCAGATGGCCCACGCGCCTGCTCAGCCCAACCACGTGCCGCCGCCGTCGATGCTTTCGTTCGAATCTGATTTGAACTTTTCAGAGCTGGACGCGGTGGGTTTGACCGGCCTCGGGCCCAATATGAACGGCCTCGTGTCTGACCCGCTGGCGATGGACTCGGAGTTGGGGCTGCTGCTGGACACGCCGGGGGCGGGCCTCGTGATGGACGGAGGGCTGCTGTAGGTATCGAAGGAGAGGAGAGACGTGGAGAAACAAAGACAAGAATAATACAAAGACAAATCAAAATATTAAATCCTCACCACACTCCCGGGCTTTTCAGGAAGTGTTTGGCGTCTTTCCCTTTCGGTATTTTCTCGTGCGGCTTCTGGCCAGGGCACCGCTCTGGTTTCTTTGACCCCTCCGGTTTTCTCCACCACCCCACCGCGGTTTCCTCGATCGTCTTTGCGGTTCGAATGGAAAGGCTCTCGCCCGCCTCCGTGAACGGCGCGCACCGCACCGTAAACATCCCGTGCCGGTTCCCATACACAACGTCCGTGAGGTACCGGTCGCCCGTGAACACCATTTCGCTTGAAGCGCATTTGAATCTTTCCTCCAACGCGGTGCAGGTGCCTGCGGGTTTTTTGGATGAGTGTCGGAGGAACCCGATGCCCAAGGCTTGCTCCATCTCATCCGCTATAGCACCATCCGGGTCGTACTGAAGCAAGCCCGCGCTATTGCTCAGCACGGCGACGTTTTCTGCGCCAAACACTTCAATGCATTCTTCAAGCGATTGTTTCACGGATGGTTCTACCTCACGTGCGTACGGTACGGTTAGCGTATTGTCCTTGTCAAACACGCAGGCTTTGAAGCCTGCGTTTTTCAGCTCTCGCCAGTCCACCCACCGTATGTCGGGCACCTCTAAATGGGGGAGCGCGAGGGCTTTTTGGCTGGTGAACGCCATCGAGGTGAATAAAGAAACCCCAGCCACGTTCACGCTTTGCATGGCTTTGCCGTACGATGAAGAGGGGGCGGCGGTGGTGTCGGTCTCGGGTGTATCATTCTCAGTCTCCTCAGAGGAAGGGGCGCCGGACGAAGCGCCCGCGCGGCATTGAACAGGTGCTCTGTAGTGATGAGCACTCTGATCTCTACGTGAGCCTCCGCGCATAACTGGTGCGGTTGCTCGAGTACGCGTCTCACTGTGCGTCGCGGGGACCACAGAGACATGGACAGCGCTCCTGACCGCGCAACGCATCTCGGCGTCCTCGCCGGTGGGGGGAAGGAACGCGATCGTGGGGGGCTGCGGGGCGCCGAGCGCGAAGTGATGCACTGTCTCGGAGAAATAAAAGACTTGGATGAAACTCGCGCGAGAACGTGAGAGCGAGAGACGTGGCAAATTCGTGCGTTTCTGCCACTCTGCTCAGAACTAGCCCATAGACCTTGAACAGACCCTCAAAACGAGGGACAAACACCAGATCACGCACTCGCTGTCCGCCGTCGGTTTCGGATATCGTTTTCGTTTCGGCGGCTTGCTTTTCAGCGACAATCGCGACGTGTTCAGTGCACAACTCCGCACCTGCCGGTCGAACGGCACTCCACCTTCCCCCCTAACCCCATCACCTCACATGTCGGCGTTCGCCGCTCTTTCGGCGCCCGTCGTGCGCACCACCGCGCCTGCCGCGGGCCGCAACGCGAAGCAAACCGCGCGTCGCGCTGCTTTGTCTCGCAAGGCTGTCGCCGAACCCGATGTCGCGGGCGCGGGCCTCGCCCCCCGGGATGACGTGCGCAACGTGGCTATCATCGCGCACGTCGACCACGGCAAAACCACGCTTGTGGACTCCATGCTTGCCCAGTCAAAGGTGTTCAGGGACAACGAGAAGGTTGAAACGCGGGTGATGGACAGCAACGATTTGGAGCGCGAGCGCGGTATCACCATCCTTTCCAAAAACACCGCCGTGACGTACGGCGAGACAAAGGTCAACATTATCGACACCCCCGGGCACGCTGATTTCGGCGGCGAGGTGGAGCGCGTGCTGAACATGGTGGACGGCGTGTTGCTGCTCGTGGACGCGATTGAAGGCCCAATGCCCCAAACCAGGTTCGTGCTGAAGAAAGCACTAGAGCTGAACAAAAAAGTCGTCGTTGTGGTGAACAAAATCGACCGCGAAGGCGCACGGCCTGACTGGGTCGTGGACACGACGTTTGATTTGTTCTGCTCCCTAGGCGCCACGGATGAGCAAACGGACTTCCCGGTAGTGTACGCCTCCGGGTTCCAGGGCATCGCCGGGATGGAGGTGGATGCGATGGCGGATAACTTGGAACCCCTCTTCGACATGATCATCAACGAAGTCCCGCCCCCCGTGGTGAACACCACCGCTCCGCTTCAAATGCTGGTGACGAACCTGGATTACGACGAGTTCAAAGGGAGAATTGCTTTAGGACGGGTCAACGCGGGGACGATCAACAAAGCGCAGAACATCAAGCTCGGTGTGCCGGGCAAAGACAGCAGGAACGGGAAGATCGGCGAGGTGTTCGTGTACAAAAACTTCCAAAAGGAAATTGTGGAAGAGGTCAGCGCCGGTGACATTTGCGCCGTCGCGGGTCTGGACGACGTGATGATCGGCGAAACCATTATGGCGGACGGCGCGGAGCCCTTGCCCACGATCACGGTGGAGGAGCCCACCGTGAGGATGACGTTCTCCGTCAACGGCTCGCCCTTCGCGGGCAAAGAAGGTAAGTTCGTGACGTCGCGTAACATCAAGGACCGTTTGGACCGCGAGTT
>TARA_B110000977_G_scaffold4665_1_pt1 | contig 20568 bp, 26 predicted proteins | sample TARA_B110000977 | Tara Oceans TARA_B110000977 (sample SAMEA4397798) | marine metagenome | biome: Polar Biome; feature: [SRF] surface water layer (ENVO:00010504); material: water (ENVO:00002006), including particulate matter (ENVO:01000060) such as... | depth 5 m | reverse complement strand
AAATTTGCACCCTGCTAAAAAATACTCTTAATCTTCTTAATTATGAGCGACCGAGGAATTGCACCTTGGAAACCGTTGCATCGGTTAGGCCTGTTAATGCAATAACGTAACCTATGAATTCTTTCATCCGCCCATAATTAAAAAGACTAATTGTCGGGGGAGAGCCTTTCTGCAGTGACTCTCCCCGTATCTACAATCACGTCTGTAGAACACGTCTGGGTTTCATTCGGTACCAGCTTCTCATACCCACCTAACAGGCTGCGTACAGACGTTGTTAGGTTTTTTTCGATCGTTTTGGCGTGATTGCCTAGGTAGTATCGTTTCACCTACATACAACCTACACTGATTCTATAGGTGTGTAAACAGTTAAATGCATTTATTTTAAATATTTTTCCCAAGCTTCGTGCTTTAATTCAAATGATAATTGTTTTCTCTTACGAACCAATTCCCAATATCCTGGTTTATAAGGAGCATACTTTGGTTTCATAATAGTTTTATTATCTTTAAAATTATTGCAAGCGGCACAAGCAGTAGCTATGTTCTCAAAGTTTGTTTTACCACCTAAAGCTAAAGGCTTTACGTGATCTAATGTTAAGAATTGTCTGTTTACTCTCTTATCACAATACAAGCAAGTGTACATATCTCGAAGATGCACGTTGTGTTTAGAAAATCTTACCTGAGTCTTTTGACGGACATATTGCTTCAACACGATTACAGCAGGTACTTTAGTTTCCCAAGAAGGAGAACGAACAACCCAATCATCGTACCATTCAAGCACTGTACATTTATCGTGGTACATATACAAGATGGCTTCTTTCCAAGCAATTGTTGAAAGAGGAAGATAATTAACTGGTAATGTATTTGCGTTTAATAATAAAACATCAGACACTCATCTGTTCCATCTTATACTGGTCTAGACACATGTCGTGAAGCGACTTATTTAATGTACAATAACTAGAAAGCTTCTCGACTATACAAGACACAGCATCTCCTTCTCTTCGTTCTGTTTCAATTCGTGTAATCTTCTTACCTGTTACTTCTTCCATTGCGTCTAAAACTTCCCTCACACTATAACCAACATTACTTCCCAAGCATTCGTGATCGGTATTTGCTGGTCCTTTTTCTACTGCTCGTACTATAGCAGAACTAAGATCACACACGTGTATATAATCCCGTATACAAGTACCGTCCCTAGTATCATAATCTGTACCAAAGATTTTAATGTCGGGAATAATCCCAGAAGCAGCCATAGCAGCCACACGAATAAGATGAGAGGGAGTACCGAGCTGGCGATGTATCCCATCAGTACCAGAGACGTTAAAAAAGCGAAAAATAGTGTAACCATTAGATTTTTCCTTAATGATGTCCTCAGCAGCTACTTTGCTTCGTGCATAAGGAGATCGCATTTCAAACGCAGAACTTGTACTCGCAAAAATAAAATTATCAGTACTAAGTTTTTCGACGACGTTTTTAGTTCCCATAGTATTAACTCTATAATATTCAGAAGGTTCTTTAAGACTTTGCGGTACGACGCTTCTACCTGCTAGGTGAACTACAGCATCACCCCATCCGTATAGATGCTTATCAGTAAGATCTTGTTGATAAAACTTATCGATAAAGCTTACATCGTTATATTCACCGTGAAAGTAGTTATCAAATCCGTGGACTTCATGTCCATGTTCTTTTAGAAGTTTGCATACATGACTTCCGATATAACCTGCTGCTCCACTAACTAATACTTTCATCATGCTCTTCTTTAACTATGAAATGCATTTTAACAACACAACCATTTCTTTCTTTAACAAAATATTCGATGTTGTTTTCAGATAAAACTTTTGTAAGTTCCCTTAGTGTTCTATCTGAATTGCTTGTTAGTGAATGGCTGAAAGATGACATGCAGTATCCTTTTAGTTGGAGTTGGCTCCGGCGGTAGGGGTCGAACCTACGACAAATTGATTAACAGTCAACTGCTCTACCACTGAGCTACGCCGGAATGTTGGTATTCCCCATAGGACTCGAACCTATAACCAAAACGTTATGAGCGTTCTGCTCTAACCAATTGAGCTAGAGGAATTTTATTCTTGGTACTCCCGACCGGACTCGAACCGGTAAGCCTTACGGCGACAGATTTTAAGTCTGTTGTGTATACCATTCCACCACGGGAGCACTTATTAGATTATCGTATAGATTACGGTTAGAAGCTTAATGCTCACTAGTATAAGACCTAAGCCAAATATAAATGGAGCTATATACGCTGAAGAACCCAAAAGATTTCTGCGCGTATAAGTTGCTTTCACTAAGTAAGAACCGAAGACGAAGGCAGGAGTAGATACAATTAACAACATTATAACTGAAGCTACAGTGTATTCAGATAACACAATGACTGCTAGTATTAAGGCTGATGCTGCGTAGACACGTTCCATATTCTTCATCTTTCTATTATAGTACCTGTCCAACGAATCGAACGTTGTTTACGGAAGTGACATGACGCCTTGGTGTCTGTACCGTAAAGCAAACCTGCGCAGGCATTGGTGATCCCTGTAGGACTCGAACCTACGACCTAGTCATTAGAAGTGACTTGCTCTAATCCAGCTGAGCTAAGGAACCTTATTAGTTAAGCTACTTTTTTAACTGTAGCTTTAAGTGCTTTCGCGTTTTCATTTGCAGACTCAAGTGTATCAAGCACAATGTCTACAACTTCTTGATCGCGTTTCCAATTCTTTTTAAGGTTTCCTTGCATAACAATATGTTGCATGACCTTACCGTCTCTTATTAATATATATGGCATTATGATTTATCAATCGCTTTCTGCATTAGTACATAAGGTATATATCCGACTGAGCACCATATGCTCCAGAATATAATGTTAGGAATGATTATATCATACATCATTTTTTAAAATCTAACACGTAACGTTGACCTCCTACATGGAAACGAATCGTTGAATGAGAATATACTTCGATCTCTTCACGGCCTATGGCTGTGTAAGTTGAACATTCTTCTTCATACCGATAACCAACTTCGCGATTTTCTGTACGACTTTGGTTTTTATCAGCACCGATTACTCCTCCAATGACTGCGCCAGCCGCAGCTCCACCATCATCGCCAGTTACTCCCTTTCCGAGAATACCGCCGAGGATCATACCTAGTAAAGCTCCGCCACCTGCGTCTCCCGTTGTAGTTACAGATTCATAAATTGGAACCTTAACATCGTAGCAACGCTGCTCCTTTACTGGTACTTCACGAACTATGGTCTTAGTGTGGTCGTACACCTTTACTTTAGTAGGTGTTTCTGCCATAGCTGATGTGGATGCGACTAGCGCAGTCGTTAGAATTAGAATATTTTTCATGATAGAACCTTTTTTGCATATTTTACGACCATCATGTCTACACTCGTTAGTCGATGCATAGATCCTGTTTCGGCCATTAAATCTCCAACACGAGTAATTTCGTTAAGAATTTTAAGCGGAATAGTCATATCTTTTCCGCTTTCTGAAAAAGTTACCATTTTCCGACCAAAGTTTGCAATTGCTACTTGATCAGTCGTGTTTTCAAAAAATGTGATGGTATCGTTCATTATATTTCCTATGTTTGATATGTATAATCTTATACTAGTTCAGTTATGATGTACACGTTAATATTGCAACATCTCAACTTTTAATCCTTCGAATTGAGAGATCTCACGAGCTTCGTTCATGAACATCTGTCCAGAGCAATTAGTAAATACTCGTGACTCAATAAACTCTCCATCTTTATAGAGATTACAACCATACGATCCGAACGTATCAACTGTGTTTAGATCAATCTTATGTTTATATGTCGTTACTTCTAGCATTTTAGTTCCTCTCAATATTTCGGTTTTATGGTTTTAGAAAACTTTTCTACAAGTGGGATAGCATCTGAGAATGCTTCTTCTTCCCACCATCGATCACTATAAGGAAGGTCAGCATGTTCATCCAGTAGCGCACCCAAGTTCTGTGTCATGTATTGTTTGATGTGTATCATTTCATGAGCTAACGTAGTGAATATATGACCTAAATCTCTGTTATCCTTTATTAGTATAGTATACTTGCCGTCTGGTTCATCGAAGCACATACCGTTGTTTCCTACTAGATCATGTGCTTCAACTGATACTTTACGTGGTAGTATTCCGTATTCTTTACACGCAAACTTAATAAACTTAACAGCCAAATCATTTAACATTTCGTCTTCATCGATATGCACGTCAATAATCATTTCAATGGTTTCTTCAAGATTTCTGTTGAGAATATTGACCACATTGCTGCTTCAGTATCGTATGCTTCTCGTTCCCAAGGCAAATCCATATAAGCACCAGTTACTTCTTTACCTAACCAACGAGATGGCGCTTTGCCTACACCAGAAATAAGTTCACCTCTGATATATTGCTTTGCGTGTACCATTTCATGGAATAAGGTTTTGCAAATTTCTGTTCTGCTCAACTCTGGATTAATACCAATCGTAATACCTTCTTCTAAGTCATAATCACAAAAGCCACAAGTTCCATCTTCATGATCTTCGAAATCAATTTCAATTGTTTCATCGATCTCTAAGAAGTCTGCTGCGAATATAACCATCTTATCCATTAAAGGATTTGATACTTTTGAAGGTTTGCCGTAAGTTGAGTAGTACATAATTAATTCTCCTTAATACAGACCTATACTGATTCTATAGGTCTGTACACAAGTTTAATTCCAGCTTCTTCATACATTGCAGTGTGATCACCGCGATTGTGAGTCTTAAGTTTTGCGTTTTCAGATCTTAGTATCCAGCCAAATTCGCCAGATTTAAATATTTTTTTAACGTCATTAGGATTGGCAATCATATCTTTTATCATATCAGCTACAGGATACTTATGTTCCATAACAAATATCTTACGACCTTTATCAAACTTAGGTTGTTGCGGCCACCTTTGTTCCCAAAGATTTACACCCAATTCTTTTGATTTATCGAATGCCATTATTGAAACAAAATGCGGATTTTCATAATCATGCCATTTGCGCAACAACGTATCTAACGTGGATTTAATTATTTTAAATTCATAATTATTTTCATGCGTTTGCGCTTCAATTAAATTATAAACTGTTTGCTGCATTTGGCTCATTATTAAATCCATTATTAAATCCCTTCGAGATCTAGAATGAATTGTTTCTTAGGAGTAGTTGACTCCCAATAACGTACGTCTTTCTCTGCAGACTTAATATCTTTAGCAAGTTCCTTAACCATCTCATCTGTAAGGCTCATGATATTAATTCTAAGCAGACGGTCGATGTCTTCTTTAGCAGCTTGAGTGTGTTCAAGAATTTGCTTAGACACTGCAGCTTTCTTTTGATTTTTAAACTTGATCTTATCATCGAGTACAGATTGAATAAATTCCATCTTAACTCTCAACCAACGAATAGCTTCGTGTGCTTCTACTTTACGTAGAGCAATACGCTTATCAAGAACTGTAAGTCTGAATTCACAGAAATCCTTAATCAGTTCGCGCTCATCTTTATATTGACGGAGCTTACCTTTATGATCGATCACAGTAAGGTTTTCGCTTAACGGTTTGCTAAGTTTGAACTTACGCATAATACGCTCATCAGTCCATGCATTAGCTGAAGCAAGCTTTAACTTAACTTCAAATCTAAAACCTTGCTTGTCACAAAGATCTTCGTATGATACTATATCGTTATTATCTTCAAGAGCATCTAATACTTTTACATATGCTTCACGATCATAACCATAAGGTACTTCAGTGATTGTTACTACAGTCTTACTTGTACGTTCAAAGATACCGCGAACAGTGTAGCGTTCTTCTTCATTATCATATACAACACTACCTTTGAACTCAGGAAACTTAATCTGGAGTCTCTTCGCTATAGTACCACTCGTTAAATACTCACGAACAGCATCAGAGAGCGCTTCTTCGGCACGAGGAAGGATGTTTGTTGCAAATCCAGTAGCAATACCTTTAGTTCCGTTGGCTAATACCAAAGGAATAACGGGTAGATAGAACATTGGTGGTTGATGTTCTGGATCGTCATGTACTGGAGAAAGATCGGTATCTTTAACATACTTTTCAAAGTTAGAATGAACACGAGTGTAAACATATCGTGCTGCACCTGGTTCTTGTACAAGACGAGTACCAAATGATCCACGACCTTCAACTAAACAAACGTTGTTATTCCAAGTTGCGGCCATAAGTTGACCAGCACCAGCAGCTGATGTTTCACCGTGATTGTAACCGTAATCAGAAATAATACCTGCAACAGCAGATACTTTCTTGAAGTCACGCTTTGAATTTAGCAATGAAGAATAAAGATAAAAGCGTTGAACTGGTTTTAAACCATCGATCATATTTGGAATAGCTCTTGACTCTACAGTATACATTGCAAAGCTCAACCATTCGTTTTTAGCAACGGCAGAGATAGGGTAATCTCTTGTTCCGTCATCTGCTTTAGTAAATTCTAGTACGCTCATTTAAAATATTCTCCGTTAGTATAGTGTGTTCCACTATTTGATATTGCCCACTCAATGCAGTTATGCCATTCATATGTACCAACTGCTCTAAGCTTCTTGTACCATAAAATGAAATTTATGATTCTATCCATACTACTACATTATTCTCCATTAGTAAACGGCTATGCGAACATATAATCTTTTCGCAATTGTGCTTCTTTACCAAACATCATCTGAAACATAGATGCATCATCAACTGTTACAGTATCATACTGAGGTTGATTGATAATCACATCATATTCTTCTTCGGTCAATGAGCCAAGACCTTTAATATAACGATGCTTCCAACCAGATTGTTTGGCTTTAAACTCTGATGCTTCTTCGTAAGTATAGAACCATTTAACTTTATCACCTGATTTTGAAATCATGATTGGTGTACGAGTAATCTTAACTCGCTTTTCAGTCAATAGACGAGGCCAGAACTTATAGAAGAACGCAATTAGCAACGGACTAATATGGCCGATACCATCGTGGTCAGCATCTGTGAGTGTAGCTATATTATCATACGTAGCGTTGTCTACAGAATTAGGATTATTAATATCTAAACCAAGGACTGCTACAAGCTCTGATAACTCTTTATTCTTAAGTACATCAGCAGGTTTCATATCCCAAGTGTTCATAATAACACCACGTAAAGGATAAGCACCAACCTTAGTAGCATCTCTTACTTTCAACAAGAAACCCATCGCTGAGTCACCTTCTACAATTTTAAGAGTTGCTTCTTGACGGCTTGCTGCGATATGCTTTGCTACCTTTACTTTACGAAGATTTTTCTGAGCTAAAGTTGCAGCACGTTTATCAGCAGCAATCTTCTTAGCTAGTTGTGCTTCGATGATAGGATCAATAAGATCTGGTGTATTGATAATCTTCTTAGCATAGAATTCAAAGCTCTTGCAATCCGCAGTTTCAAAATGCTCACGAACATTACTCATAGGATTAGTTAAACGCTCTTTTGTTTGAGAGTCGAACTTTGGATTAACGAAGTTACGTGCAAACAATACGAATGTTAATCCACCTTTAATAGTATTCTTAGCGACCTCTACTTTAAACTTGCGTTTAATCATAGTAGTTAATTCTTCAACGATGCCGTTTACTACGTAGTCTACATATGTTCCACCCATACGAGTGTTAACACCATTCACAAAGGAGTTTGTTCTAAAACCATCTTCAGATGATGTAAAGAAAAACGATACGTTTTCTGATTTCTCAATAACAACAGTATCATTAAATAATGCAGAGTATTTCTTAAGATCTGATACGTTAATCTTCTTCTTATTAAAAGAGAAACGAATTTCAGGGAATGCCATTTGCAAACTCATCAAACGATCTTCTAACAATTCGATAGTATCTAGATTTCCAAGGCTTTCAGTTTCGAAGCAATCAAAGTCTGGTACAAAAGAAACTTCTGTGCCTGATCCGTCTTTGTCTCGTTGTGTAACTTTAATATCTTCGCCACCATTCTTACATGTGACTACAATTAAGTTGCCCTTTGACCAGGTCTTACCAGTGAATTTTGAAGATAAGAAGTTAGTAGCAGAAGATCCAACACCGTTTGTACCGATTGTGACTCGTTCATCATCGAAACTCGTTCCTGCATTTACGCGAGTCCATGCAGCGACAGGGCGTATGATTTTCTCTTTACTAGTCTCGTCAAATATTTCATCTTGTGGAATGCCACGGCCGTTATCAGTAACAGTGACCATATCCATATTAATAGAAACATCTATTTTATTAGCATGCTTGAAGTTGGTTCTAATAGCTTCATCAATCGAATTATCTAAAATCTCGTCAACCATCTTGGATAGTGCTGGAACATACCGTGAGGTCTTCCATTCGCCTTTTACAAAACGTTCCACTTCTTCTTGAGAACTTGAACCCAGGTACATCCCTATGCGTTCTCTTACGTGTTGTCTTGCAGTCAAAATTCTAAAGTCGTTTGCCATTCTTTAGCTCCATCATATATTTGCTTATTATAAGCGGCCTAACCAGTGTGAACAGTCGTCGCATGGATCATCCATACTCAGTAATCCTTGTTGTTCCGGTATTCTATTTATTTAGAATCAAAATACCACGTTCTGATAAATACTACTATACAAACAAACATGTGTACACAGGAAAATATGCAATGATTACAAATTTCTTATCACCAGTCGGATTTAAGATCAACGTGAAGCGATTACCGAATGTGGAATTCTTCACACAACGAGCTATAATACCATCGGTATCAGCTGGTTTAGTTGAAACTGGTACTCCTTTGAGTAATTACTATAGTACAGGCGATAGACTACTCTATTCAGAATTAGATCTATCTTTTATTGTAGATGAAAACATGGACAACTATCATGAATGTTTACAATGGATGGAAAGCATGACATCTACTGAAGACTTAGGTCAATTCTCTAAGTTATATAACTCTGATGATGGCGTAACATCAGATGTTTCTGTTACTATATTAAATAGTCACAAGAATCCTAATATCAAATTTAACTTCCTGAATTGTTTTCCGACAAGTCTTACAGGAGTTAGTTTAGATGTTACTGCTGGAGACGTTCAACCGCCAGAAGCAACTATGACTTTCAGATACGATAGATTTAAGTTTGAGAAAATAGGTTGACATTTTTAACTCACTAGTGTAGAATAGTCTTAATGATTCTAGATTAGGAAAAGGTTTTTGTTTATGAGCACTGATGATATTAGCGAATTGTGGGCTGCTGACGCGGTAATCGACGAAACCAACTTGGGTAATGAAGCCAAGAAAATTCCACAACTTCATTCCAAATATTACAACCTCTATTATAGAGAAGCACTTAAGGTAAAGAAGCTTAAGTATGACCTCAAAACACTTGAGCTTGATAAGCGAGAATGGTTTGACGGTTCTATGGCCGAAGAAGATCTCAAGACTTTAGGCTGGAAACCTTACCAGAAGAAGGTAATGAAAGCTGATATGGAAAGATGTATCCAAGCTGATTCAGAAATTATCACTCTTAGCCTTAGAATTGATTTGCATACAGAACGTGCAAAATTTCTAGAAGATATAGTAAAGACTATTCATGGTCGTAACTTTATCATAAAATCTATGATTGATATTCTTAAATTCCAAGCTGGAGAATATTAATGATAAAGAATATATATGGACATCCCGCTGTTTATCCTATTATTGAACCGCAAAAGGTTATAAAGGAAAAAGTACGTAAGGTTGAACCAGTAGTAAAATCAAAAGGTGTAGATATTAAAGCATGAGTAACAAAACAATATTAAGAGCGTTAGCAGGTGAAACGCTACCTACTCCTCCAATTTGGATGATGAGACAAGCTGGTCGTTACTTACCAGAATACCGTGCAACTCGTGCTAAAGCTGGCGATTTCTTATCGTTATGCTATAATCCAGAGTTAGCTGCAGAAGTAACATTACAACCAATTCGTCGTTATGGGTTTGATGCTGCTATTATGTTTGCAGATATTCTACTAATACCTCAGGCTCTTGGTTTAGATTTAAGCTTTGTTGCTGGTGAAGGTCCTCGTCTATCTACTATAACCACATACAGAGATTTTAATAATCTTAAATCGGTTGATGGAATAGATGAGACACTTAGTCCAATATACGAGACTTTAAAAATTCTTTCCTCAGAATTACCAAAAGAAACAACTCTGATTGGATTTGCTGGTGCTCCATGGACAGTAGCAACTTATATGATCGCAGGTCAGGGCACTAAAGATCAAGCTCCGGCTCATCTATTAAAAGATACAAATCCTATTTTGTTTCAAGCTATTATTAATATTATTACAGAAGCAACGATAGAATACCTTAGTAAACAGATTGAAGCTGGTGCAGAGGTAGTTAAATTGTTTGATAGTTGGGCAGGATCTTTAAAGGGTGAAGACTTTAAAAAGTATGCCTTGGAACCAACTAAAAGAATTATAAAAGAACTTAAACTTAGACACCCTGATACGCCAATCATAGCATTTCCAAGAGAAGCAGGACATAACTATATCGGGTTTCAAAAAGAAACAGGCGCTGATTGTCTTGCATTAGATAATTCTATTAATCCTGCTTGGGCTGCGAAGCAACTTCAAATAGATGGTTGTGTGCAAGGTAATCTAAAATCATCTCATATGGTTAGTGGTGGACAAGATTTAATAGATGATACTAAAAAAATTGTTCAAGCTTTTAAAGATGGTCCTCATATCTTTAACCTTGGCCATGGTATAACACCAGATGCAGATCCTGATAACGTTCAGTTGATGATAGACACTGTAAGAAACTCGTGAAATTTACCCTGGCGTATATAGATAAATAGTATCATAATATACGATAGTGGAGATTTTTGTTATGGAAGTTGTTAATGTAGAACAGATAAATGCAGTGCATCTTAGGATCACAGCAGACTCTGGTATTAAGATGGAACTTGAACAATACTTCAGGTTTCAACCTAATAATTACCAGTTTTCTCCTGCATATAAGAACAAGGTTTGGGATGGTTGGATAAGAATATTCAACGCAATGAAACCAGTTCTTTATGTTGGCTTACTACACAAATTAAAAAAATTCTGTGAAGAACGAGGATACGAACTAAGAGCTTCTGATCAGTTGCTTTTTGGTGAGAACATTCCAGAAGATTATGGTTACGAGCTTGCAAAAGAAATAGGTTGTAAATTCGAACCACGAGATTACCAAAACAAATATATTGTAGATGCATTGAGAGATAATAGATCTTTGTCTCTATCTCCTACGTCTTCTGGTAAGTCTCTGATTATTTACTTAATTCAACAACATTACTTCAGAAGTTACGATCATCGTACTCTTATTATTGTACCAACAATTGGATTAGTACATCAGATGTATGGTGACTTTGTCGATTATGGTTGTGATCCATCTATGATTTATAAGATACAAGGTGGCATCGATAAGAATACTGATGCGCCTATCGTTATCTCGACTTGGCAATCTCTTATTAAATTAGACAAAGATTGGTTCAGCCAGTTTAAAGTTGTGTTAGGAGACGAAGCGCATTTATTTCAAGCCAAATCATTACAGAAAATTATGGAAGGTCTTGATGAATGTTATTATCGTCACGGATTTACCGGTACTCTGAAATCTGAAGAAAGCAAAACACACAGACTCGTTCTTGAGGGTTGCTTTGGTTCTGTTAGAAAGCACGTATCAACTAAGGATCTTATGGATGCTGGTACTGTCGCAGATTTTAATATTAAAGCAATCGTATTATCTCACAGTGTAGAGCAACGTAAAGCTTTTAAGAAAGCAGTGTCTAAGATTGATAATGCAAGTAAGAAATATCCCGCAGAACGGGAATATTTGGTAAACCATGAAAAAAGAAATATGTTTATTAGAAATCTGTTATGGTCATTAGAAGGTCAGAACAATCTGGTATTATTTGATTTGGTAGAGAAACATGGTAAAATCTTAGAACCAATGTTAAGAAAAGATGATAGACAATTACACTTCATATATGGTGCAACAAAGGGTGATGAAAGAGAACGTATAAGACATTTGATTGAGAATGATCCTGTTAAACAACATGATATTCTTGCATCATACGGAGTGTTCTCAACTGGTGTAAACTTGAAGAAGTTGGATAATGTAATCTTTGCTTCTGGATCTAAATCTGAAGTTAAAGTATTACAATCAATCGGCAGAACCTTAAGAAAGGGTAATGATGCAGATAAAGCTACGCTATACGATATCGCAGACGATCTTAGTGTAGGAGCATATTCTAATTATACTTTGCAACATTTTAGAAAACGCATCGAGATTTACGGCCAAGAGCAATTTAAAATGAAGATATACACTATAGAAATCTAATTATTATTTTATAGTAGATAAGACTATTCTACACGGCATCCCAGAAATGTCAACAAAAAAGGAAGCTTTAATGTTTAATGAATACAGTGACTGGTTTAAAGAACTTCAAAACGATATATGTAACACAATCGAATCAATAGATAGTAAGATGGAAACTCATGAAGCTCCAGCCAAAGAAGGTTGGACTCAACTCCACAAAACTATCAGAGGCAAAGTGTTTGAGAAGGGTACTGTTAACTTTAGTAAGATTAACGGTGAATTTGATAAAGAATTTGCACATGAAATACCAGGAACAGATGAGCACAACAGATATAGCGCAACTGGAATTAGTGTAGTATTACATCCAAAGAATCCACATATGCCAGCAATGCATTTTAATACTAGGTATTTGAAGACGAGCACTAAAGAATGGTTTGGTGGTGGTATGGATATTACACCTTGCATGGATTTTGACAAAGAAGGATACCATGATACATTAAAAGATATGTGTGATAAGCACGATAAGAGTTACTATCCTGAGTTTAGTAAAGCATGCGATGAGTATTTCTTCCTGCCCCATAGAAATGAAACAAGAGGAGTTGGCGGTATATTCTTCGAATATCATGATCCGTCAGATATGAGCTTTGATTTTGTTAAAGATGTAGGCCGCACATTCAATCAAATGATCGATACGTTTTCTTGGTTATATTCTGTCAATCCGTACAAAGATGTTGATAGAGAAACTTTAGAAATAAAGCGTGGCAGATATGTAGAGTTTAATTTATTATATGATAGAGGAACAAGGTTCGGTTTTAAAACTGGCGGTAATATGGATGCAATTCTCATGAGCCTTCCTCCGAGTGTGAGGTGGAAATGATGAGAGTTGGTGTAAGAGGAAGTGATCTTGCCTTGGCATACGCAAATAAAGCATGCGGATTATTACAATGCGATACTGAAATAGTTGTTATTGAAACGTTAGGTGATCTTAACCCAGATTTACCAGTCCACGAAATTGGTGGTAAAGGAGTGTTTTGTTCAGCAATCGAAAGTGCATTACTTGATAATGAAATCGATGTAGCTGTGCATAGTCTTAAAGATATGCCTGGTGATTTTGAACATCCTGATCTTATTGTCTCAGCATATATCGAGCGTAGTTCACCATATGACGTTATCATAGGTAAAGTCTTTGATGGATTTACATTGGGTACATCATCACCTCGAAGAAGCGAGCAGTTGAAAGCTGAGTTTGGGCATTTGAATGTAAAGATTAAACACATAAGAGGAAACATCGATACTCGTCTTGCAAAGCTTGACGCTGGTGAATATGATGCTATAGTATTAGCAGAAGCTGGATTGATGGCTTTAGCTATTGATAGAGTAACAGCAAGGTTACCTATTATTCCAGCTGTTGGTCAAGGAACTATTGCTTTACAATGCAGAAAAAACGATGTAGATACAATTAAGAAAGTAAGAATGGCTAATCATGATTTAACAGAGCGTCATTCTAAACTAGAACGAGCATTATTAATTGGTATAGGTGGGGATTGTAGTACATCAGTTGCTGCTCATGCCACAGGTGATAACCCAATCAATATGAGTACCGCATTTTATCGGTAAAAGTTGACATTTTTGCGTTATCGCAGTAGAATGGAAATATAAAACAACAACTATGTTTAACGGAGGCAACGAATGAGATGGCTAGAAGAGCAAAAAGAAATTATGTAAACAACGCCGATTTTCTTGAAGCGTTGATTCAATATAAAAAAGCATGTATTGAGGCTGAGGATGCAGGCGAAGAGCTGAAACCAAGATGCCCAGACTATATTGGTAAATGTATATATCAGATTGCAACAAGACTTGCAACTAAACCAAACTTCAGTGGTTATTCATATAAAGATGATATGATCTCTGACGGTATTGAGAATTGCCTATTATACATGGGTAACTTTAATCCAGAAAAATCGCAGAACCCATTTGCATATTTTACACAAATTATTTGGTTCGCGTTTCTACGTCGTATCCAAAAAGAAAAGAAGCAGATGTATATCAGGTTTAAATCATCTCAACAGATGATTGCAGCAGGCGGTACGTATACTGGCGGTGAAGATATTGCTCTTAACTTAACAACTTCAGCTGATTATATGAATAGTTTTGTACAAGACTACGAAGATAAGATTGCAAGAGATAAAGCTAAGAAGAAAATATCAGATGAAACCCTTGAGGTTCAAGAGGTTATTGACGAGATTGACGAGGAATAAGTTGTATGAAAATAGCGATTATTACAGACATGCACATTGGGGTAAGAGGTGATTCAAAGATATTTTTGGATCATCAAGAACGTTTCTTTAATGAAGTGTTCTTCCCATATATCGATGAACACAACATTAAAACTGTTCTAGATTTAGGTGATACGTTTGACCGTCGTAAATATATCAACTACGTTACTCTTTCTAGAGCTAAGAAGTTTTTCTTTGACCAATTAGCATCTCGCAATATCGAATATAAAGCTATTGTCGGTAATCACTCAGTATACTATACTAATACGAACGAAGTTAATTCAATGGATCTACTACTTAAAGAGTATGATAACTTTACAGTTTATGAGAATGAACCAGTAGAATTGACATTTGGATCAACTAATGTTATTATGGTACCATGGATTACTAAAACAAACTCAGAAACCTGTCTTGAAGCAATACGCAAGTCAAACGCTCATATATGTATGGGTCACTTCGATATTGTTGGATTTGAGATGTTGAAGGGTGCGATTTGTGACCATGGATTGTCTAAAGAGTTATTTGGCACTTACGAACAAGTTTATTCTGGTCACTTCCATCACCCATCTGAATACGGAAACATCAACTATCTCGGTGCTCCTTATGAAATGACATGGTCAGATTATCAAGGTAAACGAGGCTTCAGAGTTCTTGATACAGAAAATCGTGAATTAGAATGGGTATTGAACCCCTTAGCAATTTATCATAAGATTGATTACGATGATAAAGATATGACAATTGAAGACATCGCTAATTTAGATATGACAAACATCAAAGATGCTTATATCAAAGTTATTGTTAAGAACAGAACAAACCCATACATCTATGACTTGTTTATCAATAAATTGACTGACGCTGGTGCAGCAGATGTAAAATCTATAGATGACTCGTTAGACTTAGAAGATAGCGGTGTTGAAGATATTCTTGACGAAACTAAAGATACTAAAGACATTCTACATGATTACGTTAGATCTATTGATACCAAAGCTGATAAAGTAAGGATTAAAGAATTGATTGATGAACTATACATTGAAGCGCAGAACATTTAATGAAAATAACATTTGAAAATGTCCGCTATAAGAATCTGCTATCATCTGGCAACGCTTGGACTACAGTCACATTAGATAAAAATAGAACCACACTTATATCTGGTACTAATGGCAGTGGTAAGTCTACTATTCTTGATGCTATCGTGTTTGCTCTATATGGCAAAGCATTTCGTAAGGTTAACAAGAACCAGTTGATTAATACGATCAATGGTAAAGAAACTTTAGTAGAGATTAAATTTAAGATAGGTAAGAATGCTTTCTTAATTAGACGTGGTATTAAGCCAAACATATTTGAGATTATAAAGAACGGTGAGCTTCTTAACCAAGATGCAGCATCTCGTGATTATCAAGCATATCTTGAACAAAATATTCTTAATCTAAACTTCAAGTCTTTTAACCAGATCGTTATCCTTGGTTCTGCTACATACGTTCCGTTTATGGAATTACCGACTGGAACGAGACGAGATATTATTGAAGATCTACTTGATATTCAAGTCTTTAGTGTCATGAATACGTTACTTAAAGATAGAGTATCGTCTAACAAAGAGTCTATTAACGAGAATTCTTATCAGATGGATCTCACAGAATCTAAACTAGAGTCTGCTAAAGAACACAACGCATCTATTCGTGCCATAAAAGAAGAAGAAGTTGATAAGATTAAAGAGAAGATGGCTGCTCATATTAAAGATGTAGAAGCAGCTAAAACTGTAATTGAACAACAGAATTCTGAACTCGATATCGTTGTAGATGATATTAAAGATAAGCCAGAGATGAAGGCTAAGTCTGAGAAAGCTAAATCATTAAGACGCGATATTGAAAGTCAAGTAAGATCACACCAAACTGAATTGTCATTCTATAAAGATCATGATGATTGTCCTACTTGTAAGCAAGGTATTGATCACGAGTTTAAAGCAGGTATTGTTATTGAAAAAGATGCAAAAGTAACACAACTTGAAGCTGGTCTTGAAAAACTTGCAATAAAATCTAAAGAATATGATGATCGACTTGAAATCATATCAAGCTTAGAAGATAAAATGCGTACTATCAATCTTGGTATTGGTGACCAACGTGCAACTATTAAGGTTGCTAAGAATGCTTTGTTATCTTATAAGGCTGAACTGGATAGAGCACAAGAAGAAGTTAAAGCAGTTGATGCATCGACTATCAAAACTCACACAAGTAATCTTGAGAAGTTTGAAACAGATCAACAAGATTTGTTTAACCACAAAGAGATTTTAACCGTCGTATCTGCAATGCTTAAAGACGGTGGTATTAAGACGCGCATCATTCGCCAATACATTCCAGTAATGAATAAGCTCATTAACAAATACCTTGGTGCGTTTGACTTATTTGTTGACTTCCAATTAGATGAGAACTTCAACGAAACAATCAAATCACGTTTCAGAGATACATTCTCTTATGCTTCATTTTCTGAAGGAGAAAAGCTAAGGATCTCTTTATCTATTATGCTTGCATGGAGAGCTGTAGCAAAGCTTCGTAACTCTGTAGCAACCAACTTATTGTTACTTGACGAAACATTAGATGGAGCATTGGATGGTGTAGGTATCGAAAATCTTATAGATACATTACACAACCTAAATTCTGATGACAACATTTTTGTTATCTCACATAGGGGTGATCAGTTTGGCGACAAGTTCGATCATCATATAAACTTTACAAAAGTAAAGAACTTTAGTGAGGTTACCAGCTAAGGAGAGAAAATGCAGCATTCTATAGAAGATCTAATAAGACGTATTAATGTTATGAAAGATAATGCAATATTGTTACATAGAGTTCGTAACGAGTTTGCTGAAATCTCGTATAAAGAATATGACAAGGCAGCCTGCCAAGTATTGATAGATGATATACAAGCGATGGCTCTCTTAATTGCCAATGACAAACAAGGCAACGAAGTTATTACTGAAATGGAATATAAAAAGTAATTGTTTACAAAATAGACTTTCCGCAGTAGAGTTGTACTATATCATGAATAAGGAATAGCATGTCTAAATTTTATACATCTGTGGAGCGCTTTGGGTCTAACATACTCCATCGTGGTTATGAGAACGGTAAACGCTTTTCACGCAAAGTTAAGTATCAACCTACACTCTATATTGGAGTAAAACACGAGACTAAGTTTAAGTCTTTAAATTCTGGCCGATACCTTGAGCCATTGCAACTTGATTCTATGCGTGATGCAAAGGATCATATTGAAAAGTACAAAGATGTACACGGATTTGAAATTGCAGGTAGTAGTAACTACGTAGCACAGTTCATCCAAGAAAATTATCCTAACGAAATCAAGTACGATCCTACTTTGATCAATATTGTATCATTTGATATTGAGGTCGACATCGCGACTGGTTATCCTAACGTTGATTTAGCAGACAAAGAAATCACATCAATCGCATACAAATCATCTAAGTCTTCTGACTATCACTTACTTGGCCGTAAAGATTACGACAAGCACAAAACCTTATTGAATGTACATCCTGATAATATCCACTTTATGAAGTTTGACACTGAGCATGCATTGCTTAAACGCTTTAAAGAATTGTGGATTAATGATTATCCTGACATTGTTACAGGTTGGAACGTAGAATATTTTGATATTCAGTATATCATTACACGCATGAAAGTATTGTTTGGTGAAGAATGGGTTCGAGATCTTTCACCATGGCGCAGCATGCGTCAAACAGGTCGTGAATTTTATGGTAAAATGCAGAACACGTATGAGATCTCAGGCGTAGCAGTTATCGACTACATGGATTGCTTTAAGAAGTTTGGTTACAAATACGGGCCTCAAGAGTCATGGAAGCTTGACCATATTGCTAATGTTGTTCTTGGTGAAAAGAAACTTGATTACTCAGAGTATGGCAACCTTAACGCGTTGTACGAACAAAATCCACAACTATATCTTGACTATAACCTTAAAGACACATGGCTTATTCAACGGTTTGAAGATGAAACATCTTTACTTCAATTAGTTATGACTGTTGCTTATGGCGGCGGTGTAAACTATAATGACGCGTTTGGTACAGTTGGTATTTGGGAAACAACTCTATATCGCAAACTCATGAGTGAAGGACGTGTTCCACCAGTTAAAGGCGGTCCAGGTCAACGTGCTGGTGATCTTGTTGGTGGTTATGTTAAAGATCCAAGAGTAGGCATGCATCCATGGATTGTATCATTCGATCTTAACTCTCTGTATCCACACTTAATGCTGCAATACAACATGTCGCCTGAAACATATTTGTCTGAAGAACGTGATCATGTATCACAAGATATGGTTCTAAACGGTACGTATCAATCTAAACGTACAACTATGTCTGTAGCTGCAAACGGTGCTTGCTTTACTAACGAGTTTCAGGGCGTAATTCCTAATATCATTGATGAATATTACGGTAATCGTAAGATCATCAAGAAGAAGATGTTAAAGGTCGAACAAGCTCTTGAAGATGCTACTGATCCTGCGCAGAAAGAATTGTTAAAGCGTGAAGCAAACCAACTACACAACTCTCAAATGGCTATCAAAATTGCTATGAACTCTTTGTATGGTGCTACTGCAAACATTTACTTCTTGTACTATATTAACGATATGGCTGAAGCTATTACAACATCAGGTCAATTGTCTATTCGTTATGGTCAGAAATCTGTTAACGATTATCTAAACAAAATTCTTAAAACTGATAAAGACTACATTGTTTATATCGATACAGACTCTATCTACGTTGATATGGCACCAATCGTTGAGAATGCTTTTGGTACTGTCGATGTTGACCGCAAGAAAGGCGAAGAGTTTCTTGATAAAGTTTGCCAAATGAAGATTGAACCAGTATTAGAAGCTGGCTACATCGAACTTGCAAAGAAGATGGGTGCATATCGTCAAGCTATGCAAATGGCACGAGAAAAGATCACTGATAAATCTGTGTTCATCGCTAAGAAGCGTTACATCATGAATACTCTTAACTCAGAAGGTGTGCACTATGAAGAGCCAAAGATCTCAGTCACTGGTCTAGAGTCAGTACGGTCTTCAACACCTGAAGTATGTCGTGAGACACTTAAGAAGTCTTTCAAAGTTATTATGAACGATGGTGAAACAGCAACACAAGAATTTATTGCTGACTTTAAAGCTAAGTTCCTTAGTCTTCCAGCTGAAGATATTGCAAAGAATTCTGGTACAGATAACATCGACAAGTATCGTGAACGAGGTTCTTCATCTCTATATCGTAAAGGTTGTCCTATGCACGTACGAGGTGCTATCTTGTACAACTTCTATCTAAAACAAAAGGGTCTTGATAACAAGTACGATACTATTAAAGGTGGCGATAAGATCAAGTTCGTATATCTTAAAACACCAAACCCAATACGTGAGAACATCATATCGTTTCCAGGTGTACTACCTCCTGAATTAGGGTTAAATCAGTACGTAGATTATGAAAAACAATTCGAAAAAGTATTCCTAAGCCCGTTGCAAGCTATTCTTGAAGCTGTTGGTTGGAATGCAGAACACATCAACACATTAGAAGATTTCTTTGGATAGGAGTAAACATGAATACTAAAGAAGATGTTCAACACCGGCTTGAGTTGGTAACAAAGAAACATAAACATCAACATGAAATTGTTTCTGCACTTGAGGCTGAAAAAGCCCCAGAAAAAGCAATAAAATCTGCAAAGGTATTAAAGCTTAAATTGAAAGACGAAATGGAATATTTAGGTCGTCTTAATTTTGAAGATTAAAATTGTACATTTTGCATATTGTATGGTAGAATGAATGGAACACAATTGAAAGGAATACATATGTCTGATTGGGCAAACGATATTATGATGATGCATAACCGCTTTGGTGTGCGTGAATGGTTTGAAGCAAATAAAGGTGATAAGGAATTGATGGGAAAGTATCTTACTTTCCGTATGAACAT